>Ga0160423_10005420_pt1 | contig 10406 bp, 20 predicted proteins | sample CRUFie14St8metaG_FD_108191 | JGI IMG/M metagenome (GOLD analysis project Ga0160423, IMG submission 108191) | Marine microbial communities from the Costa Rica Dome - CRUD Field 142mm St8 metaG | ecosystem: Environmental > Aquatic > Marine > Oceanic > Photic zone | place: Costa Rica: the Eastern... | reverse complement strand
GCCCTACAAGCTTCCCAATAAATATAAAAGATTCTATTAGCTTCCCTAAAATCAGGGTAACCAACATCAATAGATGTCCATTGAAGATACATATAGTGAGCTCCTGTAATATAGGTGGGAACTTTGTTGTTCATAAACCAATACCCTAATTCTCTTTTATCAAACTCATCTTCAATATAATCCACCCATCTTGACTTAAAAGTATCCGGCATTGTATTCCATTGGAATATGGAGTTTATTTTGCTAAGTGGTTTTGGTATTTCTTTTCTTTCCCAATAATCTTTGTCTCTTTGAAGAGACTTGGGAGCTTTTGGTAAAGCTATTAACAATCCATTTATTTCTATAACTTGTTCAATCTGTCCTGTTTTAGAAATAACTACTAAGTCATATTTTTCATTGTAACCATACAACCAACTTTTATTTCTGTTTTTATTTGAAATAACGTTCTTAGGTATAGCTTCCTCTATAACTCTATATAATTTATTTAGACCTTCTTTCTGCAAATCCTTGTTTTGTATCTATTTTACTTGGTCCTTTCTCTTCGGCATCAATTATGTTTTTCTCGGCCTCTATTCTAGCTAATATATCAAATGCATCCATAATGCAAAGTTTTTTTGTAGCTGCTGCATTTTTTAATCTGTCTGCTGCTAACTCATCTTCAGGGTCAGGCTTTATAATATCCTCTTTTGCAACTTTAATTAATTGCTCTACCGCTCTCATCCCCGCTTGTATGATATTTTTTTTTAAAGTTTTTGAGTCCATTGTTCTCTATTTTTCCAATACAGTTGTCTAATTTTTTCCCCAAGTTCCATATCGTTTGGAGTTTCTTCTACTATTTTTTTTATTACTGAATCCATATTATAATTTAATTGTTATTTGGTGGTCATACATTCTGTATAGTTTTTCACCTTCTATTTCAAACTCATATTCGGAATCAGGCTGAAAACAAACTTTATCTCCTTCGTTAACATCTTTAGACCTAAGATAATCATTGCTATATTTTATTTCACCCATTAATGGTTCTTCACTAAATGGTTTATAAATATACGAATCTTCTACCGGAATTGGTTTAGTAAAACAATATCTACCGTGTGTGTTCCATTTTTCTCCGTTATGAAACATATAAAATTGGTCAGGCTCAATAAAAAACAAATCGTCTTTGAAATAACTTCTACCGCTTTTTCTTCTCCCATACATATCGTTATAAAACTTAAACACATTATGATGTACAACTAAAGTATCTCCCACTTTAACAGGCCCTGTATATTTGATTGGTGTAGATATTACTGTGGCAAATCTATTGGATGCTTTATGATTTTCTTCTGAAGTATTGACAATAAAATCTATGCCACCGATATTTTTAGTGTTATTATATCTTTTACCATCTATGGGTTTTGCAATAAATAAATAGGGAGATTTCAAAAATTTATATTGTATTCTATTGACACAGGCATACTAGTAAATTCTTTCCATAACACAACCTCATCTTTATTATTAGATGCTATCCATATTTTAAAAGAATCCATTGATGTATCATATTTTATAAGATGAATATGATGCGTTCCGTTTAGAACGTCTTGTCCTACTATGTAGTGCATTGCTCCTGATTTATAGTCAGGACCGACTGCAATTTTTCTTATGTCGTTCATTTAATTTTATTTGTAAATACGAATCTCAAAAGGAGCAACCGTTAATAAATCATCTTCTAAAACACCTGTTTCATCTTGAGTTTTAATTATGATTGTATCAGTTGCAGTAACTTCAACTTTTGGAGGTAACCCGTCTGAACCGGGGTTTCCGTAATTAAGCCATACTTGAACTTTTTCTATTGGGTCAAAAATAGTAGCCGATGCCGTTACCTCATAATCTCCTACTCCGTTTCTTTTATAGGTCATTGTTGCACCTGTTGTGTTGTTTAGTTCATCTGCCGTAGGGTCGTCTGTAGTTTTTTGTTTTAGATTAGCAGTATACACATCGTACCCTAATTGTATTTGTGCTGCAAATTGCGCTATCGAACCAACAGTTACATTTTTAGTTGCGTTTGATGGAGAAGCGTTAGGAGCAGTTACAATAACTAAATCGTCTGCTGCAGCTTGAACAACGGGGTATTGACTAATTTTTGACATCTTGTTTTTCTTTTTGAGTTACTTCACCTGTCTCCATATTAATTATAGAATCAGCTCCGTATTTTTTTGCTAAATCTTTTTCGCTTTGTAAAAACACTTTTTCTATTGCTTCTACTTCTTTTAATATCCTAACTTTATGTAATTCTAAATCACCTAAAGCTAATTTTTTTGTAATGAAATCTTTTTTGATTTCTTGAATGAGGTTTAATTCATCCTTAGTTAAATTTGCCATTGTATTAAATTTTAATACAAAGATACTATTTTTTATTTTTAATCTTCTCAAATGACCTCCCGCCAAAATAAGCTGAAATCACGGTAATCAAAGTAAGCTGCAAAAGGTCTGTCCACTTATCTTCAACTTCAAATGTAATCATCCCCGCATCAATAAATATCATTACCACCGTTGAAACCACTAAAAATAATAATACTATAGGTCTAATGTTTTTAGTTAGTTTAGAAGCATTGTTGTCCGATATCCATCTGTCTGTTATATTCTTTTCCATATCAGCTTCGTGCTTCATAAATAACTGTGTCATCTCTTTTTCAAACGCTGCTTTTTCTTCTTTAGTTTGGACAAACTTATCTACTATTCCTGATAGTTTTTCTGCAACTCCCCCTCCTGCTGCTCCAAATATTTTATTTAATATATCTTTCATAATTCTTTGTGTTCTGTTTTTGCGTCATAACTTGGACAGGTTTTTGATGAAAAATCTCTGTGACCATACACCTTCGCTTCGGGATGAAGTTTCTTTAAAACTTTAAGTAACTGTAATATAGTGTCTTTTTGTGCTTCTGTTCTAGTGTCTTCCCATTCTTCCATTTTTTCATCCATACCTCCGATATAGCATATGCCTATGCTAGATTTATTTTCTCCCCTGCAGTGAGCTCCGGGGACTTGCACAGGGCGACCATACTCTAATGAACCATCTAATCTAACTACGTAATGATACCCTATGTCGTCCCACCCATTTCCTTTAACGTGCCAATCTCTAATCGTCTCAGCACTAAAATCTTTATGTTTCGGTGTAGCCGAACAATGAATTATTATTTTATCTATTTTTCTCATCTACCTTGTCCTATATATTTTTTCTTATAACCTGTTTGTCCCTTACTTGCATTCTTGCTATGCGGATGTGATTTACGTTTTGGTTTTCTATAAACTACTATGTTTGCTTTTCTTGCCATTATAATCTAATATTTAATCCTACACTAGTTTGAAATATCTCTGAATCCCAAAATTGAGTATACTCTCCTTCAATAAACAAACCAAGTTTTTTACTAATTTTCCATCCCATTATTGAACCCGCCTGTATGTCTGACCATTGTTTGTGTTGGGAATCTTGAATTAATCCACCTAGCCCCCAATTGTCTCTATTTAAATAACTAAACTCATCACTACCTTTAATGTATTTATGATAAGGCAGTATCCAATTTACATAAGAATGAATCCAAAACTTTCTAGATTGGTGATAAAAATCAGCTCCTACAATAGGTGCAATTTCACCAAAGCTTTCTAGCTCTTCCCATTTTTCTTGATTATATCTGTTCATCAAGTGTCCAAATATTCGGTCTCTGAAGTCTACGTCAGTATAAGCTACAGTTGTCCCTTCAGAATCAATCCAATACGAATCATATGTTTCGTTTCCATAAGCGTCTGTTTGAGTATAACTAATGTCATCGTATCCGTAGTAAAACCCCAAGGTATACCAAGGGGTTATAGGGAAGCCTTCTGAATTTGTTTCATTTAACCATATCTCAATCGGGTTGTATCCATAAGGACGCTGATGAGTCCTATAGATTCCGCCCACGCTTAAACTTAGTTTTTTACCTATTGGTAATCTAAATCTAAGTTCTGCACTTTTGTAATTAAAACCTGATATACCTTGTTCTCTCTGCTCAAGCTTTGCTATATGATTTTTACCGGTGTGTCTAATAAATATTCTTGAGTTTGTAAACTCTTCAGAACGTCTTCTTTCTTTTTCAAAGTGTAACAAATATTCAAAACCTTTTACTGCTGCAGTTGGAGAAGATAGGGCTTTGGTATTTTCTGTTCCGTCATAATAATGTTTGTCTTTAATCTCATAATCAAACCTTGCAAGTTTTCTTATTCCAATACCTATACGATAATCAAAAGGATGATATATAGTGTTGTCTATAACCTGTGGGACATCATACAGATTGTTGGGATTTGTTCTAACAAAGTAACTTGGCGAAGAAGTTTCGTATGCGTTACTTGCATCACCTGCTACATATATAGTTGAATACTGTAAGAGTTCATCATATAATTTATCAAACAAATTATCTTTCTTTTGTTCTTGTGCAATTGCGCTACTACCTACCAATAATGCAGCTATAAAAATCAAGAGACATATAGTCACGTTGATTGCGTATTCTTCTGTTTTTTGTTTTCTGTTCATTTTAAAATTTACTTTCTATTATTTCATCAATATGCTCTTGTATCTCTTCTAACGCATTTTCAGGTAGTTTTAAGGAGATATCACTCTCAATTCGTAGAATCACCTCATCGTTATTTAAAAGTAGCAGAGTCGGAATATAAACTATCTCGTGCTTGGTGAATAGCTTTCCTTCTTTACTTAAATAAATAGTTTCTGTATTTGCGTTTTCAATTTCTTTTAATGATATCTCATTATCTTTTAAAAACTCTGCACTAAACTGTATTACAGTTATAGATTGGGAATATAATAATTGTGTTGTGAAAAATAATATAAGTGCGAGATATCTCATTATTGTCTGCTCATCTCGTAGAGCCTCTCGTCCATCTTTGCTAAAGATTCTTTAATCTCGTTTACATCTTCCTTTACAGTGGTAACATCTGCATCGATTTTCTCAATGGTCGACCTAATTAATTTATCTTTATAATCGAATTCAATTTTTTGAACTTCCGGCTGAGGTAATTCCATTGCTCTTGCAATGTCTGCTTGTAGGGTAAAATACATTCCAATCAAGGAACTAAACCCAATAGCCGCACCAATTAATTCTTTTATACTTAAACTAAATTTACTTTCTGACGTTAACTGTTTTTCTGCCATCTCTTTCTGAGGTTTCTACATATTCATAATTTACTTCAATGTCGATTAGATAAGAGTTAGATTGATAATAATTCATTAGGCAAAGATAAAGAATTATTTTTTTGGAATATTGTCTGTGTCAACACCATAAGCTTCAAGTGCTGCGAGCCATTCATCTCTATCTGTATATTCTTCTACATCTGCATATTTAAAATCGGCAACTTGTGTAGGGCTAACTCCTCCAAAAAGTCTAAACTCTCCATTTTCTGTTGCAATCCAATAAGTTAATTCAGAAGGTTTTGATATAGTATGTTTTATTATTTCACTCATAATTATATGTTATGCAGGACCTCCATCTACCAATGCACCAAGGTCTAATATTAATTGATTTCTAGCGGCAACTACATTAGGAAGAGTTGCGTCATATTTACTGTTACCAAATACAAAATAGTTGCTTCCTGCCCAAAACGCACAGTTAGCTGCTCTTGAATAATTTCCTAAAGCTGACCAATTTACTAATACATCATTATATATAGAAGTGTCTAGTGTAGGGTCACTAGGTAATGGGTGTGGAGGGAAGTTAGGCCCCATCAACCCATTCAATCCACCTGCGCCTGTTAAGTCCCAATTGCTAATATCTTGATTGAATGACGTTGCACCTCTTAAAAAGAATAAAATTGATGATGCAGCACAGTTCCCTACTGCTAATCCTGAAAAATCCCAATTTGTAATATCCCCATTGAATACCGTATTGCCATCAAACGTAAACTGAAATTGTTGACATTGACTTACATCCCAATTGTTTAGGTCTCCATTAAACTGAGTATTACGAAACAAATTGTTTAAACCATATCTTTCACCCGGAGGAGGTGTCGCTAGTCCAATACCCCATCCATTCAATCCTTGTGGATTTCCTCCGTTGTCAAAACTAGTGCAACCATCAAACATTCCGTTTAATTTATACGCATTATCCATATTCCAAGCAGTGTCTGTAAACTCCTTATAGTTCCCTGACCTACCTGAATTATAAACCGCTTTACGAGTTACAGTCTTTGTGCTACAATCACTATTAAAATTAGTACATTGATTAAACATCGAAATCATCTCACCTAAATTATCAGTATTCCACTTAGACACATCACCCTGAAAATCCGTATCGTCAAACGCTTGCCACATTCTTTCCATATTAGGCATATACCAATTAGACACATCACCATTAAAGGTATCACAGAATCTAAACAGACCATCCAATCTTTTCAAACTTCTCAAATCCCAATCGTTTAATCTAGTTATATTTTGGTCTTTAGGTAAACCTAAATCAACATTTCTTCTAGAACCCCAATTGATTTGTGGTGATTGAACTATCTCTCCTACTATCATAGGAGTATCAACTGCGTCTATAGGCCCTAGATTTAGACATTCAAACCAATATCTTGACCCATTAAAACCTCCATTTAAACTGCCACTAGGAAGACCAAACACCATATCCCCCCACTGTTTTATATCTGTTAATTTAGGAGAGCCTAGCGTTTTTGCATCGTTTTGATTAGCCGTATAACTCCAACCTTCTATCCCTCTTCCATTAGGAGTGATAATAACATCATATGTTCCCGGTGTCGCATAGGTGTGTTGTGGAGCATCTGCAGGAAAATTAACAGGGTTAGTATTGTAAACATCTGTAGTCCCATCTCCCCAATTTACAGTAATATCTAAATTAAAAGTAGGACTTTCGGTATATGTTATTGGTGCAAATGGTAAACGTATAGTATCGTTTTGATTTAAAGGAAAAGGAAGTGAGTAAGTAAGATTAGTATCAAATGTTACAATCATATCTATTTCAGGAGTAACTAATTCGACTGCAGGAGTTTCAGACACACACTTTCCATTATAGGCTATGATTCCATAATAATATGTTGTACCCGGTGTTAATCCTGTGAAGATGGTGGATTGAGGGGTATTATTTGTAACAGGATAAGTAAAAGGAACTTGAGGATTGGAAACTAAGTTAGGACTTGTTCCAAACGAAAACTGACAATACGTTCCATTTGTACCATCTATAGTGAATCCTTTATCATCAACTACCTGTCCATTGATTTCTACTTCAATAGTAGAACCACCATTTACATACCCCACTTCATCCCATTGAAGAGCTTCTAATACGGGGCAACTATTACCGCCCCCACCGGTTACTGAGTTAAAGGGTAATCCGACTCCTATTCCGATTCCTGTACCCATCTTACCATAGTGCTAAGATGTCTGTAGCTGACGTGTTAGTTGAAAATACTTTAACTACATTGATAGGAATAAATTCTCCTGCGCCTGCTCCGACTATTACTACATCGTCTCCACCTGCAGTTAATACTCTTACATTACCCCCTGTACCTACATAAAGTACTGCTGCTGAACGTGAAGTAACTGCATCGTAAAACACTATTTCATCACCGGCATTAAATCCGGTAGTATTGTTTACAGTAACTTGAGTAAGATTAGCGGATTGGTTTACACCTGTTACAACAGCTTGTGCTCCTGTGGTTTCATTTACAACAACCATCCCTACTACAACGCCTAAACTAAAAGGCTCAAACGCAGGTGCTACATTTAAATTACTACCTACTACAGGAGTTAGTAAATCCAAAACTACTTTTATTGTCTTAGGTCCTCCTATATTAGGAAGAGGGGTATCGTCATTAGGTATGACTTTCCAAGCTCTACTCGTATTTAATTTTTGGTATGACATATTATATTATACTACTTCTTGTAAAAGGATTGATGCTTCTACTTCTTCTCCTGTGTTTCCGAATCCTGAACTCGCAATTGCAGTAACCTGAATTACACTTCCTGCAGCGATGTCTAAGTTTAATGCAGTTGCATCTTCAAAGAATCCCGGTGAATCAGAAGATTGGTCCCATTCTGTTACTAATGAACCTACTTGAGTCCAACTTGCAGCGTCAGTCATTACAGTTCCTAACTCAGCTTTAAACACATTGAATGTTACTGTTGAACTTCCACTCGCAGTTGAGTAAGGTGTAGTAGAACCCCATTGAGCTCCGAACCCTTTAATCTTTGCTTCAAAAGGTACGATTAAAAATGGGAAGTGGTCTCCTGCGGTATTTTGTTCTACACCCCAATCTATACTACTTCCTCCTAAAATATCTGCACCTCCGCCTGTAGCACCGAAGTTTACATATGTACCATTTGCCATAACTACTGCCGGAGTTTGGAAGTCGTCAGGGAATGTGTATACATCTCTTAATGAATTTAATTGTGCCGAACCTCTATTCTGTGTAGGAACTTGCGGTGCGACTCCGTGAAATTTTGTTCCGTTTGGTATTGCCATTTTCTTTTATTTTAAAATGTTATTATTTATTATATGGAAACATTCTGTTTAGAGAATCTCTCCTTTGTCCGCACCCGCAGTCTTTGCCGGTAACTTTAGTGTAGGCTTGTGCTACTCTATCTGCTCCCACTGCTCTTGCAGCTTTTGCAACTGTATCTCCAAACCCTATTGATTTCCTGTTGAGTGTATCTCTTCGTTTCATCCCTACAAAGATAATCAATTTATTTTATTAAGTTTTATCCCCAAGTTTCAGAAGGAGATGGAGGAGGAACGGTATAAGGTTTTAGTGTTTTATCGTCTGCTGACATTTTTTTATTGTTTTATCATTAATATTCCTGCTGCATTTAAAGGTGCTGCACCTGAACCGTCTGTTTGATATATTTGACCTGCTGATAATCCGCCTGCTGCTGCTGCTGCATCGTCTGCGAAAGCAGGTAAGCTATTTGAAAAAGTCATACCGCCTGCCGTAGTTATTGGCATATCTGCAGTATTTTTTATGAAGTGAGCTTCAGTAGTATTGCCGCCTACAGTAAATCCATCAGCATCGTGATACAAGCCACAATATTCATTAACTGTACCTGAATAGTTTCCTTCTAAATCTGCGTTAAGAAAAATTTGACGGAAGCTTTCTACAACCGAAACATCGTTATCTATATTCCACTCAAAGTAATGGCCATATAAATAGTTGATAGCTAAGTTGTCTGTCTTAAGAGTTATTGTATTTTTGTTTGCTACCCAAAAATCAGAACCTGCAGCCGGTGGAACTCCTGTTCCTACATCTGAAATAATAGCATTATCTAACCCATATAAATATCTAGGAGGATATAGATTACCATCGTCAGATACTCTTATGCGTGGAGTACATCCATCTCCTAATATAAAGTAAGGATTGCCTGCGCCTCTGTAAGAAAGTCTATTTTGTTGTGTAGATAGTACCGTTGCATCTTCTACCTCGGGAGTACGAATATCCCAATTATTATACATTTGATATCCGTATCCACCTATAGGAGATGAACCCTTAGTATTGATAGACCAAATCCAATTGAACATTCCGCCTGTATCAACTCCGTCATAGTCAAACTCTTCTAGGATAGTTATCTTAGTGTTTTCTAAATTAACAGGAGGCAATCCCGGTAATGTTTCATATGATTGAGGGTAGTTTAATTCAAGCTCTGTAAATGAAGTAGATATTTCTTCCATACTAGCAGCCATCACTCTACTATTGAAAAGCTTAGATTTTCTAAGCTCAGTATCCACATCAGGTGACACGAAGTGACCTTTCCATCCTGCCGGTACTTTCATAACTTAGTTTTTACACTTACATAATTTATTAGGACAAGACTCAACTGTAACAGTAAGCTTTACTAACAACGCATTCCATAAGCACATAAGCTTACACCACATTCTAGACATCCACTGTCCTAATCTTATTAATAGTTTACCCATATCTTTATTTACTACAACCAAAGTTTTTTGCAAAGTTAGCCATTTTCACTACACTACCTGTGTATTTTTTTGGCCTACGCATTACCGCATTTGCAGCAGCGCATACTGACTTACCGGGCATATTCTTTTTAGCCCAAGCAGTAAACTTACCTTGGTTTCCTTTTTTAATTTCTATATCTCCTTTAGCCATCTTATTTTCTAATAAGACCGTCTAGGTGACTGTGTACACTTTTTGGGTAATGCTTATCTTCTTTCATAGAGTGGTTACCTGAGTAAGCGTGACCTGTCATTTTTTTAGCCATTCCTTTTGACTCATCTCTTCTACTTTTAAGAGATTGTTTGTGAGCACCTTTGTGCTTCATTCCTAAAGACTCATCTAGTCTTGCGTTATATCCTTGTGCCATAATTTTTATTTTAGCGTTATTAATAGTTATACAAATATACTAATATTTTCCTTGTCTGTTTTTT
>Ga0160423_10005419_pt1 | contig 10406 bp, 10 predicted proteins | sample CRUFie14St8metaG_FD_108191 | JGI IMG/M metagenome (GOLD analysis project Ga0160423, IMG submission 108191) | Marine microbial communities from the Costa Rica Dome - CRUD Field 142mm St8 metaG | ecosystem: Environmental > Aquatic > Marine > Oceanic > Photic zone | place: Costa Rica: the Eastern... | reverse complement strand
GCTGTTCCGAGAGGTAGCAGAAGTTTTCCGGACCATTGATCCAGAACATCCGTCCCTCTTCATCCATGAAATGGCGGCCCTGTCGTTGCCTGATTCGCACCATGACCACGAACCCTGTCTTCTTTGCTGGTAGCCGAGGTCACTCGATCGCGGCATGAGTGTTGATACGGAAAGGTCGGAGGCTGAGCGGCTGGCAGCACAGCGCAACGGCCGTATGGTGTGTGCGTCGACATTGGCCGGAACACGCCGAAGATTCCATGAAATCCATCGACGAACACATCAAGAAGGACCAGAGCGAACTCGAAGCGGCCAAGGCTGAAGGAAACGATGCCAAGGTTCGCCACTTCAGTGAAGAGCTTGAGTCCCTGCAGGACTACAAGAAAGAGCACCCAGGCGACAGCCACGATCCGACGCCTCTCGAGCTCTATTGCGAAAACAATCCTGAAGCTGATGAATGCCGCGTCTACGACGATTGAGTCGTGCGTCTTGGCATGATCTCAATCAAAAGGCGGGGTTGACTCCCCGCCTTTTGATTGAAGAGCAGAGAGGATTTATCAGAAATTGAAGAAATCCAGGCTCATTCACTGCTCCTCGTTGAACTCAGCGGGACTGCCGGTGAGGCTGCAGACCACCGCCTCCTCAGGCTTCATCTCATGAACGTTCGCAATCGGACGGCCGCGGCGGCGCAGAGCCTCGATTTGCTCCGGAGTTTGACAACGGGCGATCAACTGGCCCTGGGAGTCGAAACAGGTGAAGAAGGTCATCGGACGTTCTCTCGTTGATTCCGTTATCGCCACAGCGCGGCGAAGGCACAAGTGCTGATGAAGCTCCCAACACGGTTCGCGACAAAAAGCGTCAGACCCCGAGCTCGTTCCAGACCTGATTCAACAATTCATTGAGTCCCTGGCCCATCACCGCTGAAATCAACAGTGGCTTTCGACCACTCAACTGCTCAAGAGAAGCCGACAGCTCATCGCGGTCTGAAGCATCAATCAGCTCCAGCTTGTTCACCACAAGCAATCGCTGCCGATCCACCAGTCCATGGCCGTAGGCCTCAAGCTCCTTCTCCACAACCTTCAGATCTCCCAGTGGATCCTCAGCACCTCCATCCACCACATGAATCAGCAGGCGTGTGCGCTCGATGTGGCGGAGAAAATCATGACCGAGTCCGGCGCCCTGGGCAGCACCGGCAATCAGACCGGGGATATCGGCGAAGACCGTGCCGTCTCCCGTTGGCCTGCGCACCACACCGAGATTCGGAACCAGGGTGGTGAAGGGGTAATCGGCAATCTTGGGGCGGGCTGCGGACAGCACGCTGATCAGCGTGCTTTTGCCCGCATTGGGCAGTCCGATGATGCCCACCTCCGCAAGCAGCTTCAGTTCGAGTTGCAGAGGCCACTCCTCACCGTCGCGGCCCTCGGTGCACTTTTCTGGTGCACGGTTGCGGTTGCTCAGATAGTGGGCGTTTCCCAGACCGCCGCGACCACCGAAAGCCACTGTGAGCTGCTCTCCCGGTGCGGTGAGGTCACCCAGCAGCATGCCTGTGGTGAGATGCCTGACCTCGGTTCCGCAGGGCACGTGAATCACAAGAGACTGCGCGGAAGCACCGGTGCAGCGATTGGGGCCGCCGCGACGACCGTCAGTCCCCGCGAACAGCCGCTTGTACTTGAAATCCAGCAATGTCTGGAGATTGGAGTCGGCCTCAAGAATCACGTGGGCACCATGGCCTCCATCCCCGCCTGAGGGACCGCCGGCAGGGACGTACTTTTCACGACGGAAGGCCACGATGCCGTCACCGCCGCGGCCGCCACGAACAGTGATGCGAGCCTGGTCGATGAACTGCACGAAAAGCTTCGATCGCGGCCAGTCACCAACCCTAGGATCGCGGGGCACGGGAGATTGAGCTTGGCCGGCGTTCGCTTCGAAGCGCTCAGCAAGAGCTATCCAGGGCGAGGTGGAGCCGACCCCGTCGAGGTGATTCGTGACCTCTCTCTATCCATTGAGGACGGTGAATTCCTGGTTCTGGTGGGACCTTCAGGATGCGGCAAAAGCACGTTGCTGAGGCTGATGGCAGGGCTTGAGACCCCCTCCGCCGGCGAAATCCTTGTGGGGCAGCAGGCCGTGACAAGGCTGAGACCGGCCAGGCGCAATGTGGCGATGGTGTTCCAGAGCTATGCGCTCTATCCGCATCTCAGCGTTCGCGACAACCTGGCGTTCGGACTGCGCCGCAGCCACCGCCGCAGTGCCATCGAGCAGCTCCAGGATCAATTGCATCGCAGCACGAACAGGCTGCCTCGCATGCTGCGGGTTCGCTCCGCACGGGAAGTCGATGTGGAACATCGGGTGCTGGACGTGGCGCGGGCTCTCGAACTGGATCAACTGCTGGAACGGCGACCCAAGGAGCTTTCCGGAGGTCAGAAACAACGGGTGGCCCTTGGGAGAGCCATGGCGCGTCAGCCGGCTGTCTTTCTGATGGACGAACCGCTCAGCAATCTCGATGCAAAGCTGCGCGGCAGCACCCGCACTCGAATCGTGGAACTCCAGCGTCAGCTGGGAACCACCACCTTGTACGTGACCCACGATCAGGTGGAGGCGATGACCATGGGGCACAGGATCGCCGTGCTCAATCAGGGGCGTCTGCAGCAGCTGGGCACACCCATGGAGCTCTACCGCTGGCCATCAAATCTGTTTGTGGCGCAGTTCATCGGCAGCCCACCCATGAATGTGCTGCCGGTGAAGGTGGGTCGCAGCCAGACACTGCATCTGGGAGACCGCCGTGTGAGCGTGGAAGGTCCACTCGCCGAGGCGATTGCAGGCCTTGAGGGGAGACAACTGCATGGCGGCATCCGCCCGGAAAATCTCAGGGTTGCCCCCGCAACCAACCGCAACCTGCAGGCGGATGTGAGTCACAGCGAAGTGCTCGGCAATGAGCAGCTGATCACCTGCAGGCTGCTCGATGGAGGGCATCTGGTTCAGGTGAGAGCCGATCCGGGCCTGAAGGCCATCGCAGGCGAGCGTCTCCATCTGGATGCCGATCCCCGTGGATGGCGACTGTTCGACGACCAGGGAGACGCCATCCCCATGACCACCGCGCCATCCGAACGGGATGAGACACCGGTGCTGCCTGATCTGCACTGACATTTGAACTGACAGCCGATCAGTTCAGTGAACCCAGATGACGCTGCAGCCGGGACCACCATCTCCCTGCTCGGCATCGACAACGCGCTCCACGTAGGGCAGTGAAGCCAGCCAGTCGCGCAGACCACGTTTCAGGCGACCGGTGCCGATGCCGTGGATCACCCAGACAGGGCCGTTGGCTCCACGCAGAACATCATCAACAGCGGCTTCAGCTTCGTGCACACGCATACCGCGCACATCGATTGTGTTGCGGGAGGTTCGCACCTGGGCACCACCACTGCCTCGACGCGCTCTGACCTGAACAACGGGTGCCGGAGGCGCAGGCTTGCGGCCATCAAGACTCTCCACACCCGCGAGCTCAACGGTGCTGCGCATCAGTCCACAGCGCACGTTCAGTTGCAATCCATCGCTCGAAACAGCCAGCACCTCGGCAGCTTTGCCGAGTGCCAGCAGGCGGATGCGATCACCCACCTGAGGCCGCCAGCCCTGATGCTGGCGTGTCTCCGGTTCAGGACGGTGACGGTCCTCCAGTTTGCGCAGGCGCTGACCTGCCTGCCGTGCCGTTTCGCCGTCGGCCTGATCATCGCGAAGCCGGCGAATCAGCTGTCGCACCTCCTTCTGACCTGAGCGGATGGAGGTCTCGAGGCGCTGCCTGCCGCGCTCCTGCCGTTCTGCGGAGTGCTGCTTCTGTGTCTCCCATCGCTTCAGCAGCTCTTCATGCAGAAGTTCTGTACGCGCAAGCAAAGCTGCCGCATCCTCGGCAGCCGCCTGCTGCCGCTGACGCTGTTCCTCAAGACCACGGATCACCGTGTTGGCCTCACCATCCCCGCGGGGGGAAAGCAGACTGCGCGCCTGGGCGATCACCCCTTCATCGAGGCCGAGCCTGGTGGCGATGGAGAGCGCATTGCTTCGCCCGGGAATTCCCCAGAGCAGGTGATAAGTGGGAGAGAGAGACTCACTGTCAAAGGCGACCGAGGCATTCTCGAAACGGGGGTCGCTGTATTTCAGGGCCTTGAGCTCACCGAAGTGGGTGGTGGCCACAGTGAGCCTGGCCCGGTCCGCCAGCGTGCGCAGCAGAGCCGTTGCCAGAGCGCTGCCTTCGCTGGGATCGGTTCCCGCTCCCACTTCATCCAGAAGCACCAGCGCCGGGGCAGGACCTGAGCCGATGGCATCAAGAATGCGCCCGATGCGCTTCACATGGCCGCTGAATGTGGACAGGCTCTGCTGCAGCGACTGCTCATCGCCGATATCAGCGAGAACCTGAGCGCACCAGGGCAGGGTTGGATGACCGCTGCAGGGAAGCCAGAGGCCTGCACGCGCCATCAGTGCAGCCAGACCGAGACTTTTGAGCGTGACGGTTTTACCGCCTGTGTTGGGACCTGTGATCGCGACAACCCGCAGATCAGGAGACACATCAACACTGACCGGAACCACGGATGGGCCTCGCTCTTTCCGCTCCTGCCAGACCAGCAGCGGATGACGGAGATTCTGAAGAGTGAACGATGACTCAGCGGAGCCCTCAAGCCGAGGGGGAACAGCACCGAGCCATTGCCCGTAGCGACCTCGGGTCAAAGCCAGATCCAGCTCTAGAAGCACCGCCATCAATGCGAGCAGGGCATCGACCTGTTCGGCAACAGCTGCGCTGAGCTCAGCGAGAACACGCTGCTCCTGCTCACGGATCCTGCCGTCGAGATCCGCCAGCCGGTTGCCCAGATCGATCACCGACTTGGGCTCGACAAAGACTGTGCTGCCGGAGGCGGAACTGTCATGAACCATGCCGGGGCACTGGCCACCGGCTCCCGCCTTCACGGCCAGGACAGGTCGACCATGCCGCTCAGCGATCACCGTGTCCTGGAGGTGTGCTGACCAACGCCGGATCACATCCTGCAGTTTGTCGCGACGACGTGAACGAAGTTCCTGCCATTGACGACGCAGTCCCTCCAGCACCGGACTGGCGCGATCGGCAATGCGACCACCCTCCTCAATGGCGAATTTGAGCCGCTGTTCCAGCTCGGGCAAGGTGGCCACATCCACCAGCAGAGCTGTGCAAACCGGCCTCAGCTCAGGATCATCGATCTGCCGTCTCAGACGACGGGCCGCTCCCAGAGTGTCGGCGACCGTGAGCAGTTCCTCGCCGGAAGCGACACCCCCTTTGCTGCAACGCAGCAGAATCATCTCCAGATCTCCCACACCCTGGAAGCTCAGTCCCCCATCAAGGAGGCCATCCAGACTGGCCATCTCCTGCGTTCTGGCCTGAAGAACCAGGCTTTCAGGCAGTGAATCCGGGAGTGAGCCGAGACAGCAGTGTCGACGGCCCTGAAGCGTGCTGGCGAAGCTGGAGAGATGTTGACAGAGGCGCGGCCACTCCAGCAGCTCCAGGGTTTCCTCAAGAGCGGACATCAATCGGACTGAGCGGCTCCAGGCTGATTGGTGGGGATTCCCCCCGGCGGCTCATAGAGCATCTCGAGCCAGTTGCCCTCGGGGTCGCGCAGGTAGAACGACGCCGTTCCATCTCGGTGGTCATGAACTCCGCCCACTGCGACCCCTGAAGCCTTCAATCGGTCGTGAACCACATCAACCTCAGCACGATCGCGGAAATGGAACGCGAAATGAGGACCTGCTGCTTTGTATTTGGGACCGAGCAGTGCCAGGCCGTCACGGGAGTCACCGGCCTCGAGATAACACCAGTCATCGGCTTCCCAGACCATCCTCATGCCGAGAGCGGTGTAAAAACGGACGGCCCGTTCCATGTCGCTAACGCGGATGGCGACATGACCAAGGCGCTGCACCGCAGACATTCGGACTCTCAACGTGCGAAGTCATTCTGAAGGTGCCGGCCTCGGATCGATGGTCGAATGCTGAATTCGATCAAAGGCCTGGGCTGAGTCTCAATCGCGGATCAACAGGATCATCCCTGCTTCAGCCATTCAGCAGCATCACAGGCGTGATACGTGAGGATCAGGTCTGCTCCAGCCCTTTTGAAACTGAGCAGCGTTTCGAGAACCACAGAACGCTCATCGATCCATCCCCTCTCCGCCGCAGCTTTCACCATCGAATACTCACCACTGACGTTGTAAGCGGCGATGGGCAGCTCCGACTCCTGGCGCAGCCGATGGATGATGTCGAGATAGGCGAGACCTGGCTTCACCATCATGATGTCGGCTCCTTCCTGTTCATCAAGCTGGGCCTCAGTGATCGCCTCCCTGGCATTTGCAGGATCCATCTGATAGGTGTCCTTGTTTTTTGGAATCGGCTTGCTGCCGGCAGCGCGAGGTGCTGAATCAAGCGCTTCTCGAAAGGGTCCGTAGTAGGCCGATGAATATTTGGCGGTATAGCTGATCACGCCGACATGTTCGAAGCCCTCGTCATCAAGCGCCTCACGGATGGCACCGACCCGCCCGTCCATCATGTCGCTGGGACCGATGAGGTCGGCTCCGGCGCGAGCCTGCATCACGGCCTGTTTGCACAGCTGCTCAATGGTCTCGTCATTCAGAACAACTCCCTGTTCGTTGACGATCCCGTCATGTCCATCGCAGGAGTAAGGATCAAGGGCGACATCCGTCATGATCACCATGTCGGGGATCTCCTGCTTCAGCTGACGGATCGCGCGCGGGATCAGACCGTTCTCGTTGAAACACTCGGCACCGTCTTCTGTTTTGAGGCCTTCAGCCACTTTGGGGAACAGCACCACACAGCGGATGCCGAGATCCCAGGCCCGCTTCACCTCCCCTGTGAGCTGATCGAGGCTCCAGCGGCTGGCACCAGGCATGGCCCCGATGGGCTCGACCCCTGCACCTTCATGCACAAACAGGGGGTAGATGAAGTCTGCAGGAGAGAGACTTGTTTCACGAACCATGGCGCGCAGTGCCGGAGATCGGCGCAGGCGGCGCGGGCGGTAGGTGAGGTCCATCAGCAGGCCTGAATCGAAGGAGGAGATCGTAAGCGTCGACCGCCGAAACCTCCTCAGAGACGGGCGCTCTGCAGCCAGTCCTGACGTGGATCTTCCGTTCTGGCATCGCGCAGCTGTTCCAGCAGCTTGCGTTGTTCATCCGACCACTTGCCGGGCCACCGAACGCTGAGATTGAGCAGCAGGTCTCCACGACCTGATTTCGTTGGCCAGCCCTTTCCTTTCAGACGCAGACTTCTGCCGGGAGCAGTCCCGGCGGGAATCGACACTTCGGCCTCACCATCGGGCGTCATCACCTTCACCATTCCACCGAGGGCAAGCTCATCAATGGACACCGGCAGCTCCCCACGCAACTGATCACCTTCAAGACGCCAGACCGGGTGAGTCTGCACATCGAGATTCAGGTACAGGTCACCACGACGCCCCGTACCCGGCTGAAGATTTCCCTTGCCTTTCAGCCTGAGCCTTGAACCAGGTTTGACGCCTGCGGGGATCCTGACCTGCACACGCTCATCATTCACAGAAAGTGTCCGCTCGGCACCCCTGAAGGCCTCGGCGAAGGTCACTTTCACACTGGCTTCTGCATCGAGATTCAGGGGAGCCCTGGATGCAGAGCGTGGGAAACCGCCACCCGCGAAGCCTCCTCCCGGGAATCCTCCCCCTGGAAATCCTCCACCGGCGAAACCACCCGGAGCTCCTCCAAAACCACCGCCTCCAGGACCACCGAAGCGCCCGAGAAGATCATTGATGAAATCATCGAAATTGCCGTACCGGCCAAAATCAACATCAAATCCTCCGGCTCCCGGACCACCACCTGCCCCGGCCTGATTCCAGTACTGACCGAACTGCTCATATCGGCGACGTTTATCCGGGTCGGAGAGCACCTCATAGGCTTCGCTCACCTCCTTGAATTTCGCCTCGGCGGTCTTGTCACCCGGATTCACATCGGGATGGTATTCACGGGCCAGCTTGCGAAAAGCCCTTTTGATCGCATCGGCATCGGCACCGCGCTCAACCCCTAACACCTTGAAGTAGTCGCGGTATCCACTGCCGGCCATCGTGATCGCTGAGCTCAGGGAGCTCCGGTTGGTTTCAGTGTCCCAGTTCCGTCCGGGGTTCGGCACCGAGCTCGAGGGCCGGATGCCCGTACGTCGGAACACACTTACATTTCGCGCATGTTGAAATTTCTTCTGCTTGGTGTGCTGACAAGCACCAGCGTTGTATTGGCAGACAACAGCACCGCCAGAGCCGGATCCGACCCCGGGGCCCTGGCTGATCACCTGAGTCGTACCAAGGTTCTTTACTACGGCTCATGGCGGTGTCCCGCCTGCCAGTACCAGGGACGCCTGTTTGGCGAAGCTGCTGTTCGCCTTCCCTATGTGGAGTGTGGAAAACCCAAGGAGCTGCCGATCCAGGCAGCTGCCTGCAGACGGGAGGAAATACGCGCCTACCCCACCTGGATCCTTCCGAATGGTGAACGACGAGAGGGAGTTCAGTCCCTGGAGGATCTGCGGATCTGGTCGGGGATGAGTCGGAACCCCTGAAGCCATGACCACGAGCAGGCACCCCCTGATTCATGGCGTCGATTGGCGACAGTGGCGAGGAGACCTGACCGGAGGAGTGACGGCAGCCGTGGTGGCACTGCCCCTCGCCCTCGCTTTCGGCAACGCAGCCCTGGGCCCTGGAGGCGCGATCTACGGTCTCTACGGAGCGATCATCACCGGCTTTCTGGCCGCTCTGTTTGGAGGAACCCCTGCGCAGGTCAGCGGCCCAACAGGACCGATGAGCGTCACGGTTGCAGGAGTGGTCAGCAGTCTCGCGGTCGTGGGAATCAGTCGCGACCTCAACCAGGGAGCCATGCTCTCCATGGTGATGGCTGCTGTGGTTCTGGGAGGGCTGCTTCAGATTCTGATGGGAGTCTTCCGGCTGGGTCGCTACATCACCCTGGTTCCCTACTCGGTGGTCTCCGGATTCATGTCGGGAATCGGAGTCATCATCCTCTGCCTCCAGGCGGGGCCACTGCTGGGGATCAACAGTCAGGGGGGAGTGATGTCTTCACTGAAGATGGTGATCTGGAATTTCACGCCCAATCCTGCGGCGGTGGTGGTCGGTATCGCCACACTTCTTGTGGTCTTTGCCACACCGAGACGCGTCAGCAAAGTCATCCCATCACCTTTGCTGGGCCTGCTGCTGATCACGCCGATCGCACTCTGGCTTTTTCCTGAGAATCTGCCGCGAATCGGCTCCATCCCTGAAGGGGGGCTGAGCCTGAGCGTTCCGAACTGGTCTGAACAACTACCACTGTTATTGAGAGCAGGTCTTGTTCTTGCAGTGCTGGGATCCATTGATTCACTGCTCACCTCACTGGTCGCCGACAACATCAGCCAGAACCGACATCGATCTGACAGAGAACTGATCGGTCAGGGCATCGCCAACACAATCTCAGGATTTTTCAGCGGGCTGCCAGGTGCCGGAGCAACGATGCGCACGGTGATCAACATTCGCTCAGGAGGTCGGACTCCCTTATCAGGGATGACTCACTCGATCGTGTTGCTGGTGTTGTTACTAGGGGCTGGACCACTTGCTGAGGGAATCCCCACAGCACTGCTGGCAGGGATTCTGATCAAAGTTGGACTCGACATCATCGACTGGGGCTTCCTGCTTAGGGCACACAGGTTGTCAATGAAAACCGCATTGGTGATGTGGGGAGTTTTGTTGATGACGGTGTTCTGGGATCTGATCGGGGCTGTTCTGGTGGGAATGTTCGTCGCCAATGTCCTCACCATCGAATCGCTGACTCACCATCAGCTCGGGAACATGGACACTGGAACAGCTCATCTCTCACCCAGAGAACAGAACCTGCTGAAACGTTGCGGAGATGATCTCATTCTTTTCCGAATGCAAGGACCACTCAGCTTCGGAGCAGCGAAGGGCATCAGTGAGAGAATGCTGTTGGTGAGGCAGTACAGAATCCTGCTTCTCGACATCACCGATGTGCCACACCTGGGTGTTACAGCAAGCCTGGCAATCGAAAGAATGGTTGAGGAAGCCAAACATCAGAAAAGAACCGTGCTGATTACAGGCGCCAGTGGCAAGGTCAAACAAAGACTTGCACAATTTGGCATCGAGCATCTCATTGACGACAGACTTGAGGCGCTTGACATGGCCGCAGAGTGGCTGAACAAGAAAAACGCTTGACCGTATTGGTGACTTTAAATCGTCAGAAGATCAACTCAGTGCGGCAGACCGAAAAGCACATGCACTAACAAGACAAAGACACAAAATCACATGCAATTCATGATATTGGCATCCTGAAAACCTGTTCAGAATCACTTTGGCCACTCAGACCAGGCCCCAGGGG
>Ga0160423_10005417_pt1 | contig 10408 bp, 9 predicted proteins | sample CRUFie14St8metaG_FD_108191 | JGI IMG/M metagenome (GOLD analysis project Ga0160423, IMG submission 108191) | Marine microbial communities from the Costa Rica Dome - CRUD Field 142mm St8 metaG | ecosystem: Environmental > Aquatic > Marine > Oceanic > Photic zone | place: Costa Rica: the Eastern... | reverse complement strand
GTCTTTCTGCTCGACGTACCCGGTGTCCCTTCCGATCTCGGCGTGCGAGGGCTCGTGCCCGTCGAAGAGGATGAGGCCCTCCACGATGCCCACGGTCTTCCTCTTGCTGATGACGTCCATCAGGGTGGTTTTCCCCGCGCCGCTTGAGCCCATCAGGGCAATCATGTGGCCCGGGTCGAGGGTCCCGGTGAGGGGCTCGAGGCCTCCCAGGAGGTACCTCTCGCCGCCCTTGGGCAGGGGGACCTTGTACGTCAAGTCGTAGAAGGTAATCTATGGTCCGACGGGTTGAGCGGAGAGGAGAGCGGTGACTGGTCAGGGGAAAGTGTGCGCGACCCAGGGGAAGCCTTGCGACGAGGGATTCTGTCTCACCTGAACGCCCGTCTTGTCGCCCTCGCCCAGGGACTTGGAGTGGAAGCTCTTGGTCGATTTTAGGGGGACGATGACGTGGCCGCTGTCCTGGCCCTCAAGCTCGTCGGCCGCAACGGGAACGTCGTCCGCCGCCATATTCTTTCCCGCCGGGGGCGCCATCTCGGTGCTCGTGGGGTTCTGCTTTCGCTCGCCTGTTTTCGCTCGCGAAATCGCAACAACCCTCTCGATCTCCTGCTCGAGATGGAATCTCGCGTGACGAAAATGTAACGCTTCCCTGGAGGCCTGGAGGTGGAGGAGCAAGTACTTGGGGAGGATCGCCACGGGGGCGGAGGAGGCCTTGAACGCGCGCGAGAGGGTCTTGTGGAGACCTGGTATGCCATCTCAACGCTGTGAGTGCGGTGCGCATGACAAGAACAAGAACAAGAACGCGTCCCATGCAAACGGGCAAAGGAGCGCGCGCGGCGTGTGTGTGTGTGGAATGGAGGCGAGTGCTGGGACCCTAGAATCCGGGGTGGGGATCGATGTCGGGTTGAGCGTGGTGCGCAGGAGGAAAACGCTTCCGGAAGCGCCAAGCCGAGCGCGCTTTCTCCCCCCTCAAAGTGCCCGCCTTCCGAGCTTTACTCGCCCAATCAATCGCAATTTCTACTCTGCCCGCGGAATGTTCAAATTTTCCCCGCCCCTCGAGAGCATCGATCAGATTGTCTGGTTGTCATATCCTGGCGTCGGGAGGATCTCTGGCGCGCTCCTCTCTAACGCAGCGATCCAGGTGGAGCCGAGGGAGCGCCTGCGTTACGAGGCCGAGCACCATGACTTCGGAGGTTTTCGCGCAGGCCGTGAGGTCCTACATGTACGTCGGTATCTGGATGTCCATCAGTATTACCGTGATTTTGTTCAACAAGTGGCTCTTGGCGTTCGCGGGCTTCCCCTACCCGATTTCCCTCACGCTGTGGCACATGTTCTTCTGCAGCACCGTTGGGTTCCTTTGCGTGCGCGTCTTCAAGGTGGGTCGACTCGCGCGCCTTCGCCCTCGCCCGTCGCGCTCAGCTCAGACCCCTGACTCCTCCCCTCCCTCACTCTCGTTCCCCAAAGTTCGTCTCCTCGCACAACCTGTCCATGGCGGACTACTCGTCAAGAGTGGTGCCCATCGGCCTGCTGTACGCGCTCAGCCTGTGGCTGTCGAACTCGTCGTACTTGTACTTGTCGGTGTCCTTCATCCAGGTGAGTCGGGGGCGCCAGAAACGGGAAGAACGAAAAACGTTTCACTCCGCCCGACCCAAGCGCCCGCTGGCTGACGCGCTCTCCTCGCACCTCGCAGATGACCAAGTCGCTGATGCCCGGGCTGGTGTACATCTGCGGCATCCTGCTGAAGATAGACGACTTCAACATGTACCAGGCCTGCAACATGCTGCTCATCGCCCTCGGTGTGCTGGTCTGCGCCTTCGGAGAGGTGAACCTGCACCCTCTTGGTCTTACGCTCCAGCTCGCCGCCCTCAGCTTCGAGGCCGCCAGGCTCACCCTAGTACAAATCCTGATCAAGTCCAAGGGGATCGCGATGAATCCGATCCAAAGTCTGTACTACATCTCGCCGGCATGCTTCGTGTGCCTGTTCGTTCCGTGGACTCAGGTAAGACCGCACCAGAGGCCGGTGCTGCTCACGCACCCAAACCAGTGGCTTCTCCGTTGCTGACTTCGTCTTCTCGACAACTCGCTTCCTGCCATGCTCGGTCCGCGTCCTCTCAGCTCGAGGCCGGCGAAGTCATTCCTCTGCTTATGAAGGGGGAGGTGAAGTTTCCCCCCGTTTTGCTCCTCGTCAACGCGCTCTGCGCCTTTGCGCTCAACTTGGCGGTGTTCTTGCTGATCGGCAAGACCTCGGCGCTTACGATGAACATTGCCGGGGTGATCAAGGATTGGCTGTTGATCTGGTTTTCCTTCTCAGTCTTCCAGGCTCCAGTCACCATGCTCAACTTGGCGGGCTACGTCTTCTGCTGCGCGGGCGTCGCCGTGTACAACTACCAGAAACTGCAAAAGATGAAGAAGCAGGAGAAGGGAAAGCTCGCTCGCAAGGATACGGTGGACCTCGAGAAGAACCTTCTGGGCAAGGAGGACAGGGAATACAGGGATGGAAAGCAGAGCTCCTAGGCTTCTACGCCACACCATTCAACTTATGTACACCAATCTAAACTCAACAATAAAGAATCACTTGTTTCTTCCCTACCCACACCACTGAATCACTCCGTAAGCGTGACCGACTCGTCCGTGTCGGACTCGGCGGGCTGCTCGTTTTCACGCGCTGAGTATCCCGGCTGATGGGGCTCGCACTCTGGACAAAACCACTCGCCCTGAGGCAGCTCCGTCAAAGGCGGGTCCAGGCACCCCATGTGGTACCCCACGTCGCAGGAGTCGCAAAGAATGATCTCGTGCTCGCGCTCGCCACTGTTGCAAGCTTGGCACCTCACGGTGTCGTAGTACTCGAAGAGTCCGTGCTGGTTTCTGTCTTCCAACGTTTCCCCCTCGAACGTCCGTATCCTCACCCTGCAAACCGGGCACGTGTTCTGCTTCTTCAGCCACTGCTTGATGCAGTTCCTGTGAAACCAGTGCCCACACGGATTCAGCTGCCTGCACCCCTGCGCCCGGGCACCGGAGAGGTCCTCGAAGCAAATCAAGCACTCCTTTCCCGCCATAGTCTCTCTCGGTTTTCGCGGCTCCTTCTTTTCCTTCTTTCCCTTCTTTGCCCTCTTGGGCTTGGAAAAGCAAGGCTCGATCTCGTCAAGCCCATACTGTCTCCTGTTGTTCGTGTGGAAGTTTCGAACCTGCTTTGGCGTCTTGCCGGGCAGGAGCAGCGCCAGCGCGGTCCAGTCGCGCCCCTTCTCCTGAAAACCTGACACAAAGGTGCTTATATCCTCCTCGGTCCATAACCTGGGGCGGCCGGTGACTGGCCGGCAACTGGCCTTCGTGGCCCGCTTGGGCGCCAGTCTCTTCCCGTTGCGCTTGGCGGGCCTCTGCGCCCTGTCTGGCAGCTCAATGTTGTCCAACCCCAGCTTCTTCTTGGAGTTGTTGTAAAAGTTGGCGATCTGCTTCTTCGTCTTGTTCGGGAGCTCCCGCGCCAGCAGGGTCTTGTCCAGGCCGTGTTTCCTGTAGGTCGACGTGAAGATGTTGATCTCCGCCGGGGTCCACAAAGTCTTCCTTCGCTTTCCCGGGGCATCGTGTTCCGAGCTCCACCCCTCCGCGGTTGTATTCTTGGCGTGGCCGTGCTGAACCCCACTCGTGGGCGACGCGCGCCCTGACGTTGTGGGCGCCTCCAACGCGTCGACCCGACGCTTCCCGTGCAGCTTCCCTCCGCTGAGCTTGAGCCACATCTCCTCGAACCTGCTGTGAATTGCGTGTGCTGGAACGTCGCCCATGCCGGCGAGCAGGAGCGCTCCCGGCCCCGGTCCCGGGTCCATGGTCCCCGGCAGCCGGCGGCCCTGGCCAGAGGGGAAAACGGCCTTCGTTCCCCTCGCCTCGCTCCCAACGAACAAGGAAGTGCGCTCCCCAGAACTTTTTTTTTCGAGCAACCTCCTCTCATCGAATTTCGCACCAAAATTCTCAGGATTTCATCCTTCCACCCGCTCCGAAAACTAGAGGTACGACGATCGATCGGAGAGACCAAAGCCTGTGTGGCCCAGGCGAGCCTGGCGGTCCGCTCGCGCTCGACGCCAGCCCCCCTTAAGTCGCGCGACCCCGTCGAAGGCGCGGCAGCCATGGCGGCTACGGCGAAGCACAGGCACAAGTCCTCTTGCGGGGAGACGGATGGGTGCTGCGAGCCCCCTTACAGTCCGCGAGAGAGGCCCGCCGGGTCGGGGTACTACAAAAACGCAAAGGGGCCGCTGGCGGCCAAGGGTACCTTCCTGAACAGAAAGCTGAAGGACAGAGAGCTCCAAGCCTTCGTCATAGGGCTCACCCTTCTGTCCACGGCGTGCCTCCTGCTGAGCATGCGGTCGCAGCTAAACGTCAGCCCTCTCAGGCTGGCCACCGGGGAGTGCCAGCCCGTGACGAGGGAGCGGCTGGACGGGATGGTGTATATCTGCACGGGTAAAGGCTGCGACTACTCCTTCCTTTGCCACAGCATCAATCTGCTGAGATTCGAGAGTAACTATCAGGGGTCGATCTACGTCGTGTCCGACAGGCAGGACTTCATCTCCGAGTCGGCGTGCGACAACAACAGGCCGAGCTACACTGTGGTGGTCGCCCCGGATACGCCCACGATGATGCACATGAAGAATTTTAAGCGCCAGCTCTTCGACCTGATCCCCGGGAACGCCACCAGCCTCATCTACATTGATGCGGACATCCTGCCCGTGGGATGCCTACACGACTTTTTAGAGCACGAGTCGCCCAAGGACATTGGGATGTTCCTGGACTCCTGGTGCAAGGGCTGCAACAAGTTCCTTGGGGGCTTCGTGTACATGAGGAGCACCGATGCCACGAGGGAGTGCCTCAGGGACTGGATCGAGGAGTCCTCGAGCGACGACTTCAAGAGGTACAAGAAGGACCAGGACGCCATGGACAGCATACTGAGGAAGGGCTCGGTGTGCACGACGGCGATCCATACGATGTCGTCCGCCTACATAGAGACCTTCGACGACAACATGATCCTCCCGCTCTTTGGGGTCATCAGGGGCAAGACTCCAACCTTCCAGCACTTCAGTCACGGGATCCGCGAGCTCCCGGTGTGGCCAAGGATCAAGGGCAACATCGAGGCCCAAATCGAGCACGTGTACAACAACGCAAGCGAGGACGATATCAATGTACAAGGACAGCGGCGGTGACCGGCGCTTTCGTCCGCTTTCTACTCATTTCACTCATGCCACCATCATTCCCTCGCTCGTCTCTCTCTCTCCCTGGATTTGGCTCGAGAGTGCCGGGAGATCTTGAATCGGCTCTCCCAAGTGACTGCCAAGCGTGCTGGCTGGCAGGCGGCTGGGCGAGGCAAGGAGGCTTGGCTGGTAGGCGGAACGGGGGCACGAGGCCTTGTCGCCATGAAGGGGCCGAAGGCCAAGTCTGCGAAGGGCCCGGCGTCGCGGAAGAGGGACAAGACCCGTGCCGCGAAGAAAGCGAAGCCCGGGCCGGGCGCCTCCGCCGCCAAGGGGGTCCCCGGAAAACGGAAACGAGCTCACCCCAAGGTGGAGGAAGTGCGCGAGGAAGACTTGCACGACTCGGACGTCGACCCCGACCAGGACGACGTCGATTTCGTCACATCGCTCCAAGGAAGCTCTTTCCTGCGACAGTTCGAGCGTGCAGACTTCAAGTCCAACCCGGCGGTCGACAGAAAGGAGGAGGAGGATGACATCATCGAGAGGCACGAGAGCAAGCCGAGGAAGGGAAGGGACAGCGAAGAGAGCCGTGCGAAGGAGGAAGCCCCTTCGAAGGTCCGGATCCCTCTGCTGCCCGTGAAGAACCTCGAGGGGGCTGTGGAGGCGGCCATCGAGGTGGTGGAGGAGCCCGCCTCGCTGAGGCGACGGAATGGCCACCACGCAGGGCGGGGGTCCGAGGAGGGGCCGGGTGGCTCCGGGGAGGTCTCGAAGCAGCCGGATGTCACGGAAGCGAAGGCGAAGGGAACTGGCCTTGCGAAGCAGATGGGAAAGCGCTCCAGGGCCGCGCCAACCCCCGACGAGTACCCGGACATAAGGAGGAGGATCGCCGTGTGCAGCGTTTCTGCAATTGAGAAGCCAGAGAGCAAAGGGGAAGAGTCTCTTGGCGAGCTTCTGGACTATGCGAGGCTGCAGGACTCTCAGGTCTGTCAGCTCGCGATGCTTTCTCTGCAGGCCGTCTTCAAGGACATCCTGCCGAGCTACAAGATCAAGTCGATTGATGAGTCGGACATGAACCTTTCCAAAGAGGTGAGAAAGCAGCACACTTTCGAGGCCATGCTTCTGCGGACGTACCAGTCCTTCTTGCGGATCCTCTTCAAGAAGAACAAGTCGGGGATGAAGCAGGTCAAGGTGACCGCGTGCAAGTGCCTGTGCAAGCTGCTGAGGGCCAACTACAACTTCAACTCCAGCAGCGATCTGATGAAGCAGGCCGTGCCGATGATGGATTCGAAGAACACGGAGGTTGCCTCTCTGGCTATGGAGTGCGTCAAGGAGCTCTTCAGGGTCGACAAGGATGGCGAAGCTACTCTAGAGATCCTTCAGCTGATGGCTGACTACATCAGGAGGAACGACTGCACGGTGAATGGCGGTATGGTCAAGGTCATTGAGGTGATTCGCCTGAGCGATGACCTGACCCGAAAGCTGCTGCAGGCGGAGGAGGACGACAGCGTACACATCGGTAGAAAGGAGAAGCAGAGGAGGGCGCTTGAGAAGCGGAGGAAGAGGGACGCCGCACTGGCGGAGGGCAGGGACGTGGACTACCACCTCGGCACGGCATCCCAGGGGGTGAAGGAGAAAATGAAGGTCCAGACAAAGATGATCGAGGGAATGTTCGAGTGCATCTTCAGGGTTCTCAAGAACTTCAAGGACGGGATCACGGAGGGGACTTGGGACGTCAAGCCAGACAAGTACTTCAGCTGGCCCTTGCTGAGCTCCGCACTGTCCTGCCTTGCCAAGTTCTGCGTGTACATCAACATTGACTTCATGAAGGACCTCTTCGACTGGCTGTACGTCATCGCCAGCGAGGATGTCGTCCCCAAGGCCCAGAAGTTCCAGTGCCTGAACTCGGTCTACCAGATTCTCGACGGCCCTGGAAAGGCGCTAAACATCGACACCCTGCGGTTCGACACGAGGCTTTACGAGCTTGTGCTGGAGGAGAAGTACATGCCGCTTGGCTCGGCCGAGAGCGAGGAGGGGGGATCCGCGGTCGCCAACGCGATCCAGGCGGCGCTGCTGCACAGGAGGGTCATGGATAGAAAGAGGGTGATCAACTTCATGAAGCGGATTTGTATGTGCAGCCTCAGTGAGGCTTGCAGCGAGGAGACTCTCGGCAGTGTCCACCTGGTGGCAAGGCTCTTGCAGCGCTACGTCTCGACAAGGGCTCTGCTTGAAAACGACGAGGTCAACTCGGTGTACACTTACGACGGCTTCGAGGGCACCTTGGACTTGCACGGCAGGAACACGTGCCCTCTGTGGGAGCTTTCCCTGCTCAAAAGGCACTACCACCCCCACGTGGCCTCCTCGGTGGGCACCATCGTGTCGAACAACACCGCAGACCTTCTCAAGGACCCCTCGAGCGTACTCAACGTGAATGACGTCGGTGAGCTGTTCAAGGAGTATGCGAGCAGGCGGGGTCGGTTCAACCCTGCGCCGCCCCGTAGGCCACCGAAAAAGGCGCAGGGCAAAAGGGGCCAAGACTTGCCCCCATGTGCCCTCGAGGACGACGATGTGGATGCCAATGCCGTCAAGGAGTCCCTCGTGTGGCACTCCCTGGGAAAGAGAAGGCGGAGCACCTAATAAGTTTCTGGATTTCGGGAGTGCACTGGCCCGTGTTTCAATATAATACCTTACAAGTCGAGCGGCCCTGCGGCACGCACCTTCCCCAACCCCACCACACTCTGTTATCGTACAGCTCAAGGTGTTCTCTTCACGGCGTGTAGTCCTCCGCTACATTCTGCGAGAATATCTTGCCGTAGGCCCACTCCCCGTCCTTGACGGGCCTGATGATTCCCTTGTGTTTCGTGATCTTGAACAGGAGCGGCCTGCGGCACATGTGGCACCTGCTCTCAATGTGGCACTCCTCGTCCTCCACACTGTTGAAGTCGGCGAAGGTGTAGACTTCCTCCCCGCAGCTCGGGCAGCTCCCCTTGACCGCGACCTCGTTCCCCTTCAGGACGTTCCCCAGGCACCTCGTGAACGCCGAGAAGAATCCGAGGCCGACGGCCACGTTGAGGCTGTCGAAGACCTCCGAGTGGAGCAGCCCGGGAAGGCTCCTCGCAGCGAAGCTATAGCTCACCACGGAAAGAAAGGACCAGAAGCTCGCTAGCATGAAGGTCTGGCTCTTGTCCAGGGACGCGTCGCTATAGATGTTCAGGCCCCTCAGGCTACACCTCGGCCCTTTGGAGACCAGGTCCGACCTCTCGTAACGAAGCATGGACTCTATGCTGTCAAAGTCGTCGTCGCTGAGGATCGGGCTCCCGCTGTGATAGGCCTCCCTGGCCTGCATGTACAGGTGCTCCACGTCCTCCATGTCCGCGCTGTCAAGCGGCCCGACGTTCACGCAGGTGTGGACGCAGTCCTGGGGCCGGGAGCAGTCGTGGGTGCAACGATGGCACTTCCAGCCCTCCGACGAGAGCTCAAGGGCCTTCGTCTCCACCTCCCTGTGGCCTCCCCTCCTCCCGACTCGCTCCGCGCTCCCAGAGGTCGTCGCCCGGCCGCCGTCCCTCTTCGAGGCGCCGCCGAGGGCGTCCGGCCCGAGGGACCCTCCCTTGGCCGTGGCCTTCATGGCGATGGTCGCGAGGTTTTTTCCTCTTCCACCTTTCTCGTCCGCCAGTTTGCGGAAAGATCTTTTGAGGGGAGATGCGGTTTCTCTTTCAACCGAAAAGTAAAAATCTAGCGGGAGCCGGCGGGGGCAGTTCGTGCTCCCTGAGAGGCAAGTGGTGAATGTTCATCGCGCGGGCCATTCCCAGGCCGCTCCAATACACTGCTTCCTTGATTATGATAGTTCCTTAATGTTATCCCTCCCACTGCCCGGTGCTCACTGGTGCGTTTGCTGTGCGGCCATCTCCTCGGGCTTTTGCTGGTTGGGGAAGACGCCCCCGCCAGGCTGCTGAAGCCAAAAGGTGGGGGGCGACGTTCCCAGCGACCCGAACATTCCCGGAATCACGGGGCTGAAGTTGAAGTTCTCGTAGCTAAAGCCCATTTCTTGGGAGAAGGTCCTCTCCCTGGCGCCTGGCAGGCTCCCCTGGCCCTGCTGCATCTGGAACTGCTGCTGCCCGTAGCTCGACAGCCCGGGGGCCAGCCCAGGAATGCTGCCGATCGCCATATCCACGTCCATCTCGAGGTGGGCGCCATCCCCGGCGCCACCGAGGCCTCCGAGGGAGCTCAGGGATATTCTCCTCGGGGCGCTCCCGGAGCTCGGCAGGCTGCCAGTTGGGATGCTTCCCGCCATCAGGGCCTCGCACTGCTCCATCATGTCGTACGAGCTGCCAAGGATGCCGGGCGAGCCGCTAAACATGATGGGACTGCCCGTGAGGAAGCCGTTCCTCCACGCCCCCTGCTGCTGCATCGGCTGCATGGCTTGCATGTTGGCCGGCATGTGGAACCCTGGAACCTGGTTTCCGGCCATGGCGGCGGCCGCGGCGTTGTCGGAAAGCAGCTTCTGCATCGCCGCCGTGGACTGCATCTGGGCCATTTGGGCCTGGTTCATGGGAACCTGGTTCATCGCGAACTGGTTGGCGAAGAACTGCTGGTTCTGCATGTTGACCATCTCCTGCGTCATCTTCTGGTTCTGTGCAGCCTGTTTTTGATTCTTCTTGCTTTTCGGCTCGCTCTTCTTGGTGGCCCTCTTCTGCGGAGGGGGCTTGGCCTTCGCTAAGGGCTCCGCCTGCCCATTCGATGGCTCAGGGAAATTGCACCTCGCGTTGGGGCCCCTGATCTGCCTCGCGGCCGCGTCGTACGCCCTGGCGGCCTGCTCAGCCGAGTCGAAGGTTCCCAGCCATCTCCTCTGCCCCAAGGTGGGGTCTCTAATCTCGGCGGCCCACTTGCCCCAAGGCCGCTGGCGGACCCCACGGTAGCTCTTCTCCTTTGTCTGCGTCGTATCCCCCTTGGAGGTGCTCGCCTTGTTTGGGGTCGCCGGGGAACCATTTCCATTCATTGCCCTGATTTCCTTGGACAGGGCGCTCTGGGGGCTAGCCTGGGCCTTCTGCGCGTTCTGCACCTTGGGCATCTGCGCCGCCTGCGCTGCCTGCTGCGCTGCTACCTGCTGTGCTGCTGCTTGCTGCGCTGCTGCCTGCTGTTGCAGGTGCGGGGGCTGCTGCTGCATCATGTTTGGTGGCGGAACCTGGTGGGCGGGCACCGCCTGGGGCGGGGCTCCCTGAAAGTTCTGCGGGGGTAGCTGCTGCTGCTGC
>Ga0160423_10005415_pt1 | contig 10409 bp, 22 predicted proteins | sample CRUFie14St8metaG_FD_108191 | JGI IMG/M metagenome (GOLD analysis project Ga0160423, IMG submission 108191) | Marine microbial communities from the Costa Rica Dome - CRUD Field 142mm St8 metaG | ecosystem: Environmental > Aquatic > Marine > Oceanic > Photic zone | place: Costa Rica: the Eastern... | reverse complement strand
TTCGCGGGAGTTTGGTTTCCCAGTAGGGGAGCCATGACGCCATCGCCTGTTTGCTAGGCTTGTGAGAAAGGCAAACGCTGTAAAGATCCGGCGGTAGGTAGTGGGTCAATTCTCGAATCGTTGAGGATTTCCCCGCAGTGTCGCGCCCTTCCAGAATCACCGCGATGGGTGATTCCAGATTTTCCGCGAGTCGATTTAGTTTTGCTTGCAATTTTTTCATGGCGTAGGTGCTCCGAAAAAGTAGTAAAACGCACCGCCCCAAATTGCTAGATCGGTGATGATAGAATAAGCCAAGTAAGCCAGAGCCAAATATCTCATGCTACCTTGCTCCCGTGAACGTGGGCATCGTTGCCCGCTTGTGGGTTGACGATACGCCAAGGCGCACCGTTGATAATGCCGTAAGGCACAGATTTTTTCTGTCGGAAACATTCCGCGAGAATCGCGACCTCAATGCGAGCATCGCTTAGTGCGGTATGATCTTCAATAAATTCAGGATCGCCCGAAACGTAGCGATAGGCAAATTCCGCTCCGGTCTTGATATTGCCAGCCGGTGAAATCCAGCCGAGTGAGCGCGCAATGCGAGCGTAGGATTTTTGCGATAGTTTTGTCTCACAAGCAAATTGCCAGATATCGAGAACGTCAACCGGCGATTGAACAATCGCGCCAGTGCCGCCGAGGTCTGCGTGAGTCTGTCGCAGAACACGGAAATCGAAACCGGCATTGTATGCCGATATGACGTTGACGCCGTAGGTCAGCATATCCGCGCGGAGAGTGCCGACGATCTCAGCCCAAGGGGTCAAGCGAATGTCGCCGTCCTGAAGCATTCGGGCGTAGTGGGTGAAGTGCTTGCCAGCGTAAAACGCGCCCATCATTTTCTTGGGGTTGGTGAAATTTTCCTCGACCAGCCAATTGCGCTCAAGCGCAATGTCGCCGCGCTTGTTTGTGATGGCATAGCCCACGTCGTAAACGTGACCCTCAAGGCCAACCGTTTCAGTGTCGAGAACCATAAAAATTTTCTTATCCATCATGCCGCAAGTCTCTCATTAATGTGGGTTGATTCTACCATACGAACGCCCAGAGGCGCAAGGGTTTTGATGACATTTTGCGAGTCGTCAAACATAACAGTCTGACGGCAAAAGCGCGCCCATGTGATAGGCTTGGTCATGGCATATTGGCGGATGAGCCGCTCTTTCAATTCACCATCGGGTGAGCTATTGCCAGCAGGCCGCGACAGTATCGCATGATAGCGCAGACCGTGAGCGCGTAAAAACTCATAGTCTGCCGCGCTCATTTCACGCGCAGTGCAAACCACAATCTCAGCGCCAGCGCGAAACGCTGAACGCCAGTGCCGCGCGAGAGGCAACAGCGAGTCCCGCATGATGTTGGCGGGTGTGCTGTCACGCTTCCAGCGAGGCAAGTCCAGCTTGCCGTTGATGAAGTGTTGACGATGCGAGCTGTCAACGGTTGTCATATCGAGATCAAAAATAAAGCGCATAAGAGTAACCTATAATTCCAGCGATGTTTAAGAAAACCAAGTTCCAGAGTTTACCATCTATCGCTTGCAGAGTCAACAAAGCCAGCCCGCCGATGGCCGCGAGTTTCCCCGCGTCCGTATCGATGGCGAAAGGGGCGAGTGCCATGCACAGCGCCCCAGCCCAGCCGATGATGGGCGAGAGCATCTTAGCCGATGCTCTCAAGGATGACGCAAAGCTCCGCTTTGGTCAGATCGCCCTCACGGGCAGGTAAGGCCAAACCCTTGCGAATGGCGAAAAGGTATTCCGCTTTCGTCGGGGCTTTTGGGCCAGTGGAGCGAGCCGCAGGTGCGGCCTTGACGTATTCAACGCCGAGGCTCTGCGCCTTGCTAATGACCGAGCGATGTGATACCGTTCCGAATTCCTCTGCCAGTGCTTTCGCTTTGGCGAGGTTGAGAGGAGCCGCAGAGCGAATCGCCGCGACCATCTTGTCAGTGTAGTTAGACATAAAGTGCTACCTTTGATTTAGGATGAGAGCCAATCCCCCATCTCATGCTGAGAGTATAGCACCATTCGCGCCCAAAAGTACAAGTATTTTTTTGGTAATAAATCACAAAAAAAAGCTTGACACCTGCCCCAGGGATGTGCTAGGCCGGGCCGCGTGCCAAGATAGAAAAAGTGTAGAAATATCAATGGCTTACGCCCAGGGGGGCGGTAATGAGACTCATTCTCATTTAGCGCGGCCGCGCACCCCTTCACGTACAACTTGGGGTATTTTCAAACCTAAGAAAAATAACGCTTGACTTTGATGCTCACTTGCAGTATAATTATTAAAAATAAAGGAATAGTAGATGAAAGTACTAGTAGCGTGTGAATTTAGTGGAACAGTTCGAGATTGCTTTAGCGCAATGGGACATGATGCAATTTCCTGTGATTTATTGCCCACAGAGGCGGCAGGAAGGCATATACAAGGAGATGTCATAGATGTACTCTACGATAGTCCATGGAGCTTTGATCTTGTTATTGCTCACCCTCCCTGTACTTACCTTGCTTCTTCCGGTTTACACTGGAATCGTAAAATTGAAGGAAGGGCTCAAAAAACAGAAGAAGCTTTAGAGTTTATTACAAAAATTTGGAATGCACCTACAGAAAAGATGTGTATTGAAAACCCCGTCGGATGTATCAACACCCGGCTCGATTTTATGCCAAAGCCCCAATATGTCCAGCCATATAATTACGGAGAAGATGCTTCAAAAAAGACTGGTTTGTGGCTGAGGGGTTTGGCACCCTTAGAACCTACCGAAGTTATAGAACCTCGGTATGTAGACGGAAAACCTCGATGGAGTAACCAAGGTGATACTGGTTACGATAAATTTGGTGGCGGGCAAGGAAAGGAACGATCTGTTACTTTCTTTGGAATAGCAGCAGCCATGGCGATGCAATGGGGCTGAGAAAAATAATTCTTGACTTCGCAGATAGGAAGGTCTATAATTAACCTAAAGGAATAGAAATGGGAAAGGAAATAACCACTATTTCGCCCGAAGGGCTGGAAATCGCAAACTGTTATTTACAGTTCGGAAATATTCGAGCTGTTTGTGACTATTTGCAGGTGCCTGAAAATAAAGTAGTTGATCTTTTAAATAAGCGAGAAGTAAAGAAATACATCGACACCGTATATTTAGATATGGGGTATCGAAATAAGAACAATATTGCTACTGTCCTTGATGAAATGATTCAGTCAAAACTAGAAGAAGCACAGGAAACAGGAGTATACTCGGGTAAAGATTTAGCTGATTTATTACAAATGGCACATCGTATGCGAATGGATGAGATCAAAGCACAAGCTGAACTCACAAAAGCAGAAACAACTAATATTAAGACTCAAAATAATGTTCAGATAAACAATGAGAGTTTACCCTTTGGCCAAGGAAATTATGGAAAGCTAATGGAGAAACTTCTCAAGGAGGGGTAACCTAGAGAATGCTTCATGCTCGCAGAGATTGCGATCGCAAATGCGGCTTTCGGTGTAATTAAAGAAGCTATTGGCAACGGCAAAGACCTGTATGAGATGGGAGGCGTCGTTGCACAATTTTTTGACCAAAAAACTGCTTTACAAAAGAAGTCAAATAAAAACGGATACAAAAGCGATATGGAAGCCTTCATGGAACTTGAGAAGATCAAGGAGATGGAGGATCACTTAAAGCAACAAATGATCTGGGCAGGACGCCCAGGAATGTGGGATGACTGGTTAGCTTTTCAAAAGAAAGCTAAAGAAGAACGATTGCAAAGAGAACGAGAAGAGGCTGCTAAAAGAGCAGAGTATGCTCAACTAGCCCTTTATACTTTATATGCTATATGTGGCTTGGCTGTGTTCTTACCTTTGCTATTTATTGTTCTCACGATATTTAAACCATGAGCGATGAATTACAAAGACAAGTTGACCACATTGAATCTGAGTTACAAATTCATGCAACTCAATGTGAAGAGCGTTGGAAGACTATATTTTCTAGGATAGAAGATGTAGAAGAAACACTTGCTCGAATGGAGAACAGAATTATAACTGCTTCGGGTGTAATTATAATGTTTTTACTAGGATTGATAGCAGCGCAGGTGATGTGATGAGACGAGGCAGAAGCCCAGATTTATCAAAGTATATCAACATGAGAATTGCCCAACTTAAACAAGATATGGAAAAAGCTCATGATGATTATGACAAACAGTGGTACAATCGTATTATACAAGAACTATGCTGGGTAAAAAGTCAACAGCATGACTGTTACATTCATGAAGAGGCAGTAGCGCATTGGAAGAAGTACTACCAATAGACTGGGAAAAGTACTTTCAAAGTATACAAAGAGTTTGTCCTTGGAGTTTAGAATCTTATCTTGCAGGTAGAATAAAAATTACTAAGCAAGATATTATACAAGACTTAAAAGAATATGATGCAATCGTCTACCAAGTAGATATGTCAGTAGATGACCTAGACGAGTTTGTAGAAAAGCTAAATGATAGTCAAGAAGAATATGAATTTTTATGGTCTCACCCTGACCACACAAAAGGAGGAAATAACCAAACTCCCGTCGCTGTAATTATACAGCAAGATCGTAAATTCTTAGAGGAATTACGAAAAGGAGAAAAAGGTGGCATTAACAGCAAAGCAAAAGAAACTTCCAAAGGCTCTTCAAGCTGCAATTCTAAAAAAGCAAAAAAGTAAGGGCATGGGCATGAAAAAGAAGAAGAAGAAAAAGAGCAAGAAGAGAAGGTCTCGTGGCTAGATTAAGGAGACGTAGAATGCCTACCCGCTATAAGACAAAACTAGCGGCTAGGTCGCGTGCCAGGAAGCTAGGGCTTTCTGGCATACACTCTCACGGAACAGGAAAGAATAAAATATATATGCCCGGTAGAACTCACGATGCTTATGAAAGAGCATTAAGACGTCGAGATAGAAGACGCAAGAGAAGGTAAGTGGCAGTAAAGCGAAGAAAGGCTACTCGAAAGAAAAAAGCGGCACCAAAAAGAAAAGCAAGACCGTTGTCTGCTGCAACTCAAAAAACTTTGAGAGCAAAAGCAAAAAAGACTCGATTTACTTATGGACAACTTGCAAAGGTTTATCGTAGAGGTCAGGGAGCTTTTCTTTCTTCTGGCTCTCGAGCAGGTGTAGGTATGGCGGGCTGGGCAATGGGTCGTGTAAACTCATTTATTCGAGGAGGGCATTCACAAGACAATGATATTAAGCGTGGAGCCAAGAAGCGCAAGACGCGCAAGAAGCGATAGCATGGAAGTAAGTGCTATAGATGCAATTCCTACTTCATACTCGAAAGAGTATACCACTCAAAGTGTATCTAAAGTAGATGACGATAAGCACAAAATAACTAATACTATTTATAGCGTCACTACCTATGATAGGGACGGAAAGTTAGATACATTTACTAACATCCGTTATTTAGATTATATCGCATGAGAAAGAAGAAAAGAGGGCCAGCAAAAGATAAAAAGACTCGTATACCTAAAAAATATTTAGGAAGTACAAAAGGAGCACGGCGCTCAGAGCTTGCGAGACTTATCAAAAGAATCTCAAAACTTTATAAAGAAGGGAAAACTGTACCTCGGTCCCTAATTAAACGACGAGTAGAATTAGGCAAGAAGAAAAAACGTGCCCGTAAGAAAAGTTAAAGGAGGGTATCGCTGGGGTAAGTCTGGCAAGGTCTATAAAAGTCGAAAAGCTGCAGAGCGGCAAGGCAGAGCAATATATGCTTCTGGGTATGGAAAGAAACGTGGCCGCAAAAAGAAGAGGTAAGAAGAGAGACCCCAGATTAAAAAGAGCCGGAGTGTCTGGGTATAATAAACCTAAGCGCACTCCAGGCCATCCGAAAAAGTCACATATTGTCGTGGCTAAAGTAGGAAACAAGATCAAGACTATTCGCTTTGGGCAACAGGGTGCAAAAACCGCAGGAAAACCAAAAGCGGGAGAAAGCGAGCGCATGAAAAAGAAGCGCGCCTCTTTCAAGGCCCGACACCGTAAGAATATAGCTCGTGGAAAAATGAGTGCAGCTTACTGGGCAAATAAGGTGAAGTGGTAATGGCTGAAGAAGAAGTAGTAACAGTCGACAAATCGGTCGCAGATAAAATGGACCTCAACGGAGATGGACACATCTCACAGCGAGAGATGGAGTTAGATCTTGAGTTTAAAAGAAAAGAGTATGAAGATGCTGATGCGATGCGTGATGCCCAAAGAAACATGGCTTGGTTTGCTTTGCTTGGCATGTTGGTATATCCTTTCGCTGTTGTTGGTGCTCAAATTGCTGGATATGAACATGCTGCCGATGTCCTCGGAGATATGGCACCGACCTATTTTGTGGCTGTAGCAGGCCTTGTCGCAGCGTTCTTTGGAGCTACTGCTTGGAGTAAAAAGTGATTGCTGATCTTATGATAACATTCTGGCAGCCAGTGCTTGTTGGAATACTTATAATTATTGGTTTTCTAATTAGTCGATTCGATGGACAAGGAGAAGATCGTATTGGGTTTGAGTATGTAGAAATGCCCATGTTAAAACCTATAAAAATTTGCACAGCAGATAAAGGGTTCTGGAAAGCAATTTGGCTATGGCTAACAGGGACTCGACGCTGGGAGCTAGTAGAAGATTGGTACTACTTTTTGGATGGAGAAGAGTATGTTATTCACAAAGGCTTTGAATTTGATGGTGCATCAGTACCTAAGTTTCTTGCAATGTGGCTTTCGCCCGTTGGAGTCTTACTTATGGGTGGTCTTGTTCACGATTATGGGTACAAGTACGCTGAGCTGGTAAAAACAAATACATTTGCTGAATCAAAAACTCAGAAAGAAATGGATGTAATTTTTCGAGATATTTGCATTGAACAAAATGGATTTAAATTATTAAATTACTTAGCCTATTGGTCATTACGATTATTTGGCTTTGTTGCTTGGAACAGGCATAGGAAAAATGATTAAATTTTGGAGATGGTTAAAATCTTTATTTATTAAAGAATATCAAGTTACTATATGGGTTGACCCTTTGAAAAAGACAGAGTACTTTTTTCGCTCAATCAATAAAGTCTCCCCAACTCATATAAAAGGGACTCTTGCAACTGGAGAACTTTTTGAGCTTCATACGCAAGATAAATTCAATTATCAAATTGTGGAAAAAGAACCATGTTGGGATTAATGAAGGCCATGCCTTTACTATTAGTTGTAGCCGGAGGTGCATATGCATACCATACTACAACTGTAAGCAAAGCAGAGGCAACAATAGCACAACTTGAAGCAAACAATGTAATTTTAAAAGAAAATACATCAAAGCTTGAAACAGCTCTTGAAGCAGAAACAATTTCAAGAGAACAAGCAGAACAAAACCTACAACTACAATTGAAGGCCGTAGGGGAGCTGACAGAGAAAAATACAGCTATGCAAGAAGAGATGGATGATTACCTCTCTATTTTTAAAAGGCATGATCTTACTAGGCTAGCGAGAGCAAAGCCCGGAATGGTAGAGCCACGTATTAACAATGGCACAAAAAAAGTTTTTGAAGCGATTGAAAGCGACAGTATAGAGGTGGAAAATGCGGATACTAACTAGTTTTTTAACAATAGCATTTTTATCTGGCTGTTCTTTCATGCAGAGAGACCCTCTACCAACCCCCGAGCCGATTATAAAAACAGTCACAGAATATAAAACTCTCGAAATTTATCAACCTCAGCTGCCTAAAAGAATTGACCTGCAGGACGTAGAATTTTTTGTAGTGACGGAAAAAAATCTTGAGGAGCAAATTGCTAAAATTTCCAAAATGCAAGATGGAACTTTTGTAATTTTTGGAATGACACCTCAAGACTATGAAAACATGGCCTATAATCTTCAAGAGCTGCGTAGGTATATTCGACAGCAGAAAGAGATTATTATCTATTACCGAAATGCAACAAAAGTAGAGCAATAAGTCATGGCGGTACAGGTAAGCAGGGCTGATATAATATCAGAAGAACTGTTAGATTTACAATCTGAGACACGCTTCCTCAAATTACCAGTAACTCAGTACCTTGATTTACTAGGTGTCTCCCCGCTACCGTCCCAGGTAGCCATCATTAATGCGATTAATAACTCTAAGTATAGATTTGTGTGTGCTGCAGTTAGTCGAAGACAGGGCAAAACATATATCGCGAACATAATCGGGCAACTTGTCTCTCTTGTTCCCGGTTCTAATATTCTTATAATGTCTCCCAATTATTCGCTGTCTCAGATTTCTTTTGATTTACAAAGACAATTAATTAAACACTTTGACTTGGAGGTAGCAAAAGATAATGCCAAGGATAAAGTTATAGAATTAAGTAATGGGTCTACCGTACGGATGGGTTCCGTAAATCAAGTAGACTCGTGTGTGGGAAGAAGTTACGATTTAATTATATTTGATGAGGCCGCACTCGCAGACGGTAAAGATGCATTTAACGTAGCATTGCGTCCTACCCTAGATAAAGACAACTCTAAAGCAATCTTTATATCCACTCCGCGAGGTAGAAATAACTGGTTCGCAGAGTTCTTTGACAGAGGTTTTAATGATGAGTTCCCAGAGTGGTGCTCAATCAGAGCAGGATACGAAGATAACCCTCGCATGAGCGAGTTAGATATTGCTGAAGCACGTAAAAGTATGTCAGAAGCAGAATTTAGACAAGAATATGAAGCAGATTTTAATACCTATGAAGGACAAATTTGGAACTTTAATCACGAGGAGTGTATCTCCAACAATGAGGCATTGGATACCACTAGCATGGATGTATTTGCTGGCCTTGACGTCGGTTACCGTGATCCTACTGCTTTTTGCGTAATTGCTTACGATTGGGATGAAGAAAAGTATTACGTATTAGACGAGTATTTGGATGCTGAAAAAACAACAGAGCAGCATGCCGTTGAAATTCAAAGACGAATGGAGAAATGGGAGATAGATTATATTTACATAGATTCCGCAGCTCAGCAAACACGATTTGATTTCGCACAAAATTACGATATTCCTACAAATAACGCTAAGAAATCTGTGCTTGATGGCATTGCCCATGTCGCAGGAATAGTAGACAATGACAAATTGTTTGTCGACCAACGATGCGCTGAAACTCTTACATGCTTAGATCAATATCAATGGGATGCAAATCCTAATCTAGCTCGAGAAAAGCCAAAGCACAATAGAGCATCGCACATGGCAGACGCACTAAGATATGCACTATATTCATTTGAAACTGCAATCACATCGTTCTAGCGACACCTTGTAAAAATAATGTTTGACAATTCATCTCCCAGAGGTTAAAATGGCAATAATGAAAAAGCTCAAAAGAGACCCTGTGAAGTACATAAGGGATCGAGCAAAATCAAAGTACAAAAAAGATGATGAATGCTACATTTGTGGATCAACCAGCTCCCTTGACTTTCATCATTTTTATTCTTTAAGTCCCTTACTAGCAAAGTGGTTAAGGCAAAAGATAAAAGAAAGACCTTCGCACTATACGGATGAGTATATAACGATTTGGCGGGACGAATTCATAGAAGACAACTGGGCAGAGCTGTACGAACACACTGTTACTATCTGCCATGCGCATCATTTAGAACTGCATAAAATTTACGGAAGAAACCCTGGACTTGGCACGGCAGAAAAACAAATGCGCTGGGTAGATATTCAAAGAGATAAGTATGGCATGGTATGACAGAATAATTGGTAGAAAGCCTAATGCGGAAGAAAAATTAAATCCAGCACAGCCTTACTATGAGCACAAAATTGAAGGAAGTCGCGAAGATACCTTCAGCTATGAAAGAGCATACGAAGATTTAGAAATTGTAAATCGTGGCGTCAATATGTTGGTTGATGACTGCGCAGAAATAAATGTAAAAGTAGGGGCTCAGCTGCCTATTTCTAGCATAGTAAAAGGAATTAAAAGGTCTAGAATAGACCTTCTTTTAAATAAAGAGCCTAACCTTTTTCAAGACATCAATACTTTTCGTCGTAATTTATTAATAGATTACTTACTAGATGGAAATATATTTATTTACTATGATGGGGTTCACATTTACCACTTGCCTGCAAGTAAAATGAAAATTCATGCAAGCGAAACCACTTACATAGATAAGTTTACATATAACGAACAAGTAGACTACTCTGCTAAAGAAATTATTCATATAAAAGATAACTCATTCTATTCAATATATAGAGGGGTATCTAGACTCAAGCCCGCACTTAGAACAATGATACTAATGCGGCGTATGAGAGATTTTCAAGATAACTTTTTTAAGAATGGAGCAGTTCCGGGTCTTGTACTAAAATCACCTAATACTTTATCGGAAAAGATAAAAGAAAGAATGATTCAGTCGTGGTCTGCTCGCTATAAGCCAGATGCTGGAGGAAGGCGACCTCTTATTCTTGATGGCGGTATTGAAATTGATGAAATT
>Ga0160423_10005414_pt1 | contig 10409 bp, 7 predicted proteins | sample CRUFie14St8metaG_FD_108191 | JGI IMG/M metagenome (GOLD analysis project Ga0160423, IMG submission 108191) | Marine microbial communities from the Costa Rica Dome - CRUD Field 142mm St8 metaG | ecosystem: Environmental > Aquatic > Marine > Oceanic > Photic zone | place: Costa Rica: the Eastern... | reverse complement strand
ATTTCTAGCACGTGTAATTCCTACGTACCAAACTCTATGTTCTTCATCACTTTTGTTTTTACTTTTCTTAACTGCTTTCTTAATTTTATTTGGTTGATCTAAACAAAGTATTATATTGTCTTGTTCACCACCTTTAAATGCATGTATAGTTGATATAAATATTCTAGCAGGTGAATCTAAATCTTCTCCATTCTCCATCATTTCTCTAATGTATTCCTTGTCTTCATATTCAACTTCTTTAAATGCATCAAACCAATCTAGATCTGGATCCCAGTCTTCCATTTTCTTTCCAATGTATTCTTCAACATCTTTCCATTCTTTTTCATCTAATATCTTTCCTCTACACCAGGAGTTATAATTAATATGTGCATTATATACTCTGACCTTAAAAGATTTTTCTTTCTTTGTTTGATAATATAAATTTCTTTCTCTTAATTCTTTTTTCATACTAACTAATCTACTAATGGTTCTAGTTAATATAACCCATCTTCCTATTGTTAAATCTACATGATCTAAATTATTTATGTATTCACATTCACCTTCATAGTCTCTTGGATAATAATCTTTTTCTTTTCTTAGTCCTTCTATTTTTTCAATAGGTATTTCTGATTGCTCTTGAACTGCTCTAGATATTCTTTTTGAATACTTTAAAACTTTTTCTCTATCAGCTTTTTGACTTATAAATCTGTCTACATCTGCACCAGCCCAGGCAAAGATAGCCTGGTCATCATCACCTGCAAGATAAATATCATCTGTATGTTCTTTTAGTTTATCAAATAGTTTCCACTGTAATGGTGATAAATCCTGTGCTTCATCAATAAATATAACTTTAAATCTAGGTAAAGATTCTTTATCAATTAATTGTTTTATCATGTCATTAAAATCTAATTTCTTTTTTACTCTTTTGTATTCTTTTAAATTGTCATCAATTGTTTTTAGTATCTTCCATTTAATTTCTTTTTTATTATGTTCTCCCCTATCATATTCATCTCTAATACTAATATCTCTATTGATTGCTCTACCAATCATTTGAAAATATGGACTGTCACAATTTAAATAATTAATATCTTCCTTATTATATTTGTCATAGTATTTTACTTTAACACCTATTTCTTTACCTATTGTTTCATAGTCTGATGGCTGCATAACTTTACTGTCATTTAATTCTAATTGATCGTATGCAAATGAATGTATTGTTCTAAAGAAAGATAACTTGTCATTATCTGCAGGCATTCTATCTCTTGCTTCACCTGCAGCTTTTTTAGTAAATGCAAAGTATGCAATGTTATCTAAAGGTGTACCTATTCTAACATAAGCTTTGGCTCTACTAATTAGTCTATATGTTTTACCTGTGCCTGGTGGTCCATAAAATTTATATATCATTACACAATTTCCTCTTCTGTAAAGTCAGCAGTCTCTTCTATATCTTCTTCTTCCTTATCAAATAAATACAAAGGCACAGCTACACATCCATTAACACCTGGATATGGTTTACCAGTCTTCTTATGTTTACCAGGAAATCTTTTCTTTTTACCAAACTCTGGTTGAGGTAATGAATCATCTTTTGTATCAAACATTTTTTGAATCATGTGAGAAGTTCTTGATGAATCTTTTCTCCAACCATTTTCTTTTAGTTCATTATAAAATTCATCATAAACAAAATAAGCATAGACTTCGTCTTTTAAAACATTACCACTTTCAAATGATGCATATGTTTTTGCTTGTGTACCATTTATATATTCTTTTAAATGTTTCTTTAATATCTCCATTGGTCTGGTCCCTGGAGCCGGTTGCACTGTATCAACAGTATCTAACAAAGCATTTATCAATGCATGAAAGTCCAAAGGTTTTATAGGAGGTGGTAATACGTTTACTTGCGCCATTATTAAACTACCTAATTCTTTTTGATCTCGAAGTTGTGTTACATTTTTTGCATGCACTACAACAGACTCACCTGTTTTATTTTCTACTGTAAAATAATATTCAGGATCTGGTTTAAAATCTACTTTGATTAGATTAGTCATCATTGGCCAATCAATTTTTTTATCAGAGATAACACCAAATCTTCTTTTAACACATTCAGACTTAACACAAACTGGTGCAAGTAATTGATCATTACAAGTATGACCTTTAGTATCTTTCTCCCAGTTTTTTATTTTCTTTTTAATATAATCATCAGTCCAAGTTTCATTAAACTCAAAATAATTTCTACCTGCTTGTAATACTTTCTTGGCCCAATCATCGGCATATTTCTTTTTAGCAAACACCATGTAGTTATATAAAAATCTATCTCTACCATCATCCATTTTTTCTTTAGATAATATTTCTAAACATGGTGGGCCATCTTTAAATTCTTCTGCACCACCTGTAAGTTCTATCTTAATTATATTATCAGATATTTCTTTTAGTTTATTTGATGTCATTAAATTCATTGCAACAACTTCTAAAAATAAATCTAATGTCATTTCTTGACCGGATGGATCTAATGCAACTCTTTCATTTTTATTAAAGTATGGAAGATTAATAAAGTTACCGTTTACTTTTTGATCATCTGTATTAGTTCCTAGTCTAGTTTGTTTAGGAAATATTTCTGTTGTAATTGGTAATTTAAATAAAAATAATACTTGTTCTAAAAAATCTTTTATTACTTTTGCTTTTACTAATTCCTTAGTAAATATATATAAATGAAGTCCACCACTTTTAGATTTAATGGGTATTAGTGGTAATTGTTTTTGTTGAATTGTATCTAGATAAAATTTTATATTTAAATTTTTATATACTTTAGGATCAATATCTATCGCACCAAATCTAGCTAAACCGTCATCATCACAAGGTTGTATACCTATAGATTTAGTTCCATTTAAATGTTGAGTATAATCTTCTTCAGTAATTAATTTACCTGACCAACCATAGTCGCCAGGATTAAATTTTAATTTACCTGTATCTGGATCTTTGTAACCATTGTTAATATTACAAAAACCAAAATTTCTTTTTAAGCCTGTAAAATATTTTATAAAGTCTTTCATAATTTCCTATGTTATGATTATTAAAAGAGGCGACATTACTCTCGCTTTGTCGCCTCTCCTCTAGAGTATTCACTAAGTGAATTAGATAATCTCTTCAGTTGGTTTAGCACTCTTCTCTTCATACTGAGGTTTTGCTGCACCTTTAGACACAGACTTTTGAAGTTCTTGTGCCATTAAGTATAACTGTGCATCAGCATCAACAGAAACATCTAATGCTCTGCTCATTGAAGGTTTATATACATGCCAACTTTTACTACCTGCAACTTTACCAACAGTTTTTAAATTATAAACTGCTGCATATGCTGCCGGGTTGTAAACACCTTTTTCATCTTTGAATCTTAGATTTTTAATCAACTGATTCAATTCTCTTGCAGGTGTTAAGTTAGAAGATCTCATAGTAATTACTGCAGGTCTAGGTTCATCACCTAATACCACCACATAAAAGTATGCAGTTTTTTCTAAGTAGTTACCATTTGATAGTCTCCACTTACCATTTCTTTCTTCCTTTGCATCTGAAGGAATTGAAAGGTGAGTTGTGACTGGAGGAGCTGCTGTATCTCCCATCTCTTGCCATTCTGGATATCTTGTTTGCACGTGTGCAACTAATATATCCACGCCTTTGTCACCATCTATTAATGTACCAAGACCTTTAGCATAGATCATACCAGGTTGTGAACCTTCTACGTACTTTGCATTGCTCTTGTTACACTCGGGCGATAGTTGGTGTAGGATTTTCAAGATCGGTGTTGACATATCATCCGACTTGATTTCTTCACTACCTTTCCCAGAATCACTTCTAAGACTGATAGTTGCCAGTGCGCCTGCACTGTTCTTCTTCTCAATAGCTGTATTAGCCATAATATAACTCCTTATATTTAGTTATTGGTTTATTTTTTATTTTTTAAATACGTTTGATTTCCATCGAACGTATTGAATAGTTCTGCAGGAACTTCATGACCTTTGTCTTTCCATTCCTTCATAACTACTTTGAGTGTCGATGGGTGAACTTTCTCCTCTTGGATAGGTTCATACCCATTCGACCTCGCAAGGCTAGCGTAATCGACAGCCTTGTTATCTTCGCCTTGGCCAAATGTTACTGTAATATTATTTTTTACAATATCACCTAAGCCATTGTCTCGAAGCCAGTGTATGCCTTCAGCTTTTTTATCAGCTTTTAATGTGGCACTAAATATTTTTTTAACAGTTAATTCTGAACCATCTTTTAGTTTTAAACTAGCTAGGTTCATGTCTTCCATTAATTTTGGAATAACAACACAGCTAAAATATTTTTCATCTTCTTTAAGATCTTTAACTCTATCTTCTAAATCTTTTATTTGTTTTTGTATTCCCTGTAGTTTTTCTACTTCTGTAGAAAGTGCATCTGGATCAACAGTCTTTGCTTGATCAGGTGCGTCTTTACGCATATCTATTAGCATTATATAACTCCTTTAATTATTTTCTGTTTAACTTTCATGGTGTTTAAATAAGATCAATTTGATCTTTTGTCAATACTATTTGTGAAATATATTTACTTCGATAGGATAATAAGTTTTTTCTTGTCTGTCCCATTTTAATAAATTGTATTTACCATTTGTTATATCAGATACAACAGAACAAACTACACCAATAATTGCAGGATCTCCTGATAATAAAAGGTAATCATCAGTTGTATAATCTTTTAATAACGTTCTTAATTTTTGAATTAGTGGACCGGGTGATAAAATAATCTGGCTTTTTTCTGGCAGAAGTGTGACAATTTGTCCAAATTTTTGTGCACCTAAAACATTATATTTTGGCTGTCCAATTGAACTGCCTGGTATTTCTTGTGTTAAATAAACTTTGCTCATTGACTTTTTCTTTTTGATAACTACTATAGTAATTAGAAAGAAAAGTAAACAGAGTATATATTATGAATTATAAATTTAAAACTAAGCCTTATCAGCACCAATTAGATGCATTAGAAGCATCTTGGGATAAAGAAAATTTTGCGTACTTTATGGAAATGGGTACAGGTAAATCAAAGGTATTACTAGATAATGCCGCAATGTTATATGATAAAGGCCAGATAAATGGCCTCCTTCTTATTGCACCTAAAGGTGTTTATAAGAACTGGTATGATCAGGAAGTGCCTGTGCATTTACCTGATCATATCGAAAAAAAGATGGTGCTATGGAAAACATCAGATAAATCTACAAAACAAAAACAATTATTAAATACTTTATTTGAAACAGGAACTGATCTTCATATCTTAATTATGAATGTTGAAGCTTTTTCATCTGGTAATGGTACAGAGTTTGCTAAGAAATTTTTATCTTGTCATAAAGCAATGATTGCAATTGATGAGTCTACTACAATTAAAACTCCAACATCTAATAGAACAAAAAATATTTTAGAATTAAGAGAGTTTGCTCAATATAGAAGAATATTAACAGGTTCACCTGTAACTAAATCACCATTAGATTTATTTTCTCAATGTGCTTTTCTTGATCCATGGTTACTAGGTCATGATTCTTATTGGATATTTAAATCAAGATATGCTGTTACTAAAAAAATTGAAGTTCAAGGTAGACGTGTTGAAATAGTTGTTGGCTATAGAAATCTTGGTGAATTATCAGATAAGATAAAACCTTTTTCTAAAAGAATATTAAAACAAGACTGTTTAGATTTACCTGAAAAAACTTTTGTTAAACATTATGTAGAACTTACACCAGAACAAAAGAAAGTTTACAAACAAATGAAACAAGAAGCTATTGCATTTCTTGATGGTAAAATGCAATCTTCAGCAACTGTCATGACTCAGTTGATGAGACTGCATCAAATTACTTGTGGTCATTTCACTGCAGACGATGGAACTATAAAAAATTTACCTTGTAGTAGACTTGGTGAATTAATGAATATACTTGAGAATGTAGAAGGTAAAACTATTATATGGTCTCACTATACTCATGATGTAAGAAGAATTATTGAAGAGATTAAAAAAGTATATGGTGAAGATTCTGTTGTAGATTATTATGGTGCAACAGATACAGATACTAGATCAGCTAATATTAAAAAATTTCAAACAGATGATAAGTGTAGATTTTTTGTAGGTACTACTCATACAGGTGGTTATGGTATTACATTAACTGCAGGTAGTAATATGATTTATTTTTCTAATGGTTATGACCTTGAAAAGAGACAACAATCAGAAGCACGTATCGATCGTATTGGTCAAACTCAAAAAATGACCTACATAGATATTATGAGTCAAGATACTATTGATGAAAGAATTGTAAAAGCTCTACGTAATAAAGTTAATATTGCTAATACAATTATGGATGAAGATTTTAGAGAGTGGATATAGCGACTATAGTCCCCACTATAATCAATCCCGGCAGCTGAGTGCCCAACCTCCCAAAATAATTACAGTTTTTGTAATAGAACAAGTATAACACCGGCCATACCTGACATCAATGCACCTACTGATACTAAAAATATTTTTTCTATTCTATTAATTTGATTTTCTATTTTGTGAATTTTATCGTGAGTTTGCTTTTGCATAATACGACAAAGTTTTTCATGGGATTCTATTCTATCTAGTGCAGAGTTTTTAGACATTACCTACCACCATAGTTTCTTTCGTTAGCTGTACCTTTACCAGAAACTCCACCTGATCGTTTTTCAAATGCCATGCCTTTACCAGAGAATGTAGATTTACCTATATCTGATAAACTTTCTCCTCTATCAAATCTATCTTCCATTTCTGCTCGTTGTAAGTTTCTTAGTTCTGCTATTTTTGCTCTACTTGCATCTGTTTGAGGTGCTTTTCTACCCAATATTTTTTCTATTCTTCTTTGCATAGCGCCTGCTAAACCATACTGTGTAGGTTTACCAAACTTACCACCTGTTAATTTAAATAGTAAACCACCAGATACAGGATTGTATCCTTTCATAATACCTGAGGCTACTGAACCAGTGCTTGTTAATCCTTCATACGGACGATAAAAATTTTTTATACCCACTGCTCTAGGATCTTGTTCTGGTAATATATTTCTTAATATATTAGCTGGTGTAGGTAAGTTTCCTAAAAACTCAAACAGTTTTGCAATACCTGATGGTTGGTTAACTAAAGATTCTACTTGTTCTTCATCAGGTTCATTAGCAACACCCATGTTTGCAGGTAAACTACTTAAATCTAAATTAGATAAAGGCTTAGATAAAGGCACCTCTTGCCTGATGTTTTTTTGAAAATTTGTAGGAAATATACTTTGAATATTTTTTGGATCAAATGGATTAGCTTTCATTTGATTCTCTTCAATTATTTGTTCAACTATACTTTTCTTTTGAATATTAGGATCAAACTTCATAAGCTGATCAGTTGTATTAATAAATGGATTACCGTTTATCATTGGTAAAGCATTGCTAGCAGTTGCAATACCTGTTTGATTACCACTATTAAAAGGCATTAATAATTGTTGTAATCTTATTTCATCTAATGTCGCCATTTTATGCTAATCCTCTAGATCTTAATCTAATTTGTTTCTCTTCTTCTGATAATAACGCATTTTCAGTTGCAGTCAAACCCTGATTTATGGCCCCTGATGCCGGAAGCATTGCAGTTTGAACCACTTGTTGATTAGGCATTGGTGTACTTGGTAATGGTTTTTCTGGAGCTTTACCAAATACATCTTGTCCTGGTAATGCAAATCTTTTTGGTATAGATTTAATAGTATCAACTGCTTTTTCTAATGCTTTTCCTACAAATCCTCTTTCAGGTATTGGATTTCCTTTATCATCGTATTGAAGAGTTCCATCTTTATTTAATTTATATGAATCTTTTTCAGGATAGTAACCACCTTCTAATTCTTTTGTTTCTTCGTTATATGTTTCTTGAAAGAATTTTTTACCGTTGTATTTACCTTTAACTTTATCTAGTTGCACTTGAGGAAATAAAAAACTTCTATTTGTAAAATAATCATACAACTCTGAGTCCTCTGATAATTTATTCATGGCAGCTTTTACTTCTTTTATTTTCTTTTCAAATCTAGGTTTAGAATAATTTACAGGTGTGAATCTCCCTGCTAATAAATTATTAACTAATTGTTGATTCATACCAGACTCTTTCAAGATAGTGCTTATTTTACTTTTAGAAAGATCTAAAAGTTGTAAATCTTTAATTGTAATATACATATCTTTTTGAAGTCTAAATGCTTCTTCTTGCATGTCTACAAACGTATCTACTAATTGAGAAGGTGCTTTATTAACAAAATTTTTAGAAGTGTAAAAATTTTCTTTTTCATCAACTGCTCTTAGTAACCTATTAGTTGTCGCAGCTGCATAGCCTAAATCTTTTTTAGCATCAATATTTATAACCCTAATACCAGCAAATAATGCAAGTAATTCATCTTGTAAATTTACAGGTTTACCACCTCCTGATAAATCTTTTTCTAAAGCATTTTTTATTTTAGAACCACTTACAACAAAACCTGGTTGTACTCCATCAAGAACATGTTTAAATGATTTGTAAAATTTAGCAGTTAAATCATCTGATTCTGTGTAAACAGAACCACCTTCTTTTTTCTTACCTGCTCTAGTTGTTACATCTATAATTCTATCAGCACCTAAAGGCTCTGTTATGAATGGACTTAAAAATGTAAATACAGGTCCACCCTCTGAGAACATCATATTTAATACAAATGCTTCAGTCTCTTGAGGATTTAAATTTTGTTTCTCTGCTTGAGCAATTGCAGCTGAAAAAGGAGCCCATAAAGAATCATATGGTGAGAAATATGAAAAATTAATTGCTTTACTTTCACCATTTTCCCATCCTTGAATTGCAAGTAAATTAGAATTTTTATTCCATGGAGCTGCTGCAGATCTTTTATAAGCATCCCACTGTGCAGAAGTTGTGTTTGTTAATACTTGAGTTAGTTCTGTTATTCCTTTACCTAATGCATAACTTGTCATGATTGCACCCATCATTCTTCTTATGCCCATTTGTCTAATCACAGGATTAGCATGTTGCATTTCTCTTAAACCTATAAACATTGTGTTTGCACCTGTTCTTAGTATTTCAGCAGGAAAAGATACAAAGTTTCCAAGTGGAAACATTCTTAAATTTTGAATAATTGGAGGAACCTTACTATATGTAGGATAAGTATTTCTTAAAAGATATGCAGATGCTTCATCTAAAGCATCATCTAAAGTTTTTCTAGCACCAGTAATTGAATTTGTTAAATTAAATTTAGTGCCTGTCATATGTTTCCACCACTCAGCAACTTCATCTATACTCTTGAATGCCATAGATAATTGTGACTTACCATATTCATATCCATACTGTTTCCATAAGTTATCACCACCTGCGTATAACTTAGCTACTTTATCTGTAGGAGCCATTTTAAATAATTTATCCATAAGTTTATCTGTAGTGTTTATGGTATTATTTTTAATTGCATCCATAATTGCTTTTAATTCAGATGCCACGACGTTTTCATCCCATACACCAAGTCTTACTAATTTTTCTACATATTCATTGAATTCAAGTTCATTTATTCCTTTTTGACCTGCCTTAAATATGTCATCTAAAGTAATTTTCATTGCGTTGGTAACACTTGCATTGTGTCCAACATGTCCTTGCATTAAAGCAAAGAATGCAGCTGAAGTTACATTTCTAACCTGTGTTTGTGGTGAGTACAGAGTTTTACCCATTTGTACTGTTGCTTTACCTCCAATAACAGATCTGTAAATTGCATTTTGCATAGCCTTATTAAAGAAACCTGTTTCTCCTGCAAAACCTTGAACATATTCTGGAGAAGCAAATTTTCCTTCTAAAGTTGATTGCATAGTATTTCCTAATCTTTCAACTTTATTTATTGGTACTGCATCAGTAACACCTGCTGCTAAAGCTTCATCATATGAATTAAATATCCATTTATTTTTTAAACCAGACGCAGCTATTTTATCAGCTGCTCTTTTATTAGCCATTGTTGCAATCATTTCTCCTGTAGTATTTAATATAGATGCTTTTAAATCTTTTTCTTTTCCAAGTAATTTTTGTATAGCCTGCGGTAATTCTTCACCTGATTGTAAAAATTTATATTTTTCATTTCTTAAACTTTTACTTCCTATTTCTCTTAGTGCTTTAATAGGAGTTCTTCCTTCAACTCTACCAAGTCTTAATATTTCATTTACAGTGCTCTCTGCTAATAGGCTATATGCTTCTTCTGCTTTTAAATCTGGATTATTAACTCTAGCACTATCTTTTAATCTGGGACTTTTTAAGATTATATTTTTTAAAACATATTCTTTTGCTTCATCAAAAATTTCTTTTGGAGGCACATAGTTTTCATTTCTAAATATTTGAAAAGATCTAACTAAGTATTTTTGAATATCACTTACATCTGT
>Ga0160423_10005413_pt1 | contig 10410 bp, 12 predicted proteins | sample CRUFie14St8metaG_FD_108191 | JGI IMG/M metagenome (GOLD analysis project Ga0160423, IMG submission 108191) | Marine microbial communities from the Costa Rica Dome - CRUD Field 142mm St8 metaG | ecosystem: Environmental > Aquatic > Marine > Oceanic > Photic zone | place: Costa Rica: the Eastern... | reverse complement strand
CACATATGCTGGTGGAGGTGGTGGTGGACACTACAATCCCGGCACTCCAGCTACAGCTGCATCAGGTGGTGCAGGAGGTGGTGGTGCTGGTGCTAATGATGACGGAGCTGCTGGTGTCTCAGGTACAGCCTCTACAGGAGGAGGCGGTGGAGGCGGTGGAGGTGGAAGCCCAGGCGTAGGTTCTAATGGAGGTTCTGGAGGTTCTGGAATTGTTGTTATAAAAGTAGGATAGGTGAGATTATGCAAGATACAAGTTTAAAAAGTGTACAAAAAATTTATAGATTATATGGTATTGATACTGCAATGGAACTTTTGCGACCAAAAGCAAAATGGGAAATTACAAACGATAGATTTACTCGTTGGGAAGATGAAAGACCTTGCCCAACAATGGAAGAAGTTTATGATGTTATGGAGAAGGCAAAGGCTTTTGAAGATACCATAAATACTATATGGAAAGATGAACAATACAAAGAAGTATTGGATTTTAATCAAATGTTAGAGAATGCTGGAATGGTGAAAAATAATGACAAGCTTAAACAATGAAGTTGATGTTGTAAGTACTTTATCTTCTGGAATACAAGTTTCAGAAACTCTTGAAGTTTTTAGTTTATTTCCAACTGCTGTTGGTAGTTTTAGATTAAAAAGAAAGCTTACAAAATCAGAATTTAAGTTTATTGAGAGTTTGGATAAAACGTCAAATATAGGAAACCACTCAACTAAATACACTTATATTTTAAATGATAAAAGATTAAAAAAGTTAAAAGAGTTTCTTTCTGTATGTGTGAATGAGTATGCAAGTAGAATTATGAGTATGAGTAGTGGAACAGACCTTTACATTACTCAATCTTGGGCAAATTTTACAAAGACAGGTGAATATCATCATCAACATGAACATCCTAATTCAATAGTATCAGGAGTGTTTTATGTTAAGACAGATGCAGAAACAGACAAAATATATTTTGAAAGAAATGAATATAGACAAATAAAACCAGAGGTAAGTGAATTTAACGTATATAATAGTGACTCATGGTGGTATCAAGTACAGGAAGGACAGCTTGTTTTATTTCCTTCTTCTTTATCACACAGAGTTGAAACGATAGAAAAAGAAGGACACGAAAGAATAAGTCTTTCATTTAATACGTTTCCAAAAGGAAACTTGGGAATAAGAGATAATTTAACAGAATGTATTCTTGAAGAAACAATACATAATGTAAAATAAGGAGTAGTGCATTGGCACATTTTGCAAAATTAGAAACTGTAAGCGGTGTTGCAAACACAGTTACACAAGTTGTCGTAGTAAAAAATACAGATACAGCAGATGCAAGTGGAACTGAAGTAGAATCTATTGGACAAGCACATTGTCAAAAAGTTCTTGGTGGAACATGGATTCAAACTTCTTATAATAATAATTTTAGAGTAAGATATGCTGGTAAAGGAATGGTTTATCTTGGTGGAAATGCTACAGATAGTTGCAATGGTTTTATCTCATGGCCAAAACCTTATGCATCATGGCATCTTCATGCAAACACTTTAGTTTGGACTGCACCATCTCCATCTCCAGCTGCAAATGCAACACATAGTTATGTTTGGGATGAAGATAATAGTCAATGGAACGCAGCTGAAACTAATCCATAAAATTTAAGAGGACTTAAATGAAAAAATTAATTACGTTATTAGTATGTTTGTTACCTTTCTCTGCATTTGCAGAAGAAGAGAAAAAAAGTTTTTTTGGTGCTGACCTAGATGTTTCAATTGGAGTTTCTTCCGATTACATCTTTCGTGGGTATAACCAAAATGGAGGACACCTCGCAGTTAGTGGAGGTGCAGAAGCATCAGGTCGAGTTGGTGTTGTTGAAGTCTTTGGAGGAGCCTGGGCTTCTCAGGTAGACTATGATGACGACACAACTTATGAATATGACTTGTATGGTGGTGGAAGTATTGCCATCACAGACAATATATACATTGAAGGTATCTTTACTCGATATGCATTTGACGGAACAGTTCTATCAGATGTTGATGAAGTTGAAGGCACATTAAGTGTGTATGGACTTTATGGAAACTATGCTGTAAATATTAATAACACAGATGAAGATTTCTACAAGTTTGGATACAAGTTAGACATTGATCTTGGTGCGATTGACTTACTTGAAGATGTTACACTTGGAATTGAATACGGAAAGTCATGGAACGCAGAAGAGTATCAAGCAGTTACTCTTGAAAAACAAGTCGGCAACTTTATTGTCGGTGGTAACATTGGAACAAAAGCTCAAGCTATTAATATAACATATGAATTTTAATTGAGGAGATTTGAAGATGATTGGTGTTGGAGATTTATTTCCAGAATTTATTAGTAATGGTGTGAACGGTAAGAATGAAATGGTTGAGGTCAATGACCTTAATGAGGGCTGGACTGTCTATTACTTTTATCCTAAAGATTTTACTTTTATTTGTCCCACAGAAATAATGGAGATGGATAGGCTCGTTGATGAGGGAGTCAATGTCTTTGGTTTTAGTGGAGACAATGAATTTTGTAAATTAAATTGGAAACAGAATAATGACCTTATCAAAAATATTCGACATACTCTGGTTGCAGATTGTGGGCTTAAACTTTCTTCTGATCTTGGAGTTGTTGACGCAAACGAAGGTGTCTGTCTAAGGGCAACATTTATTGTTGACCCCGAAAATGTCATTCAATCCATAACAGTCAATGCTCTTGATACAGGAAGAAATGTAGATGAGACAATTCGTACTCTCAAAGCACTTCAAGCAGGAGGTCTTACAGGGTGTGGTTGGACAGAAGGTGAGGATTTTGTAGCATAGTGAACTGTATATAATTCTTTATTATAAATAGGAGAAACAAGATACATAATAAAGGGTTCGTTCATGGCTGTTCCGACTACAAGAGAATCATTTAAAACTTACTGTCTAAGACGACTTGGTGAGCCAGTTGTAGATGTTAATGTAGATGATGACCAAGTAGAAGATAGAATTGATGATGCACTTGCATTTTATCGAGACTATCACTATGATGGTACAGAACGTGTTCTAATTCAACATCAGGTTACGGCTACAGACAAAACAAACAAGTACATCTCAACAAATGATAATATTATCGGTCTTGTTAATGTACTTTCAATTCACGACACAAACAGTTCATCTTCATTGTTTTCTGCTCGATATCAGATACATTTGAATGAACTGTTTGATATGTCTCATACATCTCTTATTCCATACTATACTGCAATTCGTCATGTTGAAACTCTCAATGAGATTTTGACAGGCCATCCTATCATTCGGTGGAATCGTCATGTTGATAGATTGCACATTGATTTTGACTTTGATACAGTTGCAGAAGGTGAATATATTGTCATAGATTGCTATCGTCAAATTGATGAAGATACATATTCAAGTATATGGAAAGATAGATGGTTACAAAGATATGCAACTGCAATGATAAAACAACAATGGGGTTCTAATCTTACCAAGTTTGAAGGGGTTCAATTGCCTGGCGGTTTAACTTTTAATGGTGCAAAGATTTATGATGATGCATCAGCAGAGTTACAAAAACTTGAAGAAGAAATGAATAGTGGATATAGTCTACCTGTTGCAGATATGACAGGTTAGTAATGTGGCTACAAACAAGTACTTTCAAAATTTCAGTTATGGTAGAGAACAAGACCTCGTAGAAGATTTAGTTATTGAATCTATCAAGATACATGGTATTGAGTGTCGTTATCTTCCTCGCACAATCGTCAAAAATGATAATCTCTATGGAGAGGATATTCTCTCTACTTTTGATTCTTCAGCTGAACTTGAGATGTATGTCAAGAATGTTGAAGGGTTTGAAGGAGAAGGAGACTTTCTTTCAAAGTTTAATCTTGAAATACGAGATGAACTTACTCTTACTGTTGCAAAGAAAAGATTTGAGCAAATCAAAACAGAGAAGATTACGACAGAAGTAGGATATAACCTTCTTCAAGAAAGTGCAAACACAACAGCTGCAAGTCGTCAATACATATCAAGTGGAACTGCAAATACTGATTCACTTATTCTTGAAGGATATGATGATTACACGATTAGTAGTGAAAGACCAATGGAAGGTGATCTTATCTTCTTTCCTTTGAATAGTAAATTGTTTGAAATCAAGCACGTTGAACACGAAGCACTTTTTTATCAGACAGGTCGTTTACAAACGTATGACCTCAAGTGTGAACTCTTTAAATATAGTGATGAAAGACTTGATACAGGTAATACAGAAATTGATACAATTGAAACAACCTTCTCAAGAGATTCTCTACTTTACCAAGTTCAACTTGAAGATGGAGATAATATGCTCTATGAAGATGGTGATTCAGTTATACAAGAGTTTAGACTTGAAGCAACTGATGCAGCTTCTAACAATGAGTTCTTTACTGCACAGGCAGATAGTATCATAGATTTCTCAGAAGTTAATCCGTTTAGTGAAGTGGATAGGTATTAATGTTTGGAGCTCAATACTATAATCAAATAGTTCGTAAATATATTATTGGATTTGGAAACCTTTTCAATGATATTGTTGTTCAGAGACTTAATTCCGCAGGAGTTCGAGTTCAGTCGATTGCAGTTCCGATTGCATACGGCCCAAAAGAAAAGTTTATTGTTCGTCTTGCACAGGACTCAAATCTTGAAAAAGAAGTTATGGTTCAACTTCCTCGTATGGGATTTGAAATCACAGGAATGTCATATGCTGGACAGAGAAAACTTTCTTCAACAATAAAAAATGCACGATACGATACATCAGATAACAATCGTTTAAGAACACAGTTTGTTCCTGTTCCTTATGATATACAAATTCTTCTTTCTATCTTTGTTAAAAATGCAGATGATGGAACGCAGATACTTGAACAGATTGTTCCGTATTTTAGGCCAGAGTTTACGACCAATATAAAACTTGTTCCAAGTATGAATATTGTTATGGACACTCCAATTGTTCTTAACTCAGTTAATATTGAAGATACCTATGAGGGAGACTTTCTTACAAGAAGAGCTTTAATTTGGAATCTTGACTTTACCATACAAGGATATTTCTTTGGGCCTGTCTCTACTACAGGTATTATCAAAAGAACTCAAGTTGACTTTCATGCAAATAATATTGTTGGTTCTTCAAGAAACTCAAGAATTGTTGTTGTTCCAGGCCAGTTTGCAAATGGTGATGCAACATCAAATAGTTCTCTCTCTGTTCATAGAAATACAATCTCTGCAAATAGTGACTTTGGATTTGCACAAAATCTATTCTTCTTTACAGATGGATTTACCTATGACCCAAAAACAGGAAGTGATACACCATAATGTCTAAAACAAATATGGAAAATAATTTCGAAGAAATATTTGATCTTCCTGATAGTAAGGCTCTTGTCGAGATTATTAATGAAAACAATCCTCCTCCAACAGAAATGTCTGATACACTTCAAGATGACTATGACTATGCTCGTGGCAATCTTAGAAATATCATTGACAATGGAGAGAATGTTTTACAGTCACTTATAAATATTGCACAGGTAAGTGAACATCCAAGAGCATTTGAAGTTGTCAGTCAATTAATGAAAACAATGATTGATGCAAACAAAGACCTAATATCACTTCAAAAACAAGTCAAAGACATAAAAGAGGATAAGTCAAAACCACAAACTCCTCAGAATGTTACAAATGCAATGTTTGTAGGAAACACAAAAGACCTTCAAAAAATGTTAAAAGAAATGTGAGGAAACATGAAACCAATACTAAATCTAGTCGTTGCACTTTTTGCCTTTTCGGTTGCTTTTGCAATGACATCAACTCAAACTGTTTATGCTTCTCTTGAAGAAGAAAGATTATTCAAGTGGGAAGTTACAAGAGTTATTGACGGAGATACTGTTGGTATTCTTGTCGAATGGGGCCCTCTTGAACTTAGAAAATTAAGTGTTCGTATTCGTGGGATTGACACACCAGAAAAAGGATATCGTGCAAAGTGCGATTATGAAAAAGAGCAGGGAAAAATTGCAACTCAGTTTATGCTTGATATCGTGGACTCAGGGGAGACTATTCTTTTTGGAAATCCTCAATGGGGAAAATACGGAGGAAGAATTATTGCAGATATGTATGTAGGAAATGCAAATTATTCTAATCTTATTATGGAAGCAGGATTAGCTAAGTTGTATGATGGAGGAAAGAAATCATCATTTTGTGAATAGTTTATGTCTTGAAAGGGTACAAGATACTTATACCTTAGTAAAAAATATTTGTCAAGTGTTTTTTTAGAAAAATGTCAGAAAACTACTTAAATAATAAAAATTTGAAAAATTCTAATGTTCCTGTTGAATATACAAAGGAACAGGTAGAAGAATATGTCAAATGTGCTAGAAATCCAGAACATTTTATAGAAAAGTATGTCAAGATTATCAATGTTGACAAAGGGCTCGTACCATTTAATATGTACGATTACCAGAAAAAAATGGTTAATGAGTTTCATAACAATCGATTCGTTATTTGTAAACTTCCTCGACAAGCTGGTAAATCAGTAACAGTTACAGGATATCTTCTGTGGGTCATTCTTTTCAATGACTCTCAAAGTGTTGCTATTCTTGCAAACAAAGAAAGACTTGCAATAGAACTTCTTGGAAAAGTACGTCTTGCATACGAGTATCTTCCAAAGTGGTTGCAACAGGGAATACTTGAATGGAACAAAGGAAGTATTCTTCTTGAAAATCAAAGTAAAATTGTTGCAGCTGCAACTTCATCAAGTGCAATTCGTGGTGGTTCTTACAATATAGTCTTTCTTGATGAGTTTGCATTTATTGGAGATAATATTGCAGAGGAGTTCTTTGCCTCTGTTTATCCTACAATATCTTCTGGTAAATCAACAAAGATATTTGTGGTATCGACTCCAAAGGGATTAAATCATTTCTATAAACTGTATACTGATGCTATGGAGAAAAGAAATGAGTATGTACCAATTGAGGTTCATTGGTCAGATATTCCAGGCCGAGATGCAGATTGGAAAGAGCAAACAATTGCAAATACAAGTGAGGAGCAGTTTCGTCAGGAGTTTGAGTGTGAATTTATTGGAAGTTCGAACACTCTAATAGCTCCAACTAAATTAAGAAACATACCTTTTGTCAATCCTATTTTTGATAACGGAAACATACAGGTTTATGAACAGGCAGAAAAAGGACATCAATATTGTATAGTTGTTGATGTTGCAAGAGGAAATATGGGAGACTATTCTGCTTTTGTTATTATTGATATTAGTGAGATTCCGTATAAGGTTGTTGGTAAATACAAAAACAATGCAATATCGCCTTTGCTTTTTCCAGAAATCATATATAATACTGCAAAGTCTTATAACGACTCCTATGTTCTTATAGAAATAAATGATATTGGAGGTCAAGTTGCAGATATTCTTCATCACGACCTCGAATACGATAACCTTCTTATGTCAAGTATCAAGGGTAGAGCTGGACAAAGAATAGGAGGTGGATTTGGTGCAAATGTTGTAAAGGGAGTTCGAACAACAAAACAGGTCAAAAGTATCGGTTGTTCAAATCTCAAGGATATGATTGAAACTGACAAGCTAATTGTCAATGATTTCGATATACTCACAGAGCTTTCAAACTTTGTATCAAAAAGAAATTCCTTTGAAGCAGACGGAGGAAATGACGACCTTGTGATGTGCCTTGTTTTATTCTGTTGGCTTGCAAAACAAGAATACTTTAAAGATTTGACAAATACTGATTTTCGAACTCAGTTTCTTCAAGAAAAAAACCAATTTATTGAGGATAATGTGCTTCCTTTTGGTTTTATAGATGATGGAGTAGAACCTGATGTACAAATATCAAAAGATGACTCAGATTGGTTAAAGTTGTAATATTATAAATAATAAAAATTAAATAAATATTGTCTTTTTTATTAAGGAGAAATAACAGATGGCCCTACAAGTATCGCCAGGCGTTAACGTAAGTGAGATTGATCTTACAACTGTTGTGCCTACAGTTTCTACCACAACAGGTGGAATTGCTGGACATTTCAGATGGGGCCCGATTTTTCAGCCTATTTTAATTTCAGACGAAAATCAATTAGTTCAAACTTTTCAAACTCCAAGTACGAACACTTATATAGATTTTTTCACCTCTGCAAATTTTTTAAACTATGGAAATCAACTTTTTGTTGTTGGAGTAAAAGATACAACTGATTCAACTGGCGCACAAAATGCCACATCAAATACAAACTCTAAGTATACTCTTATTAAAAATGATGACGATTATGATGCTAACTATTCTAATGGATTGTCGGCAAGAGGAACATTTGCAGCCAAATATCCTGGCGCATTAGGAAACTCTTTAAAAGTCTCAACTTGCTCAGGTGCAAATGCATTTGAATCAACTGTTACTGCAAACGTCACCGTAACATCAAACAGTACTACTGTTACTTTTGTATCTGGTTCAACTGCACAAGTACAGGTTGGAGATATTTTATTACTTGGTGTAGACAACGAAGAAAGAAAAGTTGCTACTATTACAAATACATCACAGATTATACTTTCAAGTGCATATGAAGGTAATACTTCTAGTGGATTTGGTTCTGCAGCCAGTCATAGAAGTGCAGCCTCACAAAATCCAACAAGACGTTGGGAATATGCAACTTTCTTCAAGAAGGCTCCAGGCACAAGTAACTATGCTAACACAAGAGGTGGTAGTAATGACGAACTCCATATTGTTCTTTTAGACGAAGATGGAGAAATTACAGGTACAGCTGGACAGATACTTGAAACATATGAAGGTCTTTCAGCTGGTGCTGATGCAAAAGGTGATGATGGAAGAACAATCTACTATAAAGATGCCATCAACAATAGGTCACAATGGATTCGTTGGTTACGTCATATAGAGGGAACATCAAACTTTGGTTCAGATGTTGCTGGAACAACTTTTGGAAATCCAGGCTCACTCCCTGTTACTAAAAGTTTCACACAAGGTCGTGACGGCCCAACTCCTGCAGCTTCATTCTACAATACAGGATTTAATGAGTTTAACGATAAGTCAAAGACAGATGTATCATTGTTACTTGGTGCTGGTGCAAATCAGGCAAGAGCATTACATCTTATAAACAATATTGCTGAAGTTAGAAAAGACTGTGTAGTTTGTTTAACTCCACCAGAGGCAATGGTGGTTGGTAATGATGCAACTGTTTCAAAAACAATGGATGCAATTATTGCCTTTAGAAACACACTTCCGTCAACTTCTTATGCAATTATGGATAGTGCATATAAACTTCAATACGATAGGTATAACGACAAAAATCGTTATATACCTTTAAATGGAGATACGGCTGGACTTATTGTAAGAGCAGATATTACCAGAGATGCTTGGTATTCTCCTGCTGGATTTAATCGTGGTCAGATTAAAAATGTTATAAAACTTTCCTACAATCCTGTTAAAGCACAAAGAGATCAACTTTACAAAAAAGGTGTCAACCCTGTTGTTACATTCCCAGGCCAAGGCACAGTTCTCTTTGGAGATAAAACACTATTAACACAACCAAGTGCATTTGATAGAATTAATGTAAGAAGATTGTTTATCGTATTAGAGAAAGCAATCGAACTTGCAGCTAACTTTACATTGTTCGAGTTTAATGACGAATTTACACGTTCACAATTCAAAAACCTTATAGAACCTTTCCTAAGAGATGTTCAAGGGCGAAGAGGAATTACCGACTTCACAGTTGTTTGTGATGGAACAAACAATACAGGAGAAGTTATTGACCGAAATGAGTTTGTCGGAGATATATACGTCAAACCAAATCGTTCAATCAACTACATTCAGTTGAACTTTGTTGCAGTCAGAACAGGAGTTGAATTTACCGAAGTAGTAGGCAAATTTGGTTAATAAATACTTTTTAGGAGAACACACTAATGGCTTTTAATGTAAACGAGTTTGCTGGTGCTTTAGTCGGAGGCGGTGCAAGAAATTCACTTTTCAAAGTGGATATACAAAATCCGATAAACGGAGCTAATGATATACAAGTACCACTTCTTTGTAGGGCTGCACAAATTCCTGCTTCAACTCTGACTCCTATTGAAGTTCCTTACTTTGGTAGAAGAATAAAGATTGCTGGAAACAGAACTTTTGCTGAGTGGACAGTTACAATACTCAATGATGAAGATTTTGGTCTACGAAATGCAATGGAACAATGGACAAACAGTATCAATAGTTTTCAAGGAAACCTCAGAACAACAGGTGGTGCATCTCCAACACTTTATAAATCTTCAGCACAAGTAACTCACTATGGTAAAGATGGTCAAGAACTTAGAATTTATAATTTCATAGGACTTTTCCCCACAGAAGTTGGTGCTATTGATCTTTCATGGGATGGTGGTGACGCCATTGAAGAGTTTACTTG
>Ga0160423_10005412_pt1 | contig 10410 bp, 8 predicted proteins | sample CRUFie14St8metaG_FD_108191 | JGI IMG/M metagenome (GOLD analysis project Ga0160423, IMG submission 108191) | Marine microbial communities from the Costa Rica Dome - CRUD Field 142mm St8 metaG | ecosystem: Environmental > Aquatic > Marine > Oceanic > Photic zone | place: Costa Rica: the Eastern... | reverse complement strand
TTTCCTAAAAAGATGTTTTACTCTCAAAAAAGTCAAAAATATAAACCTAACATTAAATATATAATTTTTGCCTATTGATATTAGAGTGCACTATTTAACTGTGAAGCTCCAAACGTTTCCTTTTTGAATTTTATTTTTGGTAATTCCATCTATTCTCCAATAGTAGGTTTCTCCTGGGTTTAGTTTTCCTGGAGAATAGATATTATTTTTTTGATTTCCTTTATACTCAGGTGATTTGTTGGATGCATATTTTACACTATTAAAATCACCCCCAAAATATATATCACTTGAATTAGCTTCATAAGCATCTAGCCACATTAAATCTGCGTTAGTTTTAACTGTTTTAGATTCATTGGGGGGAACTGGTGTTGATGCTATTTTATCTTGAAATCCTGGGATCCAATAATTTATATCACCAAACTCATAAGGACCAATATCTGGTGCTTTTCCTATATATGATATTTCTTTTCCTTCAATGAGTGCTCCGTTATCAATTAGCTCAGAGTCTTTTTTGGGTCTAAAGTCTAAATTATCAGGGTCTCTTAATTGACTTCTTATATCAGCATTTTTAAAATTACCAGACCAGTTATGATCGACTATCCCCGGGACGGGATAATCTTTACCTGGTCTTGTTCTGTGCCCTGAAAATTTATTTGAGATATTGTTTCTGGTAATTGTCTCATAATTTCTTCCTTGAATAGACACTTTGCTAGACACAATTAAATCATTTAGACGATTATCAAAACTTAAATTATTATAAATAAAATGTTTGTCTCCCTTAAAGAAAACTCGATCAGTTTTCCAGGCAACATTATGGTGCATAGTTCCATTCTCACCCCATTGAGAATTTGGGAGATTCGAATTGTCAAAACGCAATCCTATTTTTACTGAATTGTGTACCCAATTATAACGTGTTTGAGATTGATCTTGTTCTTTGGCACTTATTTGGATGAGTGATCCGTCATTCTGTAAATATCCTGAACGAGATAAATTGTTTAACTCAATAATATTTCTAGCACCTGCTTTATACATTTCTGAAGCCCCGGCAGTATGTACAGTATTTCTTCTAAATAGTAAATCAGCTGATCTTAACATATTTATGGTATAGCCTCCTCTAAAAGTGCAGCTATAATCAATAGAATGCATATAATTATTTTCAACGATATTATTTGATCCGTTCATGTTAAGAACTGGCCCATCCATATATTCAAATTTGCAATTTCTTATAGTGTTAAATGCTTCACTTTCATTCTTTTTCATTAACATTGAACTTACTTTTATTTGGGACAGATCATTCAACATTCGCCTGGAATAACTTGGGTATTTGAAATTGCAATTTTCAATAGTTATGTGATTACTTTCATGAGTATTAAATGTTGTTCCAAAGAAATTTATCCCTTCAATTTTTATGTGTGATGAGTTCTGAATATCAAATGCATAGGATTGTGTTTTTCCTCTAATTTCAAATCCTCTAGGATGTCTTCCTTCGGGAGTCCATAGATAAACTGTCTTGCTTTTTGCATTGTAGAACCACTCATTTTCTTCATCCAATAACCCCAATTTACCCTCTAAATAATAACCGTGTCTTTCCACTTTGCCTACATAGCTGAAATGTACTTTTATTCCTTTCCTATTAGTGTTGTATTTAAAATTGTCAGTATTCGGGCTATGCTCAATCACATGAGATTTAAAAGTTTTAAATGAACCTGAATTCACAAGAATAATTGCTCCTGTTAAGTCCTCTTTTATCAATGCTAGTTCTTTATTGAAGTGATGTCCATAACTACTTTTTTCTTTTTCAGGCCAAGCCATTGATTTGGTTTTGTCCCAAACGGATCCATCATACCAATTTCCATTTGGCCATCTGGCCGAAGTCATACTTTTTTTATCTACGAATAATTGCCAGATATCTTTTTTGATTTTAGCTTTATAAATATTACCGTCGTACTTTCTCCAAGTTGTTTTTATCAATTCGGTTCCATCTAAAACAACATTTTCGTTCTTGTATGCCTTGAATGTTATAGGTGAAGTATATTTTCCGTGGGTTTCATACAAAGTGATTGTTTCATGATAAATTCCTTCTCGAATATAACATGTATCACCAGCTTGCATTTCTTCTGAAGCTTTTGAAATTGTTTTAAAAGGCTTGTTATAAGTTCCTGGGTTAGAATCTTTTCCGTCAGGGGAAACGTAAAAGGTGGTAACTATCAAACGTACTTTTTTATCTTTAGATTTAATTTTTTTTGATTTTAGATAAGCATTGTATTTTGCTTTGAAGTAATCATGATATTTTATCATTTTTTCTTGCCCTATGACATCCCTTACCATTCTATTGTAAATTGGATTTAGTTTTTGAATTTCTTCTCTTAATGCATCCTTATCGTCTTTGTATTTCTTTCTCAGAAGGTTAAATTCAGCTTCTTTTTCAACAAGTATATCATAAACCTGTACATTTTCGGTTTCTGTTAATCCTAAGACTTCTGATAATTTTTCTGTGTTTTCTTTAGCGAAGATTTCTGCCTTTGTTTGGGCATTTATAGGAGCAGTAATTATAATTCCAACAAACAATAAGAAGAGTTTTTTCATGGTTTGATTATTTAAATAAATTAAATTTAGTTCAATTACAAAGACTAAAGTGTTACAATTTGTACCATATCATGATACAAATATTTCATCTTTAGTAAAGGCTAACTGCTATTATTTTTGTAAATTGAGTTGATTTTTAACTATAAGATTTTACTCAATTTTAACTTAATTTAAATGCCCCGGTCTCGATTAGACCAGCTGGATATATCACATCTGAAGACTATGATTACTTAAAATGATAGAACCAAAATTTTCCTTAAAAAATAAAGTGAGTTTGATTACCGGTGGTGGAAGTGGCATTGGCAAAGCAATCGCAAAAACTTTTGCAATGCAAGGTTCTTATGTCTATATACTTGACTACAACGAAAAAGCAGCCTCTGAGGTGGTTCTTGAAATTAATAATGAGGGATATAAATCTAAAGCATACAAATGTGATGTCTCAAAATCAGATGAAGTATCAAATGTAATAGAGAAAATTTCACACCAATCATCGATTGATATTCTAGTAAACAACGCTGGCGTCGCTCATGTAGGAAATATTGAAATGTGCGAAGAAGAAGATTTGGATAGACTTTACAATATTAACATAAAAGGAGTTTTTAATTGTTTAAAAGCTTGCATACCCCTTATGAAAATCAATGGTGCAGGTGTAGTTCTAAATTTAGCTTCTATCGCATCATCCGTAGGAATTTCAGATCGTTTTGCATATTCAATGACCAAAGGTGCTGTTCTGACAATGACTTATGCGATTGCTAAGGATTACATCGACCATAATATCCGTTGTAATTGTATTTCACCAGCTCGAGTTCACACGCCATTTGTAGATGGATTTATAATGAAAAATTTTCCAGGTAAGGAAGACGAAATTTTTGAAAAGCTTTCAAAAACACAACCCATTGGTCGTATGGGAAAGCCACAAGAAATAGCAGATTTGGCATTGTTTTTATGTAGTGATGAAGCGAGTTTTATTACAGGTTCAGACTACGGAATTGATGGCGGGTTTATAACACTTAATTCAAAATAAATTTATTATGAAACTTATTCGATTTGGGGAAACCAATAAAGAAAAACCTGGTGTAATTTTATCAAATGGGAAAAAAATAGATGTCTCAGATTTTGTAACAGACTATGATGAAAACTTTTTTGGAAATGATGGAATTCAGAAATTAGGAGATTGGTTGTCAAAAAATCAAGATTCTTGCCCAGCAATTAATGATGATATCCGATTGGGATCACCATTGAGTCGTCCTTCAAAAATAGTTTGTGTCGGACTTAACTATGCCAAGCATGCTGCTGAAAGTGGTATGGATATTCCAGAAGAACCTGTACTTTTTTTTAAATCTACTTCATCTATAGTTGGGCCTTTTGACCCGATCGTAATTCCAAAGGGTAGTGAAAAAACTGATTGGGAGGTTGAATTAGCTGTTGTGATTGGTAAGAAGGCATCATATGTATCCGAAGCAGATGCGCTGAATCACGTGGCAGGCTATGTTTTACACAATGATGTTAGTGAACGTGCATTTCAATTGGAAAAATCAGGTCAATGGGTAAAGGGAAAAAGCTGTGATACTTTTGCTCCATTGGGCCCATTTATCGCAACGACGGATGAAATTAATAACCCCAATGACTTGAATCTTTGGTTAAAGCTCAATGGAGAAATAATGCAAGATAGTAGTACATCAGATTTTATATTCAATATTCAAGAAGTCGTAAGCTACATCAGTCAATTTATGACCTTATTTCCTGGGGATATTATTTCAACAGGAACACCCTTTGGAGTTGGATTGGGTTTAAATCCTCCTCGATATTTGAAAAAAGGTGATGTAGTCGAACTGGGGATAGACGGTTTAGGTATTGCAAGACAATCATGTAAAGCATATGAATGATTATTGATAGTCATTACCATTTTTGGAAAAATAGCACTGATTGGTACGCATGGATCGAGCGGTCTATGTCTGTGATTCGAAAAGATTTTCTTCCAACAGATCTAGAATCTCTTTTAAACAATATGGGGTTGATGAAAAAATTTATGACTTAAATCAAAATGAATGAAATCAGACATAAATTATAAATACCCCTCAGTGCCAGATCTTAGAGCACGTGCAAAAAGAAAAATCCCAAAATTTGCTTTTGAATATTTAGATGGAGGGTGTAACGACGATGTAAACCTTAAAAAGAATACAGATCGTATTAGAGCTGTAGAGCTAAAGCCAAAATACCTAGTTGACTATACCCCACCTAGCTTAAAAACGAAACTTTTTGGACATACATACGACGCACCCTTCGGTATTTCGCCAGTCGGCTTGCAAGGACTGATGTGGCCAAAGTCGCCAGAGATATTGGCCAGAGCAGCATTTGATCATAATATCCCTTTTATATTAAGTACTGTTACCACAGCTAGTATTGAAAAAATTACTGAAATTACAGAAGGTAATGCATGGTTTCAGCTTTATCACCCGGCAGAGGAACAAGTTACCAAAGACATTTTGAAGCGTGCCGAAGTAGCTGGGTGCCCCGTATTAATTATCCTTGCTGATGTCCCTTCTTTTGGTTATCGCCCTAGAGATATTCGAAATGGTTTGTCCATGCCACCAAAAATGACTTTGACCAATATTATTAATGCAGTCAAAAGACCTCATTGGGCATTGCAAACTCTAATTCATGGTCAACCAAGTTTCGAGGTACTTAAACCATATATGTCAAAAAATTTAAACTTAAATCAACTTGCTAAATTTATGGATGCTACGTTCTCGGGTCGTTTAAATGAAGAAAAAATTAAAAAGATTCGTGATGTGTGGAAAGGTAAATTAGTACTCAAAGGAGCTGAGTCTGCTCATGATGTTGAAAAAGCTTACCAATTAGGCTTAGACGGAGTTATTATTTCCAATCATGGTGGACGTCAAGTTGATGTTGGTCAAGCGACTATAGATTCATTAAAAGACATTGCACCACTTTACAAAGACAAGTTGACTGTGATGATGGATAGTGGTATTCGAGGTGGGGCTGATGTGGCGCGTGTGATGGCTAGTGGAGCGGATTTTAGTTTTTTAGGTCGTACTTTTATGTATGGTGTTTCTGCTCTAGGAAAAAAAGGGGGCCATCATACAATTGCGATGTTAAAAACACAATTGACTCAAGTCATGGAGCAGCTAAGTTGTGCACAAATCGATGATTTACAAAGTAAATTAATTCGAACTTTATAAATGCAATTCAGAGAAAATATTGTAAATTATGATATGAAAAAATTAGGCTATCTCTTTTTAAAAGCTAGAACTATGCATTTGGTGCTCCTTATGCTAATATTCAATGTTGTTAATAGTCAGAATAATGTTTTGAACATGTCATCTCTAGACAGTACTTCATATAAAAAGATGCAGAATTCAAAACATAAAGCCATTAGTCATTTTAATGATTCTAAATATGGTATGTTTATTCATTGGGGATTATATGCTATACCCGGGGGAGTATGGAAAAATCAAAGGATGGAGGATTTGAAAGGGCCAAAAGTGGCAGAGTGGATTCAACTCGCGGCACAAATTCCAAGAAATGAATATGCGGAACTAGCTAAACAATTTAATCCAACTAATTTTGATGCAACTGCTATTGCCAAATTAATCAAATCTGCTGGAATGAAGTATTTAGTAGTTACTGCAAAGCATCACGATGGTTTTGCACTCTATGACTCTGAGGCAAGTAAATATAATATTGTAGATGCTACCCCTTACAAATCTGATATTATTGATGCGTTATATGAATCATGTAAATCTGAAGGTATCGATTTTGGTTTATACTACTCACACAATATTGATTGGTTTGATGGTAATGATTGTGGTTATAATGAACTCATGGCATCTGGTTTACCCTTAAACGAAAAAGCCCAAAGAAAATTTGGAGCTAATACCTGGGATCCTAGCCCGAATACATTCTCAGATTATCTGTATAAAAAAGCTTTTCCTCAAGTCAAAGAATTGCTCACTAAGTATGCTGACATGACAACCTTATGGTATGATATGCCACATTATTTAACCCCAAAACAGAGTTATGAATTTTATAAACTAGCATATGACTATCAACCTCAATTATTAATAAACTCTAGAGTTGGCAATTCCCTTGGTGATTTTGATATTCCAGGGGATAATAAAATTCCTGAAAACCCATTGAATATCTCAAAACCTTGGCAAACAGTTGGAACTACAAATAATTCTTGGGGATTTAAATCTTATGATAATGATTGGAAAAGCCCTAACGAACTTTTGTTTTGGCTTATTGAAATTGTAAGTAAAGGAGGAAATTATATGCTAAATATTGGCCCAGACAGCATGGGAGATGTACCAGAAACATCTGTTAAAAATTTAATTGCCCTTGGAAACTGGTTGAAAATTAATGGTGAAGGCATTTACAATACTATACGTTGGAAAATTACCCATGAGGGTCCTACCCAAATTTTCATGAAAGGTACAAATCATAGAGAAAAGAATAAAGGCAATCCTCTAGAATTTACTACCAAAGATTTTTGGTTTACCATCAACTCTAATTACCTGTTTGCAACAGCTTTGGTTTATCCTCAAGAAAACGAATCTATAATCATAGAAAGTTTGTCAAAATTATCGGGGTATAAAGTAAAAAGCGTAAAACAACTAGGATCTATAAATTCGTTAAAATGGAAGCAAACCAAAACCGGTTTAAGAATTAGTGGCGTACAGAGAACAACTTCCGGATTGGGATACACATTAAAAATTGATATCGATTAATACATAAAAACACTAAAAATATTTAGGCTATAATCTAAAGTTGAAAAATCTCTTATTCCCTTGTTACTTACAATTTGGTAGTTCCCTTTGTTTTTATAATTTTTTCTTCTTTTCCTTCAGCTGAATTTGGGTCAGGGTAACCAGAACCCTCAAAGACATCTTTTGCCCAACTCTGGTGAAGTGCAAGTAGTTCTTTTAATATTTTGGGCTCTTTCAATGCATAGTTTATTTCTTCAGGTTTTTCATCATCTAAGTTGGCTAAGTAGTATTCAGGCATTTCAAATTCCTTTTCAGGATGGATAGAGAACTTTCCTGTGGTATCATGACCATCATAAATAAGTTTCCAGTTTCCTTTTCTAACTGCCCACATACCTTGCCACATCCAATGCAAAACTTCGTGAGGTGATTTAGCTTCATCAGATTTTATAATATCTAAAATGCTTTTGCCGTCAAGTTTATTCTTTGGTTTTGGAATATCAAGTATTTCACAAATGGTAGGTAGTATATCAAGATTTACAATTGCTTGATCTCTTGTTTCACCTTGTGGAAATAATTTAGGATAACTTATAACCGCTGGTACTCTTATACCACCTTCAAAGAAGCTCCCTTTTGCACCTCGCCATTTTCCAGTAAAGCCGCCTCCACCATTTCCTCCATAACTTTCATTCCAGTTATAATAATCTTCAGTTGAGTGCCCATTATCACTCATATAAATTATTATGGTGTTATCTCTTAATCCAAGTTCGTCTAGTTTTTCTAAAATTTGTCCCATTCTATGATCAAGAGTGGTAATCATCGGTGCGTAAGAGCTTCTGGGCCATTCTAGATGTTTATATTGTTTTATGAAAGTTGAATCCGGTTGCTCAGGATAATGCGGTAGACTAAAGGGAACATAAAGGAAGAAAGGATTATTTTTACTTTCTTCTAAAAACCTATTTGCCTCTGAAACCTGCATATCTGGAAAATACTTTCCATCTTCAAATATTTCTTCTTTATCTCTATAAAGATCATGGAATTGTGGTCTTTGCCAATTCGCATGTAAAAATTTATGAGAATAATAATCAATAAAACCTCCTCTAAAACCAAAGAATTCATCAAACCCTTGATCTAATGGTCCATGATCCATCGTTGCTCCCAAATGCCATTTTCCAATTAGTCCAGTCTTATAGCCATAGGATTTTAAATGCTCAGCAATTGTAATTTCTTTTATATCCATTACGCGACCTTGATGGTCGTCGGGATGACAAGAAGTCCATTGATTAACACCGCTACGTTGTGGCGAACGGCCGGTTAAAAGTGCAGCTCTAGAGGGACAACAAACCGTATGACCATAGGCTTGTGTAAATTTTATTCCTTGAGTGGCTAACTTGTCTAAAACTGGTGTTTGAATGTCAGTTGCGCCATAGCACCCAGCATCTAAAGTTCCTTGGTCGTCAGTAAAAAAAAGTAGTATGTTGGGTTTTTTCTCGTTTAAGCTTGCAGTCGATGCTTCTCCTGTTATGCTTTTATTTTTGGGACTGGAATTACAATAAGTTAGGCTTGCAACTACAATGACCATTACAATCTTGAAGAAAGTATTTTTTATGACTCGCATCGTCAAAAAATTTTGAACAAAGGATGTTTGATAGAGAGAACTCTATTTTTTAGAATTTTCCCTTTTTGCTTTAAAATGTGCATGCATTTTCATCATTCTTTCGCCTCCAAGGAAATCCTTCATAACGCGATTTGTAGCTTTGGTTAATACTTTCATTTCAGCTTTGAAAGTTTCTTTGTTGTCTTTGTGTTCTTCTTTTAAAACTGTAATTTTTTTCTCCTTTGCTAGAAGAGCTTCGTATACTTTTGCAGTTTCTTCTTTATCAAGCGATAATACCTTAACAATTTCATCAGTTCTTTTCTGAGCTTTTTTCTCTTCTTTAGATTGGGCAGAGACCGAAATTGTAATGAATAATAAAACGATTGAAGTGATAATATGTTTCATGACCTTTAGTTTATAATTTATGTTAATAACAAAGTTATTTTTGAAACGTAATGAGCTTATTATCATTTATTTCAAAAATTACCACAAAAGTTACAAATGCTAATATTCAACCAATGGAGCATGATTAGACCTCTTTCTCCATTTTTCTGCTTTTTCATTTAGGGCTTCAGGATTTATATCGTAAATAGAATAACTTAATTTGGTGTAATTGGGTTGTGCATCCTCACGAGGGAAATTAGATATTATAGTTTTGAATTTATTTAAAACAGATTTAATTTCTTTTGAATTTGAATTAATCAAGTTTTCCTTTTCCTCTGCATCAATTGTTAAGTTATAAACATGAGATATTTGCCCCAGAGTATCAACAAACACTTTATATTTTCTGTCTCTTAAAGCTCTATCTCTAAACTTATGAAGGTTCGTAGCGCGCTTAAAATCTAATCGAGCTGCTAGTGACCCCATAGTTAAAATCCAATCTCGGTCACTTTTCGTTTTGTATCCTAGAATGACATCTTTGAAAGATTTTCCATCAAAATGAAAATCTTTTGGTAGTGAAGCATTTCCAAGATCAGCAAAAGTTGGCAACAAATCACTAAAATCAACTAGCGCATCTGTTTCAACACCAGCTGGAACTCTTCCAGGCCAGTTGACGATAAAAGGTTGGTTGACACCATTTTCGGTCAAATAGGTTTTACCACCTCTAACGGATTTTCCTTTAAGGCGTCCTGTTATATTTCCAGAAGTTCCGTTATCTGTTGTCCAAAAAATAATGGTGTTATCTCTAATACCCAGATTATCAATTGCTTTGACTAGTTTTCCAAGAATTTCGTCTGTATAACGAACCATGGCTTTGTGCTTTTCCATTTTTCCTGAAACTTTTGGTTGACTTGGGGTAGTTGTTAATGGTCCATGAGGTAAACACATTGGATAGTAAATCAACATTGGGTCGTCTTTGTTTTTTTTCATAAAATCAATGATGAAATCACTAAAAATATCTTCGCTAAATTGCCCTTCATAGGTTTTACTACCCTCTTTCGTATTGATATAAGGGTTCCAATAACGCTCCTGGCTTAAAGTTTCATTACCACCTTCGAC
>Ga0160423_10005411_pt1 | contig 10411 bp, 5 predicted proteins | sample CRUFie14St8metaG_FD_108191 | JGI IMG/M metagenome (GOLD analysis project Ga0160423, IMG submission 108191) | Marine microbial communities from the Costa Rica Dome - CRUD Field 142mm St8 metaG | ecosystem: Environmental > Aquatic > Marine > Oceanic > Photic zone | place: Costa Rica: the Eastern... | reverse complement strand
TGTGACAGACATAGAAATAGTACCAGTAGAACCATCGCCACCCGAAACAGTGTAGTTAGTAGTAATTGTTTGTAATGCGCCATTTATAAATACGTTTAGATCCGCATTGTCAAAAAATTCAAAGGGTACGGCAAAACTTGTTTGGGTAACTCCACTTCCTATTGTGTAAGAAATACGTGGTGAATTGTCTGCAATGTTAATTGTCATAATAAATCCTCATTTGAGTGCAGAATATAAATCAATTTGAAAAGCTGCAACGCACAAAAAACAATTCTATCCGCACAATTAAAATCGACCTATTCCTATTGATCCTACATTTTCATCAACAGCCCGAGTTAAATTATTAGTAAAACCTTTTAACCAAAACAGTTGAGCAAAAGGCAAAACACGACCTAAATCTTTTGTTCCTTCACCTATGTTACCAGTAAGAAGGTTTTGAAATGCTCTATAATAATCGAGACCTACAGATGGCCCTGCTCCTGCAACAGCAGTAACAGCATCAGCAATATTTGGTTCTTGTGGATATTTAGGCGCAAGCAAACCATTTGTTAAATTTGGACCACCAAGAGCAAGCGAAGTTGCCATAGAAGTATAAACAAGATCACTGTAAAGAGGTGCTAATCCAGAATAATCAAACGCACGAGCAAACTGATCTTGAAAACTTAGCTCAACATAATCAGGAGTTCTTACTTGTAATACCATATATCCCAATCCGAGAGCAGCAGCCGTTCCAATAAATTGACTTTTTATTTGACCGTGAGCAAAAGCACCAACAGTTTTATTAACAGCAGCAAGGCTATAGCTATAAAACTGAAATGGTAAACCAAGCAATCCGCTTTCTATTCTTGCATATCCCCGATACTTAGGATCTTCTTTCATGCCAAATTTTCTAGCAACATGCATAGGAATGTAGGCAATACCATCTGTAATAATTGGTTTATCAGCAGGTGTTCCCATTAAAATAGTATTTGCAACACCAGAGCCTAAAGCATTTCTAAATCTATTTTGAGCAAGAGCATCTTCCCATACATCAGAGTTTGCTAAGTAAAGACCAGAGTCACCTTTTTCCCATTTTTGTTTTGCAATGCGATTAGCTATAGGAGCATCAATTAGATACCTTGCAAGATATTCTTGCTCCATTTTAGTTGCTTTGCCTTGAGATAATCTAATAGAGTAATCAATTAAAGTATGACTACGCATCATAGCGTCAAAGTCTTTGAATATTCTTGTGAGAGGTGCTAATCCATTAAGCAAATAAAAAGCATTTTTAGATTTATCAAAAATATTTGAACGCAATGGATTGTTTCCAAGATCGTCTACTAATCGTAAATGAACGCTGCCGAAAAGTATTTCTAAAGCTTCACCTGCTATTCGTGCTTCTTTGCCTCCAAGTTTAATTTGATTGTTTTGCATTACACCAAACAAACCTCGGAATGTTTTGCCAAGACCGTGCTCCATAATAATCTTTGCAGGTTCAGTAAGTGTAGCTATTCCTGCCGAACCTAAGTATCCAAGCTGTGCAGCAGTTCTTAATATTTCAGCAGCTTTATAATCCCAAGCACTTGCATCTCTATGTATGACAGTTCCTGCAATTCTTTCATAAAGATGCCTTTGATCTTTAAGAACAGCATTTCTTTTTTTCTCTTTTATTCCTGCTTCTATTAGTTCGATCTCTTGATCGTCTAATAACTCATCAATAGATCTTCCACCAAACTGTTTAGAAAACTCATATCGTGAGCCAGTTCTTGTTGTATAAGCTCTCATAACTTGAATAGGGTTTGTGTGTATAAACTCCAAAACCTCAGAGTTTGGAATATCAATCATTCGATGTTTAAAATGTTTTGATTTACCCATGCCAAAAAATGCTTGGTCAAAATCTAAAGGATCACCATTATTAATTATTCGATCTGTAATATCCTTAACTCGAGCATTTACATCAGAAGTTCTTGTAGACAGCCTAAAAGTTTCAACACCTTCTTTTGTCATTCTTTCTATTTCAGCAGGATTGTCCTTAAACCACCTGGCTAAAACTGTTTCAAACTTTTGCCTATTCTTCTTAATATAGTCTCTATCCCAATATCTTGGTCTAAATACAGTTTCATTACGAGGCATAACTTTTGTTTCTGGGCCAGCTTCATCAAGAATAGCTTGATGCATTTCCATTGTTTGTTTTTGTCGAGAGATAGCTCTTTTTACAGCAGCCTGACCATCTTTTGTTTTGATTGTTTTAAGTTTTCTTTCCAGAGTATTAATCTTATTCTGTCGTTTTTTAATATCTGTTTTATAAAAAGCATTACTGCCAATCATGCCTTCTTCACGTAATCGAATTTCCCAATCATCATAAAATTTATTTAACGCAGACATTGCTTCTGCTTCAAAATTATCAACAGCTTTTTCTCCACGGATTATTTTAGCATCTACTCTTTCAACCCATGACTCAAAATCAGATCTTTTGTGAAGATAGTCTAAAGGTTTTATAACACCTTTACCTGTTGATTTGCCCCATATCTGTACAAGATCATCATAAACGCGTACCATTTCACCATCTAATAATTTAGACTGTTGAAACACTGAGGGTCTTAAAGCTTTTCCTGCTTTGTTTGCAGCAAGTAATATTCCAGAGTCATTCGCTATTTCTAACGTAGTAAGCTTAACACTATCAGGAATACTTTTATCTTGTAGTATTCTTTTCATTGGAGTGGTTACAGATTTATACAGCCATGAATTAGTAAATATACTATCTGCAATATCTAAATCAGTAGTTGCAGCAGCAGGAGTTCCAACAGTATCAAAGTCTGCAAGTTTTTGATTTTTGTTAAAACCTTCATCAACAACTGTTGGTTTGTAAGTAGGATCTATAGACTCTCTTAAATTATTTATTTCTATTTCTGCTTCTCTAGTTGCCCTTGCTCTTCTTGAGATTGGTATAGATAAAGCACCTTGTAAAACAAAACCAAATGCTGCCGCAGTACCTACATTTAAAGCGACTTCTTCTTTAGTTGCTAATGGATCAAATGGATATCGTATTGCTTCTTGTGCTGCAACAAGACCACCAGTAGCAGCTCCAGTTTTTAATGCTTTATAAGCTACGCTACCACCTTTTATAAAAGGCAATGGTAAATAATTTATAGCATCAAAAAACTCTGCTCCGATTTGCATACCCATCGAAGCATTACCATAAACATCTCGTCTAGCAATATTATCTCTTAAGTCTTTTTCTAATTGTTTTAAATGTGTTAAGCTACTTGCTTTAGCAAGCTCAACAGAATACATTTTTAAATCTTCTGAAACGTTATCAACTGCGCTAAATCCTTCTTCAATTTCAGGATTCCAACCAAATTTATTAACTTCCCTTACTTTGTCAATTACATGATCGTATCTCATTCCAAGCATAGCCCCTACTACTTCCATAAACTCAGGGCCTTCTTGTTCTTCTTTTGGTCTATCAGGCAAATATTCTATAACAGGTTTTGTTGTTAAGGCATTTTTCATTCTGATAAATTATCCCAACCATAAAACTTAACAATAGGAAGTCGCCTTAATATGCTTTCTTTTGGTATAAATGGTTTGCCACCATCTTCTCTGGCCTGTCTTTCTGCTTCTCTTGCTTCTGCTTCAATGGCCCTTAGCGTTTGATTATATTTATTTTTTGCAAATTTTTCAGTCATACTTGTATCAAACAAAGGCCATGTAAGCTCAGAAGAACCAAATTCATCAAGTGGTCTATCATAAATTAATGGTCTTATTTCATTGTTTTCATCTCTAAAATAAGCATAGAACTGAGGAATATCACCACCTTCAAATGGCACGAGAAATACTTCTTTTGTTTGACCAGTAACAACTTTAGATTTTGAAGTAATTGTTTTGCCACTTCTTGATTGACGCTCAACATTTTCAAAATAAAATATATCTTGTGGCTCACCTAATCTAAACTCTCTGGGTAATTGTTGGTTAATCAATCTAATAAATTCAGCTTTTTCTTCTGGATCTGGAAAAACAATATCTAATGCCATTTTAGATAAACTGTCACCACGTTTAAAAGGAGCATTAGGATCTATTACATGTTCAGAGGGTTTATAGTTTTTATCAACATAATCATTTAATTCGTCTGTAATTTCTTTTGATGTTTTACCCATTCTTGCATACATTTCTGCAATAGGGGCTAACTCAGCAACTACATTTACATCAGTAGCTATTTGGTTGTTTAATATAAAATCTCTTGGACCACCATCTTCAAAAACTCTTTTTGCATTTTCAATAGCAGCAGGAGAACTTTCTTCTTGTTTTATCTCAACAAGTATTTCATTTGCTGTTTTACGATCACCGAAAAAGTTTTTTCTTAAAATTACTTCTCTAAGAAGAGGTTCATTTTTACCAAAAATATCTCCAAATCTATTTACAAGACCACTAGGGCTTTCATCATTTAATAATTGTTCAGCATGTTCAAGCAATACATCATGATCAACTTCTGGTGCAGTACCGCTTAAAAAATTTTTAAGACCAGATATTAAACTTTCTGGCATTGTAATTCTAGCTAGTGGGTAAAATGCAGGTGTTAAAGATTTAGGATCAGCAGCCGAAGAAATGCCAAGAGCATCTGCCATAATTTTATCCATATCCTCTCTATGATCTTGAGTCTTGTTTGTATTTCCTGCTTGAAGAACTTCTTTTCTTAACTGTATTGCCTCATCTCTTTTTTTCTTTTCTTCTTTGCGATCCTGTTCTGCAGTTCGTATATCAGTTTCTCTTTTCTCAAGAATCCTTATTATTTCTTTTGAACCTTCTGGAAAATTGCGAATAAGCTTTGTAAGCTCGTCTGCTATTTCTTTATTGATTTCACTTAAATTTGCTATTGCAGGATCATTATTTTTACCATCACTTTGAATAAGTAAACTCATTGCATTAAGATCTTGAGAACTTGCATTTTGAGTATTATTTATTAATCCTTCTGCACCTGCTAACTTAATTCCATTTATAATGCTATCTTTTGCAGCATCACTTAAAATCTTGCTAGATGTCGTGATAATTTTAGCACCAAACTTTTCTAACTCTTCTCTTGATAATGCGCTTGATCTTGCAGCTTGAGCAACATTGTTAGCTTCTTCTTGCAAAGCTTTTTTTGCTGCATAGTTAGAAATATTTTCTTGCGCTGTATTTTTAATTTCGCTCAAAAAGTTGGTAACAGTATTTGTTTGATTAGAGTCATACAAGCTAGAGCCTTTGATTCTTAATACTATTTCTTTTTGAAAATTAGTAAGATCCTGAAAACCATCTAAATCAGGTGATATTATTGCTAATCGTAAAGAATCAATATTTCTATCCCTTGCTGCAATAGCTAAATAGTTTCTTAATTCTTCTGCTTTAATATCTGAAAGTAAACTTTCATTTACATTTACTTTTTTATCAACAAAACCCTCAAAATCATTAGTATAACCTTGAATCTTTTTTTCTGAGTGCTTTATTTGTGCGTTTAAATTTCCTAATGGTTCAGCGTTTGGATTTTCTGGGTCATTATATTGGTTATAAATTGAATCTAAATTATAATATGTTCCTGCACTAAAAGCACCAATATTTGTTTTAACTAATAATTCAAATTGATCATACTCAAGATTAGCTTCATCTTGAAGATTTTGAATTCTATCTTCTTGATTATCGAGTATTCGTTGACGCTCAGTAAGTTCAGCAAGTTCAGCATCTCTATAATCAGCAGAAAGACTTTCTGCATATTTCATTACATTTTCTAAATCTTCTTGCGGCAAGTCTTTTGTAAATTTTAAAACATCTTCTAAATCATCAAAGTATTCATCATTTAAATTTGTTCTTACCTCACCACCAGTTCTAATAGCTAACTCAAATTGAGTTCTCTGATAGTCGTTCATCATAAACTTAGGGTAAAGTCCTTCTATTTTGCCAAATACATAAGCAACTCGCAGTTCAACACCATGTCTTTTGCCAGTACCTTCTTTTAATAAAAATGCTGCTTCACCATCTTCATTCTTGGCAATCCTTGCTTCTATAAAGGTTTCTAGTTTTTCAGAGTCTTGATTTGTTTTACCAAACTCATAAGCTGTTTCTTTATCATCTTTGTTTGATAAAAGAATGTGCTCACCAAGCTTTGTTCTTTGTCGACTTGCATTAAGTTTACCTAAAGACAACTCTGTTTTAGCTAGTTCTAATGCGCCTTGTTGCTCAATAAAGTTTGTATAAATAGTAGCCTGACCGTTTTGTTCTGTGTTCAAAGCCATATTCTTTAAGTATTCGTTTAAAGCACCTGTTACTTTTCCTACATTATCAGGATCATCTTGATATTTTAAAACAAGCTCATTTGTTTTCTTTTGAATATCTAATGATACTTCATTTTGAAAACGATCTAGTATAACTCTTTGAAACGCTTCTCCTGCTGTTCTGCCTAAAAACCTATCACCATCTAGATCATTTAAAGCTTCTGGTTTTCCTGTTAGTGGATTAATATTTACAACTGATTTAGAGTCTGTTTGAAAAGCTAATGCTTCACCCTCTTTTGCAGCTTGCCTTCCCATTTCTTTAACTGCGGCTGTAACAATTGTATTTGCACCTCTTGCAATTCCACTGTATTTTTCAACACCACCAGTATTTACATTTCTTAGGCCAACAGTTCCAACATAAGAACTTTGTGATGTTTCTCTTCTAACAGGCATTAGCTAACATCCTTACTCTTAAATATATCTCCTACCGATGGTGGTAGATTCATAGCAATATCAGCTAAATTAGAAAGAAAGTTTGCATTAGAAGTAGCTCTCATTCCTGCGGCTGCATTTTGTCCGTAAGTATATGCTGTTGCAGCTTGTGCTGCATACTTTGCCTCAACAAGTCCTGCCCTTCTTTCTATATTAGAAATATCCTCACCAACAATTTTTCTGTTCTTTTTAAGATATGCATCAACAGATCTATCTGAAGAAGCTATCTTAGCACTAAAGAAAGCAATGTTTTGTTTTTCAGCTTCAAGAGCATCGTCCATTCTTCTATTAGCAACAGCAATTGCTTCTGATTTTGCAAGAAATAATTCAGAAACAAACTGTCTTGCTTCAAGCACACCAATTTTCTTTCTTTCTTCAGCAGCTTTTTTCTCAGCACTCCTTTGCCTCATAGTGCCATAAAGACTTAAACCAGTTGCTATTAAGGGTAATACCATTAGAACGATACCTCTGCGACTAAACCATTTACTTGTATAAACATAGGAGCAGTTTGTGTAATTGTTACTTGCGGATCTTTATTGTACCCAAGTAAATAAAACTCTCTTTTGCCTGTGACTGCTTGCCTTGGTTGGCTAAAGTCATTGTTTACTTTTCTTATAATTAATTTTTTATTGTTTACTGAAACTGAAAGTGTTTCTGATAGATCAAGTATTACTCGACCAAGGCTTCGAGGCTGTCCTGTTTCGGGGCCTACTGATGTATTTACATCTATTGGATTTGTTTTTAACTCTACATCAAAACCAAAACCTACTTGACAACTTGTTAAAGAAGAATCTACAGAAGATACATCTACCTGACCACCAGATACAGTAAACTTACCTAAGTAATCTGTTGCGCTAATAACATCAACTTCTGCTCCATCTTCAAAATAATTTGATACTGTAAACACTCCTGCGGTTCCAGTATATAAATTACCCAGATCTAAGCTTACATTTTGATTTAACTCAGATAAAACAAAACTATTTGTACCTGATCCAAGATTGGTTTTAATGATAGCAAAAACCCTGTTACCAATAGCAGTAACAGAATGAAAAGAGCCGTTTGTCTCAAACCTTGTCCAACCTGCAACACCTTCAATTCTATTAAGATTATATACTGCAATCTCACCAGTAAAGTTTTGCACAAAAACAAATGACTCAGCTGTGTTTACTGCACCACTAATTACACACATCTGAACAGGATCGCTTATCAAATGAGAAGAAAGCAAAGAGATTGGATCGGCTTTATAAGCTTGCTCACTATCATCAAACACAAACTGACGTATCATCTTGCCACCAATCTGACCAAAGATTGTAGCACCATAGAAAGGTTGTGGTCTTACAAACGTAGAGCCAAAAGATGTTTGTCGTTTTACTCTAGCATTTGTTGGGGTAATTGGTTGGTTTTCAAATGTAGGGATAAAGAACTCTGATCCTGCGGTAAAGATGTGAATATCTCTGTTAGAAACAAAATGACGTATTGTAGCTACTTCGCCAATACTCATTACTATCTCTAAAGAATCATCATCAGATCCATCGCCAATATCAAAATTATAAAACAATCCAGACTTACTTGCCCATACAGTATCAGGTTGAGATAGTGTACCACCAAACCATAGTCTATTTTCATGAAATCCAACAGCAGCAGGATACCCACGCAACTCAGAATAAGACTGCTCCATCCATTCAGTTGTCGGTGCATGAGTAACAATCTGTATAAATCCACCACCGTCTTCAGATGTATTAGCATTAGAACCTGCAGAAACTATATATCTATTCTCATCAATGACTGTGGTAATTGATCGTGTGCCATTTATTTGTCCTTGAGCAATGCCACCAACCGCTGTTGCATTTCGTATTGTAATAGAGTCACCAACAATCATTCCATGATTTACATGTGTTATTTCTAGATTAGCTGATCCATCTGTTGTTCTTATTGCGCTTGGATCAAGCTCAACAAAAAGCTCACTTACTACTCTACCAGTAGCTTGTGTTGTTGATTGAACAGAAGTTATAAATATTTCAGACCCATGATAAAGCAGAGATATTCCAACATGTTTACCACTTGTGTCAAAATATGGTGCGCTTGTAGTTATTGTAATAGAATTGCCAGTGCTAGCAGAAGGATCAAGCGTCATACCAGTAGGATGAAAGTGATAGTAGGGCTGAAAAATCTTTGCCCCTCCTGCTTGCAGTTGAAAATTAAACTGCTCTACTTGAAAACTATTTAATCCAGTTCTTATTATTTGCTGACACATAAAAGTATTGTGGCAAACAAAAAGAATATCACCACCTTGAGCATATGTCATTTCATGCAAATACAAATGATCCCATTGTAAAGCATTACCATCAATGTCTTGAGTAAGAGTAGTTGCTAATGTAAGCGCACCGGTGACTGGATTTATAAAAAAGATTTCACATTTCTGATTTGAAAATGCTATCACATATTGCTCATCATCTGAGAATATAAAAGGTATTAGCCTTACTTGCTGACGTATTGCAGTATTTTCTGTTATTGCAGTAAAATCATGCAGGGCTTGAAAGCCGCCACGTTTAGCTACACCACCTTCTGTTCTTATAAAAAAGTTTTTTACCGATTGTGCAGAGGAGTTATAAATAGGAGAATCCGTCCTTGAAACCAAAGACGGACTAATTTCACCATACTGGAAATTGGTAATCGGTATTCTTGCTTTTTGCATTTAGCTTCGCCTGTTGGTAATAAACCTCGATGTAGTAACTTTTCTAGTTGTCTGTTGTTGCGAGTCGGTTGATCTAGCTTTAGCAAGCAATTGAACATACTGACTTTGCATTAATGAGGATAAAGAGGCATCGCGTATTAATGCAGTAGCAAATACCACAGCCATTGCATACTCAACACAAACAGAAAAATATGAAGGCCAACCAACCTCATCAGCCCTAAATGTAAAATCTGCAATAAGAACATCATTTGCAGACGCGTCACAAAATGCTTTATCGCCATAGATATTATATTCAATAGCAAAGTCATTAACTGTAATTGCGTGAACAAAAAGATGATCTGGTAGTTGATATGCAGAATTAAATCTACCAGTTGGGGGATCAGTTAATCTATTCAGTATAGACTGATTAGTAGCAAATCTCCATCGTGTAGATGTTAAATTAGTACGAGCAATATCCTCATACATATTTCCTGCAATCAAAGCTTCTGTTGTATCATCTTCAAAAGAAGTAATCGGTTCTGCACCAATTAAAATCAAAGCTCTACTACATATATCAATTGGACTATTTGCAGGTGTACTTAGTGCCATATAAAAGTATGGGGGCTTTTGCCCCCACCCCTATTAGTTATTATCAAGAAGTTCATAGATACCGTTGTCATCAATCGCAACAGCACCCATTGACATCATTGATGTAGCTAAGTGTGCAACTTTCATGGGTACATAGTTTACCTCAGTTGATACATCTGAGTTAATACCAATACCCATTGCAGTTGTATGGTATGCAAAGTTCTTACCTCCTGCTACAGCAGACGTAGAAAAGATCTTGAAGCCCAAGAACTCTTTCATTGTCATGCCACCTGCAAACGGTAGGTTTTGCGGACCAACAAAGTCTGATGATGCAAACTCATTTATGTTAAATAAGTCAGCGTATCCAGCAGGAGACATTGCGATATAACGCTGTCCGTCTTCTGGAATATCAGCAGTACCCATTGTTTCAAAC
>Ga0160423_10005410_pt1 | contig 10411 bp, 4 predicted proteins | sample CRUFie14St8metaG_FD_108191 | JGI IMG/M metagenome (GOLD analysis project Ga0160423, IMG submission 108191) | Marine microbial communities from the Costa Rica Dome - CRUD Field 142mm St8 metaG | ecosystem: Environmental > Aquatic > Marine > Oceanic > Photic zone | place: Costa Rica: the Eastern... | reverse complement strand
TGTGACAGACATAGAAATAGTACCAGTAGAACCATCGCCACCCGAAACAGTGTAGTTAGTAGTAATTGTTTGTAATGCGCCATTTATAAATACGTTTAGATCCGCATTGTCAAAAAATTCAAACGGTACTGCAAAACTTGTTTGTGTTGCTCCTTGTGCTACGGTGTAAGAAATACGCGGTGAATTGTCTGCAATGTTAATTGTCATATTAAACCCTCATTTGGTCACAAATTAGCGTTGTTTATATTTTCTATCAACGCACAAAAAAAGACGCACAAATTACATAGATCTGGACATACCAAGAGTGATTGCATTCATATCACCCTTCCAAAGCCACAACCTCATAAACGGAAGATTACGAGTAAAAGTTTTTAAACCCTCTCCTGCATTGCCATTTAAAAAATCTTCTATAGGATTAATAGTAAGATCAGCCGCAATACTTGGACCTGCACCCATAACACCAGTAAGAGCATCTAACATATTAGGTTCTTGAGGAAACTTAGGTTCAATAACACCTTCTAAAAAATTACCGCCACCAAGAGCCATGCTAGTATTTATAGAAGTATAAAGTATGTCTGAGTACATAGCAGCTAATCCGCTTTGATCAAAAGATCTAGCAAATCTATCTGAGTATGACATTTCATCCCATTGCCTTGCAGCACCATCACTAAGCTGACTCTTAATAGCAATAGACATATAACCAAGACCCATTGCAGTAATAACTCCTGCAGCTCTGTTTTTAATCTGACCCTGAGAATAAGCACCAGTCACCTTATTCATTGCAGCAAACGCATATGCAAAGAATTGAAATGGCAATCCAAGAATGCCCGACTCTACTCTTGAGTAACCAGTAACAACATCATCTTCATCATAACCAAATGCTTTAGCTATTCTGTGAGGAACATAAACAACACCATCTGTAATTAATGGTTTATCAGCAGGAGTACCCATCATAATAGTATTGAGTATTCCGCTTTGAAGTGCAGATCTAAATGTTTCTGTAGTTTCTTCACTTACTCTTGGATGTTTTTTGATCTCTTCTATTGCCAGTTTATTAATAGCATTTTCATAGTCTGCTTTGCCTTGTTTAGTTCTAGAGTCAAAACCTAAACTTTTAGCACTATTTTTATTGTGCATTATTTCATGCATTTTAACAAACTGCACTAGATCATCTGGTGATTTTATAAACCCTTCTGGCAACCCCTTAACACCTTCTACTTTTGTAGAGTCTTTTGCCCATACTCTAGATTCATAATACTCACCACGAATATAATCTTCATCTATAAATATTTTCTTTGAGTTTTTATTATAAAATGCAGGAACATATCTTCCGTCTTTTGCAAATTTATTTGTAGGTCCTGTAACTATTGTTGCTGTATGATCTGGAAACCTAATAGTGCCAGACCATGAGGATGTGTTAGGAATATACAAACCTCTTGCACTAAGCTGAACAGGGGCTTCTGCTATTTCTCGAGCAATCTCTTCTGTAATATTATATCTAGCTAAATAAGATGCTTCTTGTTGTGTAATTAAATTATTTTTTTCTTTGGCTGTCCATTTCTTAGAAAGAGAAACAAGAGTATGCCCACGAATTAATCCGTCTAACTCTTTTGCAATTTGTGTAACTGGACCTAAAAGGTTAGCAACATTGTAAATACTTCTAGCAGTATCCCAAGCTGAAGATTGCATTGGGTTGTTTGTCATATTCTCTGTAAATTTTAAATGGGCAGAACCTTGAAGTATCTCAATAGCTTCAGCTATCCCATCAAGCTCTTGTCTATTTAAATTTCTAGTATTCTTGTCAAAAACATCTAACAAGCCTTTTAGAATATCACCAAGCTCATGCTCCATAACAATACGAGAAAAATCTGGTATAGCAGAAAAACCTGCTGCACCCATGTAATTCATGTATGCTAAGTCTTTCATTATCTGTGCAGCTTGGAAGTCTATTCTGTCAAAGTTTCTAACAGGTGAACCTGCAATTCTATCATAAGCACCCTTAAAGTTTTTCTTAAATGTATTAATATCTTTAGCTGAGTTACCTGCTATGAGCATTTCTAACTCAGTATCTTCAACAACTTCTTTAACAGATCTACCGCCATACATTTTGTGAAACTGATATATACCACCAGTTCTATGAGCGTAGGCTTTCATAATAGCCATTGGGTCAGTATGAATAAACTCAAGAACAAGACTGTTAGGTATGTCCAATTCTCTGTGTCTTAAATGTTTTGATTTACCGTATCCATAAGATATTTGTTCTGGGTCAACTATATCTTTAATACCTAAGATATTATCTACAGTTTTCTTAGCTCTATCTTCAGCAGCTTTGAGACTACCATCTAATTCTTTTTTAACGTATCTACCATTTTCTTTTACATAAATAGTAGGATTGCTCATATACCAATCAGCAATAATCTTTTCTAACTCAGCCCTGTTCTTTTTAATTTTGCCTATATCCCAATATCTAGGCATAAACACATCTTCATTAGCTGGCATAACTCCACGCGGAAAGTTCTCTAAAGAAAGTTCATCTTCTTCTATAGCTCTAGTAAGATTAATAATTCTATTTCTGTAACTATCATTAATTTTATTAAAGTTTGCTTTGTATTTTTTTCTCCACTTTTTTGAATTTGCTTCAAAGTTTGCAAAATCTTCTTTAGCTCTTTCTAGCTTAATTTTGTTTTGCCTAACTTTAGCAGCAATACTTTTTTCAGTGCCAAGAAGTCCAACATCTTCTAATCTATCTGCATACTTCTTAAAAAATTCATCAATAATATTTACAGCCTGTCTTTCCTGATCTGTTAAATTATCAACCTTGTTAATTCTTTTGTTATTAACTTCTGTAAGCCATTCACTGTAAGATCTGCCATTAGGTTCTTTACCCCTAATTTTTCTCCCAACATTAGCTGCACGTTCAATAGCATCGTTTACATTAATGCCAAGAGGTCTACTAGGGTCTTTAATACCAAGACTTTCAGACCATAGTCTAATTAAACTATTGTTAGATGTTACCCATTCACCTTCCATAAGTTTAGCTTTTTGCAGCACAGAAGGGCCAATAGATAAACCAAACTTGTTCATCACAAGAAGTAATCCGCTATCACCTGTAAGCTGCAATATAGCTTTCTTAGCTGAGTCAGCAGCATCAGATTGAAGAACACTTTTTATAGGCGTTGGTATAAATTTAAAGAATGGACTGTTTATAAATAAATTAGGAGCAAGATCATACGGATCATCTATACCTTCAACTCTTGCATCTTCTATTTTTCTTAATGCTCTTTCTCTATTTATATTTGAAATAGAAATTTCTGCTTCAGATCTTTTAGATGTTAGTGCATTTTGCTCTCTAAGAAGATCTTCTATTTTTTCATCATCTAACTCGTCTATATTCTTTTTAAGAGTTTCGTCTATTTCTTCTATTCTTTTGGTAGAACCAAATACAATTTGTTCTTCTACAACGATAGTATCATCTAAGTTTTGATCTGTTCTGCCTTTGTAAGTTCTCTCTTCTCGAGGTCTAAGGTTAACAACATCTTCTGCGGTAAGTGTATTTACCTGTTCGGTAATACCTGCTTCTCTTAAAAACTCTTCATGTGATTGTTGCGTCTTACGAAAGGCATCTGCCCTTCTTGTCATAGGAATACTAACTGCACTATTTAGCAATGCACCAAATACAGTGGTTGCCCCAATATTTAACGCAGCCTCTCCAAACGTACCAGTAGGATCAAAAGGTGCTCTTATACCTTCAAGAAAAGCCTGAGTAGTACCTGCCGCAACACCACCTCTTACAGCAGATCTTGCAAGCCCAATAGTTGCGCCACCAAAAGGTAAAGCTATTAAATTTACAGGATCAAAAAAACCTGCTCCTACGTTTGTCCAAAAACCTGCCCTTCCCATTATCTCTCTATTTTCTTCAAGGTCAGATAATTGTGACTTTAGAACGCTCATATGTTCAGGATTTTTAGCGTGAACTAATGTGTCAAAATATTCTTCATACCCTTCCATGTCTGGTCTAGGGTCATAGTCAAAATCTGTTTCTACATTTCCAAACTGTGCTTCATTTCTAGCTTGGTTTATTATTGGCTGATAAGTGTAGTTAAGTTGAGCGCCAACAACATCAAAGAACTTAGGGTCTTTTTCGTTTGCATCAAAGTTATTTAGAGCACCTAACTGGCCTTCTTGAAATAGAATGTTTACAGCCATTAATTCATTCCTGCTCCTGCATACGGTGAATCTTGAGCACCTTCTGGAACAATATAACCTTGTTCTGGACCTGATTGAGTGCTGTCAATAATCTCATCAGCAGTTATTTTGTTGCGTCTAATATCATTTAGCTCATCCATACCTAAAGTTTTTAGATAGCTTTCTTTATTAATAGATTTTGCAAATGCAGCAACATCTGGCTCTGATGTACTAAATCCTATTGGATAACCTGTTTTATCTAGTACAGGAACTAAGTTACCATTTTGTCTAAAGACAGCCATAAATCTTACACCGCCACCTTGAGATACGCCCATTGGCATCAAGAAAGCTCTGTTATCTATATCTTCTGTAGATAACCTTAAAGCTATTCGAGAATCATTTGGTGTTGATGTATCAATCATTAAGTTCATTAATTCATTATTAACTTTATTAATAAAAAAATCTTTTACCTTTTTATCAGAAAACAAATGATTAAAAGAATATCTAGACCTATTACCGCCCTCAGAAGCAACGTCCATTACATAACCTTCTGTTTCTGAAAACATACCATTGTAATACTCTTGCAGATTACTTTCTATAGTATCTGCCTCCATTCCCAAAGAACCCATATACATAGCAAAAGAACCTAACATTCTTATTGCTTGTGGATTTGTTCTTGCATCAGGCACTGCTCTCTGAACAAAGTCATTAGCACTTAAAGACTCTTTGTCATAAAGATCCCCAAACTTTCGCATCATAGATGTTCTTACTTCTTCAGTATCAGCTTGAGCTAATCTAGTAGCTATATCTGCTATATCCTCATTAGTAACTTTTCTTGCAGCAGAAATAGAAGCAAGCCTTGCTAATGTTTTATCTCCCAATCCTATACCACTAAAAAGATTTACTTTTGCATTTGTTCCTCTTGGTTGCTGAGAAAACTGTTCATATAAAGTAAGGATGTTAAGATCTTGTTCAGTACCTTTAACTGCACCTGCGGCTAAGTCTTGAAACATTTGTTTTAAAGCAGGTGGTAATATTCCTGCTTGCATAGATTTTGATAAAAGAAGTGCGCCTGTATTATTAGGATTAAATGCTTCTTGACTAAAGAAAAACTCTTCTCCCATTCCTGCCGCTTCAAGAATAAAATCTTGTATTTCTTCTGCATTATCTTTATTTCTTTCTATAAATTTTCCGCTAACTAAGTCAGTTCTTATATCAACAGATTTTTGTATTGCTTTATTATCTGCTTCTACTCCTTCAATAATAGTTTGTCTTACATTTAATTGACCAGCAATTGCCTCTTTATTAGTAAAGTTAAGAGCTTCATCAACAGCAGCTTTAAGTTCTGGTGGTAAATTTTCTTCAATTCCATTTACTGCATAGTTCATAGCAGCTTGCAAACCTGATGATGTTGTCTGGTCTGTAATAGCATTACCGATAATGTTATCAGATTTAGCTCTTTGAAAATTAGTTAAAGCAGCTTGCCTTTGTGTTTCAGAAAGAAACTCAGTGTTAGTTATAAACTTAACACCCTCATCATATTGCGTTGATACATTTTCTGTATAATCTTTAATTGTATCACTTACTAATGTTCTTTGTTTTTGTTTATATGCTTCTGTAGTTCTAAAATCAGTATCAGATAAATCATTAATAAATTCATCTATATCAGCAGCACTCATTGCTCCACGATTTGTTAATTCAATAACAGTTGACATAGCAGTATTAGCTTTGCCTGTAAGTCTGTCAGTAGTTCTTCTTATAAAACTTCCTTTAAGACTATCCACTATTTCCGCAGGTGATAACCCACTAGCTTGAAGATCATCGTATGCTGCAATAAGCAAGCCTTTAGATATTTCTGTTCTTAACTCTTGCTTTTGAGCAGTAGTTATTGCACTGCCAAGTCTTCTAGATTCATTAATCTCTCTTGTATCTAATTCTGCTTCGGCAGCATCATATTTATCTAATATTAATTTCTTTTTGTTTTCAGAACTTTCGTCAGAATCAAGAACTCTTCCTCCAAGACTTCTTGCACTACTAGCCATAGCTTCATAGTTTTCTGTGTCTATAAGATTATTAGAAACTCTTTGTTCTTTTTCTTGTCTTTGTATCTCTAACTTCTGTTGCTCAACAATAGGGGCTAATGCTCTAATAGCATCATAGTCAGTTATTTCAGTTCCATCTTCTGATGTTGTTCTAAAATATCTTAACGCATCACCAAGAATGTTTAGTTCTTCTGAATGCTGCTCTTCATTTAAATTAGCTGCACTGCCAGAAGCTATAGCTCTTAAAACTCTTTCTGCTTGAGGAGAAGTAAGATTTGCCATTCTACTTCTAAGAGTTCCTATTGCAAATCTTGTTGCACTATTATCTTCAAAAGCTTTTCTTTGTGATGCAGTAAGATGGTTAGATGCTTCTGCTTTCTGTGCTGTGTTAAGTATATCATCTATAAGAAGTTGAGCTTTGTCAGTTTCACCAGCAGAGGTAAGAGTTTCTATTGCGTCTAACTGTTCATCAAGTCCAAGAATAATACTATTTGTTGTTTTAATACGTTCTCTTGTTGCTGCCTTGTCCATAAGGTTAAGGCTTGTTGTAGTTGTAAGGCTTACACCTGATTGCATTATGTAATTGCTATAGCCAGTAGCTTCAGAGTTACTTGCCATGCTATCAATATACTGATGCATTTGATCTTTAAATAGTTCTACACCACCATCTTGATCTTGATATTTAATAGCAAGTTCTTTGGCTTTTATTCTTAACTGGTTATCAATCTCAAACTGAAATCGTTTAGCTATTGTTTCTTCGTATGCTTGCTTACCTACTCGACCTAAGAAACTGTTATCATTTACCCAACTAAGTGCCTGTGGTTTGTTTGTAATAGGATCTAGTGTTGTAATCTTTGATACATCTTCTTGTTCAGCAAGTTCTTTACCGCTAATAGCAGCCTGCCTACCCATTTCACCAATAGCTAATTCTGTTAGTTTATTTGTAGCAGCAGCTATTCTTTGGTATTGATTGCTGCTTTGCTGTCGAACAACACCTACAGGACCAAGACTACCTACCTGTCTTTTTTCTCTAATAACGCCCATTTAGCTAGTTCCTTTAAAAAACTTTGGATCTAAGTTTTTAGCAATGTTTGTAATGCCTGTAATAAGATTTGCAGTTGCCTCTGCCTTTAATCCTGCCGATGCACCTTGACCATATTTGTAAGCAACAGCAGCAGCCGTAGCTAGTTTTGCTGCTTGAAGTTCAGCAGATCTTTCTATGCCCTCTAAATCCTCAGATGCAATCCTTCTATTTTCTTTAAGAAGCGCACCAACAGATCTATCCTCTCTACCTAATGCACTAAAGAAAGCAATGTTTTGAGATTCAGCAATCTGCATATCTCTAATACGTCTATTAGATTCATCTATTGCTTGAGCCTTAGTAAGAAACAAATCATTAACATGTTGCCTTGCTTCAAACTTACCTATCTCAGCCCTACGTTTTGCTTCTTCTCTTTGAGCATCGTAGGATTTTTTTGTACCAATTAAACTTAAACCTGTAGTAATAACAGTAAGAGGATTAATAGCCATTAAAAAGATACCTCTGCAACTAAACCATTAACTTGAATAAACATAGGGGCAGTCTGTGTAACAGTTACCTGCGGATCTTTATTATATCCAAGTAAATAAAACTCTCGCTTACCTGTAACTGCTTGTCTTGGTTGGCTAAAGTCATTGTTTACTTTTCTTATAATTAGTTTCTTATTATTTACTGAAACAGATAATGTCTCAGACATATCAACTATAACTCTACTTAAACTTCTAGGCTGTCCTGTTTCTGGACCAATTGCAGTATTAACATCTATAGGATTAGTCTTTAACTCTACATCAAAACCAAAACCTACTTGACAGCTTGTAAGAGAAGCGTCCACAGACGAAACATCAATCTGACCATTAGTTACTGTAAACTTACCTAAATAATCTGTAGCACTTATTACATCAACTTCTGCACCATTCTCAAAAAAGTTTGATACAGTAAACACACCGTTACTTCCTGAGTATGCATTTCCAAGATCTAAACTTACATTTTGATTTAGTTCAGTGAATACAAAACTATTTGTACCAGATCCAAGATTGGTCTTAATGACAGCAAAAACCCTGTTACCAATAGCAGTAACAGAATGAAAAGAACCATTTGTTTCAAATCTTGTCCAACCTGCAACACCCTCAACTCTGTTAAGATTATAAACAGCTATCTCACCAGTAAAGTTCTGAGCAAATACAAATGACTCGGCTGTGTTTACCGCGCCACTAATTACACACATCTGAACTGGATCGCTTATCAAATGAGAAGAAAGCAAAGAAATTGGATCAGCTTTGTAAGCTTGCTCACTATCATCAAATACAAACTGACGTATCATCTTACCGCCAATCTGACCAAAAATTGTAGCACCATAGAAAGGTTGTGGTCTTACAAACGTAGAACCAAAAGATGTTTGTCTTTTTACTCTAGCATTAGAAGGCGTAATAGGTTGATTTTCAAATGTAGGAATAAAAAACTCTGACCCTGCGGTAAAGATATGTATATCTCTATTAGAAACAAAATGACGTATAGTGGCTACTTCACCAATACTCATAACAAGTTCTAAAGCATCATCATCTTGAGCAGTACCAATATCAAAGTTATAAAACAATCCTGACTTACTTGCCCAAACAGTATCAGGTTGAGAAAGCGTACCACCAAACCAAAGTCTATTTTCATGAAAGCCAACAGCAGCAGGATAGCCTCTTAACTCAGAATAAGATTGCTCCATCCATTCAGTAGTAGGTGCATGAGTTACAATCTGTATAAACCCACCACCATCCTCAGATGTATTAGCTGAACCACCACCTGCAACAATATATCTATTTTCATCAATTACATTTGTTATTGATCTAGTACCATTTACATTATTTGCGCTTATACCACCAACAGATGTTGCATTGCGTATAGTAATAGAATCACCATTAGACATGCCATGATTAATATGTGTTATTTCTAAGTTACTAGATCCATCAGTAGTCCTAACAGCATTAGGATCTAACTCTACAAATAACTCATCAACAACTCTACCAGTCGCTTGTGTGCTAGATTGAACAGAAGTTATAAATATTTCTGAACCATGATATAACAATGTAATACCAACATGTTTACCAGTAGTATCAAAATAAGGCGCACTAGTTGTTATAGTAATAGAATTACCTGTGCTTGCAGATGGATCAAGTGTAACGCCAGTAGGATGAAAATGATAATAAGGCTGAAAAATCTTAGCTCCACCTGCTTGTAAAACAAAATTAAATTGTTCTACTTGAAAACTATTAAGGCCAGTTCTTACTATTTGCTGACACATAAAAGTATTGTGGCAAACAAAAAGAATATCACCGCCCTGTGCATAAGTCATTTCATGCAGATACAAATGATCCCATTGCAAAGCATTTCCATCAACATCTTGTGTTAATGTTGTTGCTAAACTTAATGCACCTGTTACAGGATTTATAAAAAAGATTTCACATTTCTGATTTGAAAATGCTATTACATATTGTTCATCATCTGAAAATATAAATGGTATAAGTCTTATTTGCTGACGTATAGCAGTGTTTTCTGTAATAGCTGTAAAGTCATGTAATGCTTGAAAACCACCACGTTTAGCTACACCACCTTCTGTTCTAATAAAAAAGTTTTTAATGCTTTGTGCTGAAGAATTATAAATAGCCGAATCCGTCCTCGAAACCAAAGACGGACTTATCTCACCATATTGAAAGTTTGTAATTGGTATTCGTGCTTTTTGCATTAAGTACGCCTATTTGTAATAAACCTCGATGTTGTTATCTTGCGAGTTGTCTGTTGCTGTGAGTCAGTTGATCTAGCTTTTGCTATTAAGAAATCATACTGAGTTGACATTAAAGATGATAATGCTGTGTCTCTTATTAATGCAGTAGCAAAAACAGTTGCCATTGCATATTCAACACAAAGAGAAAAATAAGAAGGCCAACCAACTTCATCAGCTCTAAATGTAAAATCTAAAATTAATTCATCATTTACACTAGCATCACAGAATATTTTATTACCATATATATTATATTGAATTTGATTGTCATTAACAGTAACAGCGTGAACAAAAAGATAATCAGGCAATTGATAAGCTGCACTAAATCTACCAGTAGGTTCATCTGTTAATCTATTTAAAACAACCTGATTAGTAGCA
>Ga0160423_10005409_pt1 | contig 10412 bp, 18 predicted proteins | sample CRUFie14St8metaG_FD_108191 | JGI IMG/M metagenome (GOLD analysis project Ga0160423, IMG submission 108191) | Marine microbial communities from the Costa Rica Dome - CRUD Field 142mm St8 metaG | ecosystem: Environmental > Aquatic > Marine > Oceanic > Photic zone | place: Costa Rica: the Eastern... | reverse complement strand
TAAGAACATTCATTAGCATTTACTGAATGAATGAATATAAAAAGAAAAATTATAATTCGTTTGACCATAACTTCTCTTTCTTCTTTTGACTTAACTCAAATTGTAATTGATTAAGTATTGCGTCCATTAAATTGAAAAATGCGATATGAACTTCTTGTTCAAAAATGGATTTTCTACATTCGTCAGTTTTACAATTAGTTAAAACATTAGTGATTACCATTTGATAATATTCATTAGATTTACCAAATGCGTGAGTTGTAAAAGTTAATAGAAACAAAAATACTAGTGTCTTAATTAACTTCATTTTAATTTACCTCCTCTCGTCAAATCTTGTTCAAAGTCGTAAATATCCAAATCGTCAGCAATACTTTGAGCAAGTTCTTTTCTGATTTTGTCTTCTCTTTTTTTGGTACAATCGGAACAAAGAGTATAACCAAGTGGCGACTTATATTTCTTATCTAGAAATTTATCGAAATTGGATAATTCTTCATTACAATCATAGCAAATTGGAACAATTGTAATTGTCATTATGCTACCTCTAAAAGTTTAAGATTATGTGGTCGATTTAAGATTTTATGAACTTGAGGATAATAAATTCGTTTGCCGAACTTATTTTTAATCTCATCAGATATCTTTCTATATCCAAGTCCAGATTTTCTTAAATTTATCATTGATTGAAGAACGGTAAATTCTTTATCATCTGGTACTAGTTTCTTATCTTCAACTTTGTATCCAAATTCAGTATATCCACCGAGATATCTTCTCTCTTGTTTAGCAATCTTCTTACTTGCTAATACTCTTTGAGAAATATTTTCTCTCTCAATTTCAGCAAGTGAAGCAAGAATGGTGACAAAGATTTTAGAAACACCATCTTTGTGAATATTACCGATATCAGTAATACAAATGTCTTTGTGTTCCTTTTTAAAATCATCAACAAGTTTTAAAGTATCAATGACTTTTCTTGATAATCTATCCAATCTTGAAACAACAAGTTTTGAATTAGATTTTAAGTTAGATAAAACCTTTTGAAACACAGGTCTTTTTCTAAACTCTACCCCACCAGAAACTACTTCCGAATACACTCTATCAATTGAAAATCCGTGAAGTTCAGCAAATGCTCTACACTTCTTTTCTTGAACTTCTAGAGATGTTCCGTTCAAACTTTCTTGATGTGATACTCTTAAATACGCAATATTCATTGGTTTTCCTCCTTTTGTTATTAGACGCACATACAAGTAATAACAAATTGGTATCAACACCTACAGAGGAAACAAGCAGAAACCACCCTCTACGATGACTAAAACCTTAAGAACTCATCGTAATTTTCGTAGTAAATCACTATACGATGACTGAAACCCTAAAAAGTCATCATTTTTACTCGTAGGACATTATGCTGTATAGTAGGGATATGTTTAAAACAAAGAACAAAAAAGAAAGTAGAAACAAAATGAAAAAATACGAAGTAAAATTTAATTCACAAGAGATTGTTGTAAATGACAACTCTCAATCAATGTTCAAGTCAATCGATTATATGAACAAGAACTACATCACGAAATCTAAAAAGAATGCTTTTGTGATGAATATGATTGCTAAAAGTTTTGAAGATTGTCTTTCGAAAGCAAGACAAGTTTTAAAAAACGCAAGTTCAATTGAAGTTAAAGAAATCAAACAAGCAACTACTTCAATTGACTTGTCTAATAATAACAAAAAAGTTGCTTAAGAAAGAGAAAGAGAAAATGAGAAACGATATGATAAAAGAAAGAAAAGTAAGTGTGAATGTAATCGCTACTTACGAAAATCAAGAGCAAGAATGGTTTGATACAACAATTGATATTAAACCTATTAACAAGACGATTGACCAACAATTATCTGTAGAAAGGAAAGTTCTAAAACAAGTAATTAAATTGTTAGAACAAAATACAGATGATTTAGTTAAATTATCTCTTGCTTATACTTTAGATGATTTGAAATCAGATGAAGATGTAAAAGAAAATGGTTTTGGTTTTATCAATAGAACTAATAGTAAATACTATTTTCAACCAGACCAAAGAGATGAGTTAGTTCAACTAATTTGTGAAGAATTAGACATCGCAACTAAAACTTTATCTTACAAAGACTGGGCAGAAAAAAATAATGTCAAAGACATACCAGTCGCACAAAACCTACAAACAGCAGTATAGAAAGAGAGGTACTTAATAATGACTACAGAAACTAATAAAATCTACGACTTCTATAGAAGTAATAATCATTTGACTATGAACTACAATGTTTGGAATTGTGGTTCAGGTAATGAATATGAAGTTGAAGAAAATCATTCTTTTATTTCTAAAAAAGACGCAGATGAATATAGTAAAACTGCTCTTCAAGAATATGATGACAACTACGATTGGTATCAGACTATTTACGATGAAGTTGTTGATAATTTAGATATCGAACCTGAAACTAATACAATTCATAAAGAACAAGAAGTTGTAAAAGTAAATGTCGATGAGATAGTTAGAAATTGTCATACATTTTATAGAGATGAAGATAATGAAATTGATTTAAATAAAATCAATTCAGACAAATCATCGTGGTTAAGTTTGAACATTCCTCGAGGGTATATCGTTAAAGAGGAACTTCAAAAGAAAGATAACAACAGACAAATTGTTTATTATCTAGAAAAGAAGAATATCGATGAACAAAAGTAATTTAGATTTCATTGATAGAAAATTTAGGGAGTGTGGTATTTCACTCCCTAAACAAGAGTTAGAATTTGCGACTAAACAATTTGAATATCACGGGCAGTCAATCGCACTATCAAGAACAAAAGATGGAGATGGTAGTGTTGGTCGTTTAGTAGATAAAGATACTAAAGAAGTTAATGAAGAAGTCTTTAACTTAATGTTCAATCAAGATGAAAGAGTTAAGATTAAAGATTTTGATAGTCTTGGTTGGGGTACAGACCTTGTTAGTTTCTTTAAAACAAGACAAAATCATTTAATACAAAATCAAAACGAAGAAGAATACTCAATCGCAAGAAGTAATGAAGTTTCCAGATATTTTAGAAAGTTAAATGAGTGTGTTCTTAAAAATACAGACCTACAAAAAGATACATTTGTTAATAGACAATTTCTTCAAACAATAATTAAAAAGATTTTTAAGATTGAATTAGAACAAAATGATTTAAACAGAGCAGTTAAAGATAGAAATTTTTTAAAATACTTCTTCAATTGTGAGGGTCTATTAACATCTAGTAAATTATTCTGGATAGTCTTTGATGTAGTTTATACTTTCTCAAATTTTAATGAATTTAATTTACAAGATTGGGAAAGAGTTCTTTCAAGATACGATAGACTTTCGTCAGATGAATTCTTTTTAGAAAGATGTAGAAAAATACACGGCGATATTGTTGCTAAACATACTAGAGATTTCTTTTATGGAACTAATCTTGATGACTACATTACAATCTACAGAGGATTTTTAGTTAAACCACATCGATATGTAAGAAAAGGTAAAAAGAAATTAAATAACCCAAACGCACATATTCAAGATGAAGGAAGAGGTTTCAGTTATAGTTTAGATAAAGAACAAGCAATTCGTTTTGGTTGTAGATATCATTTTAAAACAGATGTCGATTATAGAAGAAACTTACCAAGTCTTTTTGGTTCAATGTCTAAAAGAAAATTGGTTAAGAACTTACAAAGAGAATACAAAAAAGTTTTAGGTGCTCATTACAACTCAAATTATCTAGATGAAAATACTAGAAGATGTTTTGGAACTTATCGAGTTAAGAAAAGACACATTATTCTATTTGATGTGTTGAGTTCTGAAAGTGAAGTGTTTGCTGACCCAAATAATGTTGAGTTAGTTAGATATGATTTCATAAATCACGAGCAAGATATGAACTCGGCAATTTGGAATGTCGATAAAGAACCTGCTGTTTTTGAACAAGGACAAAAATGTTATGAGAACTTGTGGAATAGTAGCGACTACTATCATCATCTTGAAGCAATGTTGGAAGACTTAAATCTAGAGCAGATAGAAGATATGAGATTACCACCACTTAAAAATCATTACTTAAAAATAAAAAGAAAGGAAGTAGCATAATGAAACTAACAGACCTAGAAAAACCAGACGGCACACCAAATGTGAAGTCTATAAAGAAATTCTACAAAAAAATGGAAGAATTTCTATTAAGTAGAACTGCTGACAAAGAAAGAAGAAAAGAAATAAAGAGCAGATTTAAAAAACTTCGAAATGAGGAGTTTCTTAATGAATTATTTTAATGAAATTCCACTAACAGAAAAGTATCGACCAAGTAAATTAACTGAATGTGTATTACCATTGAGAATTAGTAAGAGATTAGAAAAATGGAAACAAAAACAACCTAATCATTTAATATTCTATGGAAACGCAGGAGTTGGAAAAACATCTACTGCGATAGCACTTGCTAAAGAACTAGCACCAGATGATTACATAATCGTTAATGCGTCTAAAGATAACGATGACAACTTCATAAACAATTATGTTTCAAAAGTTATGAGAAATATCTCTCTATATGGACAGAAACGAATAATTATTCTTGATGAGAGTGATAGATTAACTGAAAACGCACAAACTTCATTAAGACGACCATTGGAAGAGTTTAGTCATCTATGTTCGATTATCTTTACATTTAACTACGATGACAAGGTAATCGAACCAATCAAGTCTAGATGTTTAGAATTCGATTTCAATTTAAACAAAAACGAAAAAGATGAAGTTAAAAAATCATTAACCAAAAGACTTAAAACAATTATTAGAAAGGAAAAGAAAGACATCTCAAAGAAAGAGTTGGATTTGATAGTAAATTCAAAGTTTCCAGATATGAGAAGATGTTTAAATGAACTAGAGGTTTTTTAGGCATTAGTCTTGAATGCTTAAAAAATCCATCTACCATTGATTATCAATTATGCCGAAGATAAATTTTAAAAAAGAATACAAGAAACCACCGATTGTCATTTTTAAATATGACAATAGTAAAAATTATTATTTACGATTTTATGTAGATAAGAAATATGGTCGTAATGGTTGTTATGAGAAAAGTTTAGGAAAAAGAATTTCTACTTTAAGAGAAGCAGAAACAAAATCAAAACAGATATGGAAAGATTTTTATAAAAATTATTCTACAGATGAATTTATCTATGACATAGATTTTCATAAAGATATTGCTAAACCTTATCTTGATAGAATTAAAAAGAGATACGAACAAGACGGCAAACCACAATACTATAGAAAAACTTTAAATCGATACACCAATAGTATCAAACCATATTTTGAAGATATCGATTACAGAAACAAAGATAGTATCAATACAGCAGTTGAAGATTTGTTTTATGATTTAGATAATCAAAGTTTATCTCACGCAACTCAACTAAAGTATAAAGATATCTTAAATCAGATGTTTAAAAAGGCATTAAACAATAATGATGTTCCTTTTAATCAAGTACCAGACTTTCCAAAATTAGATAGAAACTTTAAAACAAGACGAGATAGTTATGAACCAAAAGAACAAAGAAGAATTATCGATGCTTTCTTAAAATTAGGAAAAGAAAAAGAAAATCCATATTACGATGAAGTTGCTGATTATCTAGAAATGTTAAGGTCTGCTGGATTTAGACCAGGAACAGAATTGTTAAAAGTTAAAAGAAATCAATTAAAGTATATTCCTAGACCAAGTAATCCTAAATTTCCTATTTTACAGATTAAGTTAATTGAACATAAGAAGAATAGTAAAGGCGATTTAAGTAAAGTTCATACTCAATCAATTAACGATTATTTTACTTACAACATTTATGAACCAAGAGTTAAGACTAGATATCCAAAATGTAATGACTTTGATTATCTATTTTTTCCTAAATTAAAAAACAGACAAAGTATTTACGATAAGATTAGAAAAGACTTTGTTAGAATTAGTAGAGAATTAGGACTATATCTAGCAACAGATACACCAAGACCATTATACACATTCAGACATACATTTATTAACCAAAGAGAAAGAAAAAATGTTCCTGCGAATGTAGTATCACTTCACTCAAATACAGATGTAGAGATGATTAGAAAGTATTACAAATCTCAAAGTGAATATCAGACTGCTTTAGACCACGAGAAGATATTTCCTGAAAGTTCTGATTTTATCCAAAAACTAGAAAAATCTACTACGAAGAACCAAAACAAGAAATCTGACAAATAACGAAAACTTACTACGAAGTTTCTACGAAGAAGTTTCCAAAAACCTATATTTTCTGTATATAATAAAATAAAGGTCGTTCTACAGAACGCCCCTACTTTAATTTAGAATTGTTGTATATCAACAAACCTTAACTAAATTCCTCTACGAAGTTTTCTACGAAGTTTCTACGAAGTTTTGAAACGAAAATAAGACACATAGAGAAGTCTTAAAGTCAAAGATGATACACACTACTGATTTTGATGAAGTCTTAATCCTCGTTGCGCTTTGGTTGGTTTGCCAACTATAACATTTTAGTTCTTAAAGTGAGATTTCGATAATTTATTGTGAAAAATAATTTTTACCTACAATTCTACCAGAATTTGAGATTTTAAACATTCTAGATAGTTGAATTTTAGTAATGTGTTTTGTTAATTTAAGTTTATTCAAGTAATTGTATTTTATAGAGTTCAATCCTCTTCGATTGTATGTTGTCGTTCCTAGTTTTCTTCTTTTAGATATTTTCTCACCACTTCTTCCAATACCTATTCCTTGTGAATAAACTTTTAAAAATATTTGTGTGAATTTTTTATCTGATAAGTGTCTTGAAGAATTTTCTACCTCTTCATCATCACAATAACTAATATCAGTATAAATTGAGTGTGTTGTCTGTAATTTTAAATCCTTTTGTTTGTAAAAAGTAAATGAATACCAATAGTGTTTAACCAATCTATTCTTTAATTCATATGTTTCTGTTCTTTCTAATTTATATGATTTAATCCATAGTTTTTTTACAATAAGTCTTTGTTTGCCTGTAAGATAAACATAAGCATATTTCATCTTATCATAATCGATTTTATCTTTAGCGATATTGTAAGTAGCAATTTTATTAGTTTTTGTTTTTGAACTATAAAAATGTTTCCAAAAACTCTCTAATCTATATTGTAGAATTACAGAATTACCTTTTCTGACTTTAACATAATTAGAAGTTTTAAATCTGCCACTACCTTGTGGTTTTTCTATTCTTATTGGTGTCTTTCTTCTAATTTTTATCCATTGTGTTTTGATTTTCATCTAAAGAGTATTTTTAGGAAATATACCTTTTGAAAGATTTACGATTAAATTTTTAGCAGAAACATAGGCAAGTTGAACTTGTCTAAATCCACCATAACCAACTTGTCTTGCTATTTCAGAATTGTTTAATGTCTTGAAACTGCCTTGCCATTTGAAGTCTTTATTCTTTCTCAACCATACTTGATACAATGTATTCAGTTCTTTATGTTTAACGGGTCGATAGAATGATATTGCTCGTTTTTTTTCAATATTAGGAATTTTGTGTATCTGTTTTAACTTGTCTAATTCGGTGTCTATCTCAACTCTATTTTTAGATAATGGTATTTGAACGGTAAAGTAATTGTCATCTTGAATTAAGTCTTTTGGTGTCTTCACATATCTAATAGTAAAGTCACCAAATAGATGAATGTATTTGTTAAACATCTTATTCAAATAATTAAACATCTCTTTATCACTCATTTTTAAGTGGTGTTTCATCGATTTAATCTCTTTTAAATCAATCTCTTTCCAACCAGTAATTTTAATCTTATGTTTTGTAGAACTTTTTTGTCTATTCTTATTTGCTTGATTAAATTCGATTGAACTACCCTCTAAATCTACGCAAACCTTTAACCATTGAAAGAACCACCAAATATCTTTCTTTCCATACTGAATTTTAGACAATGATTTGTCTTTATTTACTTTGATAGTTCTACTTTTGATAGGCATATACGCAATATACAGACAGGGATAATCAAATCAACTACGAATAGTCAATAACACACGAGTATAACTGCTCATCGTAGTTTTTATCCCTGCGTAGATACGCAATCGTATAAATACTTTTATATAGTTTTGTAGAGTTTGTTTTAAATAGACAAAAATAGAGTATCTCTAGTGTATTAAAGACAGACATTTATGGGATTAAAATTTTTATATTATCAGGTTTGATAGGACAATCAATTGACTATCCGAAACTCGTAGGGATACGAGGGGAAGCGATGAACTCATAGGGATATGAGATATGTGAAGTCGAACTATTTTATTATTATGAAGATGATAAGAGGACAAGGTCATCTTTGAAAAAAGTTATCCTAAAGATTTAGACTATACCTTGAGGTCTAATACACACTAGATTACTTAATCAGTCTAGAAGAATGTGTGCGGTATAAGGTTGAAGTAAAAGTGAGAACAGCAACCCCACTTATCTTACAATGTAAGTTTTCAGATTAAGAGTGTCTGGAACGGCAATCAAGTTGTTCTGATACATTTTGTTTATCTTTCGGATAGGCAAGGTGTATCTAAACTACAATCAAGTTTAGGACATTGGTACTTTATTAAATGAGTTTCAATATTAGGTACAAGTGCGTAGCACTTGTTTGACGAAGTCAAACTACTAGAGAACAGAGGAGAGAGAACAATGGGTGCGATGAGAATAAGTGATTACTATTTGAGTGAAGTTTTGTTGTTATGTGAATGGGTGATTAAGAATACTGAAACTTCAAATAGACAAAACATTAGAGCAAAGAGTTTAATTAAAAGAGTTAAAAGATTTGTAAATACAGCAGGTCATTTAAACGAAATAAATGGTCATATTAAAGAGGATAGAAATAGAGCAACTTTGGATAAATTTTTATGAGTATAGAAAAAGATAAAGACACAAAAGAACTAGCAAAAGAAATCGTTAATGCGTGGAATCAACCATTAGAGAATGAGAGTGATGAAGAATTTAAAGAACGAATGACAGAAAAGGACACTAAAGAGGAATAAATATAGTTATGAATAAGATTAAAGAAATAATAAGAAAAATAGAAAGTAAAAAAGAAACATTTGAAAAAATAGCACTTCTAAAAGAACTAGATGATGAGGTGTCTAAATTTAGAAAAGAACTAATCAACAAGTTTCAAAGGGAAAACAAATAATGTCAGATTTAATAAGAATGTCAGCAGAACAAATGCGAAGAAAAGGTATGTTAAATGCTGAACAAAGAAGAAAAAGAGAAGAAGAATACAATATGAAAGTTGAGAGTATGTCTAAACACAATGTTGGTGGTTTATATGACATACGAGCAATTAAGAAATCACAGCAATTTAAAGAACAAAAGAACCATTACAATATTGAACAAGCAAGAAGTGAGTTAGAGGATTTATTACAAGCAAATCGTCTATACAAATTTTCAATGGAAACAGAACAATTTATTAAAAGGATTTCTGGTAGAGAAGCAGATAGTTATACTATTAGAGAAACTGGTAAATTCATTTCTGAATTGATTAACGAAATTAAAGCAAAATACGAAGTTAAAGAATAATCTAATAATCGAATTGTTGAAGTCAGATAAAAACATAAAACGGCAAATAAGGAAATCTCAATGTGGCATACAAATATAGAACGACAACAATCAAGACCAAGTGAAAAGAAAATAAATGTGAATTTTACAATAAACAAAAATCTTTATGAACAATTTAAACAAGTTGCTCAAAAGGATATGAGAAAATACTCTAATATTATCGAAGGTAGTATTAAGAGATATGTTCAGTCTAAATTATAAATATAAGTACCTTCAACAAAAAGACTTATTAGATGATATGTCGGCAGTAGTTTTCTTTCATTCACTACTGCCGATATGATTAAGAAAGTTTATATTCTATTAAGACTAAAGTCCTCCAACCTGACTTCTCTTTTAAAACTTTTTTATGAACTATTTTATAACCAGCGATAGAAACATCTTCTAATTTACTATCAGCAGTTAAATCGTAAGTTTTAGTAATACCCTTTCCATTTTCTTTGTGAGTGATTACTTCATTACTTACTAATGAGTGTTGAGTAATGTCAGCAATTTTGATTTTCGCACTTAAAACTGCTTTGGATTCACTTATATTCAAATCCTTACTCCAACCATTTCCACATACCTTGATAACTCTATCTGTCTGTTTGTTTTTATTACAATAGACATTGATAAACTTTTGTAAGTCATCAGGACTAGTAATTGTTTTCTTATTCTTAACATATGAACTATTGGTACAATTACTTAACATTAACCCAATAATCATTATTAGTATTATTCTCATTTAACCTCCTGTTATTGAGAAAACAAAAATCACAGCATTCCAAAACAATTCATTACCTTGTTCCGAATACATTAAGTCGTGCCAGAAACCATTACTCATAT
>Ga0160423_10005408_pt1 | contig 10412 bp, 10 predicted proteins | sample CRUFie14St8metaG_FD_108191 | JGI IMG/M metagenome (GOLD analysis project Ga0160423, IMG submission 108191) | Marine microbial communities from the Costa Rica Dome - CRUD Field 142mm St8 metaG | ecosystem: Environmental > Aquatic > Marine > Oceanic > Photic zone | place: Costa Rica: the Eastern... | reverse complement strand
GGTCCTGAGGGGGGCAGCGGCATGGCCGAGGTCTTCGTCGGCCCGCCCCGCATGATCCGCGTGAGCGCGGTGCTTGAACTCAAGGGACTCCAGAACCGTCCATGACATCGACCATGACCCGTTTCCTCCTCTCGGCTTCGGCCCTCCTCTGCGCCTTCTCCCTGTCCGCGCAGGACAACATCCTCGACGCGCGCACCAACTACGGCATCGGTGACGTCGTGACCGTCACCGGTGTGGTCACCAGCGACGCCAACCTCGGTTCGGTCCGCTACCTGCAGGATGCCACTGCCGGCATCGCCCTCTACCCGGGAGCCGACTGGTCCGATTGGGATGCAGAGCCTGTCATCGGGGACTCCCTCACCGTGACCGGAGAGATCACCGAGTACAACGGCCTGCTCGAGGTCGGTCCGAACCTGACCACCGTGGTGTTTGAAGGCACCGGCATGGTGCCCGAACCGCAGGTCATCGGCGCCGCCGACATGGATGAGGCGCTGGAGGGCCAATTGGTCCGCGTCAACGGCGTGACCTTCCCGCTCGCCGGTCAGGAAATCACGGGCAACAACACCTACGATTTCACCGCAGACGGACAGACGGGCATCATTTACGTCCGCACCAGCAACAGCCTCGTGGGCGAGACCCTCACCGGGTGTGCCGTGGACCTGCTCGGCATCGTCTCCCAGTTCTCTTTCGACGGCTTCGGTGGATACCAGCTCCTGCCCCGTGGACCGGTGGACCTGATCCCCGCCGCCGGCATCTGCTACACTTCGCCCGTGGTCCAGTCCAACATGACCACGACCAGCTTCACGTTGTCCTGGACCACAGACCTGCCGTCCGACGGCGTCGTCGAATACGGTCTCACCGAGGCGCTCGGCTCCACGGCGACCGGCGCGACCGGCACGGCCGACCACAGCATTGACCTGACGGGGCTGGAAGCCGGGCAGATCTACTACGCCCGCGCCATCTCCACGCTGCCCGACGGCGAGAGCGCCGCGTCCCCCATCCGGCCCTACGCCACGGTGTCCGCCTCCTCGGGTGACATCCACGTCTACTTCAACGGCCCGGTCGACGCCGATGCTGCCACCGACGAGGTCGCCCAATCCCTCGGCGCCGATCTCAACGACACCGTCGCCGCCTGGATCCTGTCGGCCCAGCACACCCTCGACGTGGCCGCCTACAACCTCAACGACCAGACCCTGATCGGCGCCTTCAATGATGCGGCCGCCAACGGCGTCGAGATCCGCTGGATCTATGAAGGGCAGAACGCCAACACCGGCCTCGGCGCCCTCGACGGCGGCATTCCGACCCACCCCCGCACGGACGGCGAGGGCAGCGGCATGCACAACAAGTTCATCATCGGCGATGCCGAGTACACCGAGTCGGCCTTCGTGTTGACCGGATCCACCAACCTCACCACGGGCAACCTCGTAGAGGACCTGAACAACGTCATCGTCTTCGAGGACCAGAGTCTCGCCCGCGCCTACACCATCGAGTTCCACGAAATGTGGGGCTCCGACGGCCCGACACCGGATGCGGCCAACGCCAAGTTCGGCCCGGACAAGACCTGGAACACGCCGTCCAACTTCCTCATCGGCGGCAGCCCGGTGGAGCTCTACTTCTCCCCATCCGATGGCACCACCAACGCCATCCGCCAGGAGATCGAGGCTGCGGACTCGGAGTTCGAGTTCGCCCTGCTCGCCTTCACCCGCGACGACCTCGGCGCCGCCATCGCCGACCTCGGCCAGAGCTTCTTCGTGAACCCGATCGGCGCCATTGAGCAAGTCAACACCACCGGCAGCGAGTTCGACAACCTGCAGTCCTCCGGTGTCCAGGTCTACGCGCACAACGTGAGCCCGGACCTCCACCACAAGTATGCCATCGTGGACCACGCCAGCCCTGGGTTCGACCCCGTCGTCATCACCGGCTCCCACAACTGGTCCTCTTCAGCGGAGAACGTCAACGACGAGAACACCGTCATCGTCCACGATGCCCGCGTCGCCAACCTCTACCACCAGGAGTTCCGCGGCATGCTGATCAGCCTCGGTGTCATCTCCTCCGTGGAGGTCGAAGAGGACGCGCCGTTCACGGTCTTCCCCAACCCCACGGGCAACGTCCTCTTCCTCCGGTGGAAGGAGGCCGCCGCCGGGACGACACTGGCCGTCCGGGACATGCGCGGCCGGGTGGTTCACCAGGCGGCCACGACGGCGCTCGGCGCGGACCTGTCGGTGGCGGGATGGCCCGGCGGCCTCTATCTCCTCGAGGTGGAAGGGTCCACTCCGGTCCGCTTCGTGGTCGAGTGATCCGGACAAATTGAGCCGGGGTTGAACATTGGGAAATGCGGCTTGTTCCCATTTCTCAATCATCCAATCCCGAAACATGCTCAAGCATACCCTTTTTGCGCCCCTGCTCTTCTTGGGGCTTTTCCTGAACGCACAGACGACCGTCGTCGATGTGGTGGTCGACAGTCCCGACCACACCCTGCTGGAAGCCGCCGTGCTCGAAGCCGACCTCGCCGGTGCCCTGTCCGGTGACGGCCCCTTCACCGTCTTCGCCCCGACCGATGCCGCCTTCACCGCGCTGGTGACGGCCCTTGACATCACGGCCGATGACCTCCTCGCCATGGACAACCTCGGCGACATTCTTCAGTACCACGTTCTGGGAGCTGAGGTCTTGAGCACAAGCCTGATGGCGGAACAGACCGTCACCATGCTCAACGGCGACGAGGCCACCATCACCTCGATGGACGGCACCGTCATGATCAACGGCGTGGCCATGGTCACCGCCGCAGACATCACGGCCGACAACGGTGTGGTGCACGTCATCGACGCCGTTCTCCTGCCGCCGGCTGAGACCACCACCGTGGCCGACATCATCGCCGGCAGCGATGACCACTTCGTGCTCAACGCCGTGCTCGACAGCACTGGCCTCGACGAAACCCTCGCTGGCGAAGGCCCCTACACGGTCTTTGCCCCGACGGATGCCGCGTTTGACGCCATTGATCCGTTCGTCCTGCTCGATCTGCTGACGGACAACGACGCCCTCGCCGAGATCCTCACCTACCACGTGGCTGGCGGATCCTTGCTCAGCACCGACCTCAGCGATGGCCAGACCATCACCACGGTCAATGGCGCAGACGTGACGGTATCCATCACCGACGACGCCGTGATGATCAACGATGCCATCGTCATCGTGCCCAACCTCGTCGCCGACAATGGTGTGGTCCACGTCATCGACGCTGTGCTGACGGTGCCCGATCCCACCCCAAGCACGGTGGTGGACATCATCGTGAACAGCCCCGATCACAACCTGCTCGAGCTCGCCGTGGGTGCAGCCGGCCTCGTCGATGCCCTGTCCGGTGAAGGCCCCTTCACCGTCTTCGCTCCCACTGACGCCGCCATCGCTGACCTGGTGGCCGCACTCGACATCACGGCGGATGAACTGCTCGCCCTCGAGACACTCGGCGACATCCTCAAGTACCACGTGGTGGGCGCAGCTGCCCTCAGCACGGACCTGAGCGACGGCCAGTCCCTGACGACCCTTCAGGGCAGTGACGTGCAGATCAGCATCGACACGGGCGTGATGGTCAATGATGCCAACGTCACGGTGCCCAACCTCGTCGCCGACAATGGTGTGGTCCACGTCATCGACGCCGTCCTGAGCTTGCCTTCCGGTGTGGATCAGGTCAACCTCGCCGACCTCTTCAACGTGTACCCGAACCCGACCGTGGACGCCGTCCGCTGGAACGGAGTCCAGGTCGACCGCCTGCAGGTGGTGGACGCGGAGGGCCGCACGCGCATCGAGACGACCAACCCGATCAACACGATTGACCTCTCCAGCCTGGAGTCCGGTCTCTTCTTCCTGGTCATCGAAGCCGAAGGCCAGCGCACCGTGAAGTCCGTTCTCAAGCAGTGATCTCCGGTCTCACGACTGTCAACGGCAAGGCCGCCCTTCGGGGCGGCCTTGTTGCTTTTTCGACGAAGGGAAATTGGGTGCGTCTCAGGTCACGAGGAACCACGCGTTGAGCAGTTGCTCGCGGTTGTAGCGCATGGTCACGCCCGTGTTCTGGTCGATGACGTCAAACCCGGCGGCCAAGCAGATGCCCTGGCCCGCCGCCGTGTCCCACTCCATCGTAGGGGCAAAGCGCGGATAGCAATCCGCCAGGCCCTCGGCGACCATGCAGAGCTTGAGCGACGATCCCTTGGAGAGGGTGGCCACTTCGCCGTGTTGTTCCTTGAGCTCCTCGATGAAGGCCTCGGTCTCGGGCGACAGGTGGGAGCGGCTCGCCACGGCGGTGTAGGGACGGTCGCCCCTGGGCAGCGGAAGGCGGTCCGCTGCGGCCATCGCTGCCGCGGGATCGACGGGTGCATCGGCCGGGCACAGGGCCTTGCGAGCGCCTTCCCCCTCCACGCCGACGTAGAGCTCACCGGTGACCGGCACATAAATCACCCCGAGGACGGGCACACCGTCGCGGGCCAGCGCGATGTTGACTGTGAACTCGCCATTGCGTTTGATGAACTCCTTTGTCCCATCAATCGGGTCCACAATCCACAGCTCGGACCATCCGGACCGCTCGCTGTAGGGCATGTCCCTGCCCTCCTCGGACAGCACCGGAATGCCGAGCGGCTCCAGGTGCTGCATGATGACCTCGTGGGAGGCGATGTCGGCGCGGGTCAGGGGCGAATCGTCGCCTTTGACGGTCACGTCGAAGTCGCCGCTGTGGTAAATCTTGAGGATGGCCTTGCCGGCCTCGATGGCGGCGAGGATGGCCGCATCGCGCAAGTCAGTCATGCCGCGAAAGTACGGTGGCACCTCGGGCTCAGTGACGGGAATACAGGCGCACCAAGGTGTCCGACTCGGCCTGCCAGCTCAGCGTTTCCCTGGCCTCCTTCAGCCCGGAAGTGAAGGCCTCCGTACCGGATTCACGCAGGGCCATCAAGGCCTGCCTCCACCCTTCGGCATCGTCCTGCATCACCACGCTGCCGGCGCCGAACTCCTCGATGAGCGCCCGGCAGTCAGGCAAGTCGTTGGACAGAACCGGCACCCCGGCGAGGAGGTACTCGAAGAGCTTGTTGGGCAGGCAATAGAGGTAACTGAGGCAGGTGGGCTTGACCGAGACCAGTCCGACGTCCGCACTGCGGGTGTGCTCCAGCACCGCTTCGTAGGACACGGCCGGGTGCACATGGACGTGCGGCAGTTCGGCCGTTGCCGCATCCACGAGCGGCTGGAGCGGGCCGTAGCCCATCAGCACGAGGTGAATGCCGCTGTCCTCGAGGCCACGCATGGCGTCGAGGGCCGTCTCGAGGCCCCGATTGTGGGTGAAGGCCCCCTGGTAGAGGGCAACAAAGTCGCCTTCAGGAATGCCGAACCGCGTGCGGAAATGGTCCGGCGCCGGGCCGCCTGAATGGGGCTTGGGTTCGGGGATGTTGCGGACGAGGTGAACGTCCGGAATGCCGTGGCCGGTGTAGCGCTCCCGGTAGGCCTCCGCGATGGAGGGGCTCACCGTGATGACCGCTTCGGCGCGGCGGATCATGCGCCGCTCCAGCCAGCCCACCATCTTCCGTTCGATGGCCGGCTTGGCGTTGCGTTCTGCCTCGAACTCATGGCAATCGTAGATCAGCAGGAGTCGGGGATTCAGGCGTTGGGCGCACCAGCCGAGGACAAAGGCCTCGATGTCGTTGCAATGCCAGGCGTCGACCTTGCGCCAGCGCCACACGACACGCAGGGCGAGCTCGGCCATCTTTAGCACACCGAACACCGTCCCACGGGGCAAGGCCGACGTCGCGATGCAGGTGCGCACCACTTTCCATGTCCCCCGCTCTTCCTCGAGGGGCAGTCCGGCCTTGTGCAGGGCGACCACCGTCACCTCGTGCCCGGCCCCGGCGAGGCTCTCGGAGACCTTCAGCACGCGGTTGTCACGGGTGAAGTCGTTGAGGACGACGTTGGCGATCCTCATTTTCCGTGGCGCATCACGGCGGTGATGAGCACCGCGAGGTTCAACACGTAGTAGCCGCATTTGGCCCAGACGATGCCGATCAGGGCACCCCATTCGCCCCCGCCGAACCACTCAGGGTACACGGTCCCCAAGGCCCAACCCAGGCCCACGGCGAGCAGGTGAAGGCCATCGAGCCAGGTGATCCACCGGGGCTTGCGCACGCGGTGGAACAGGGCACCGAGGCCGGCCGTCATGAAGTTCAGCACGAACCACGGCGTCAGGATGCGCACGACGCCCATGGCGCCGTACCACGCCTCGCCAAACAGCCAAGCGGTCGTGTTGTCAGGGGCCAGCATCACCGCGGACCACACGAGGGCAGACGCACTGACGAACGCGCCCAGCGCCCGCAGGAACAGCGCCCGGAGCGGAGCCCCGTCCTCGACCTCGGTGGACCCTTGAAACAGCACGGGTGCCGAGGAGGTGGCCAACAGCGAAAGCGGTTGCATCACCATGCGCCGGGCCAAGCCCATCATGCCCAGCAGGACCGGACCCAAGGTGGCGCCGATCAGCAGGACATGCAGCCACTGGGCGAGGCGGTTCATGGCACTGCCGGCCAGCACCCAGGTCGGGTAGTCTCGGTGCGCGTTGAGCACGGTGTCGTCCTTGACCCGATGCCATGCCCACGTGTCGCGCACGATGTCCGTGAGGCCGCGGCGCATGGTGGCCCAGCGAACGCCGATGCCGATGGCCGAGCCCCACACGAGCCCCGTCATCGACAGCGGTCCCGCCATGGCCAACTTGACCCCTTCGGACGCCAGCGGGCCAGCGGCCTGAGCGGTGGCCACCTTGCCCGCAACGGCGTTGCGGTGGTGCCAATACTCCAAGAGCCGCGCATGGGCGGCGAAGGCACAGAACAACGGCAAGGCATAGGCGATGACCGTCCACTGCTCGAGTTCATAGGCACGGGCCACCCAAGGAGCGGTCAGCACCGCCAGGACGAACACGACGAACACGGTGATGCCCACCGCGCGCTGGCCGGCTGCAAACAACACACGTGCGTCCGCGTCCACCTTCGGCAACATCAGGGCCTGCTCGTATTTGCCCGTGCCCAGCACGGCCGCCAGGCCGGTCGCCAAAGCGAACATCTCAAGGTGGGCGAACGCCTCCGGTGAATACAGCCGGGTGAGGATGAACGCGGCGGCGATGGTCACGAGCTGGCCCGCGAGCGAGCCGCCCAGAAGGGTGACCATCCGCTTCAACATGACCGGGTCGATTTGCCTGCGCTCCGCACGGCGCCGAAGGTAGCACTCCCTCCGTCCGGGGTGACGGAAGGCACTACCTTCCGGTCATGGATGCCATTTCGCTCACGGAAAAGTTCGGCCTGTTCGAGGAACAATGGACCCCGAAGATCATTGCCCAGCTCAACGACCAAGATGTCAAGCTCGCCAAGATCCAAGGGGAGTTCCTTTGGCACGCCCACGACGAACAGGACGAGCTGTTCCACGTGATCCGGGGGCGGATGACCATGGAATTCCGCGACCGCAAAGTGGAGGTGGGCCCCGGCGAAATCATCGTGGTGCCCAAGGGGGTGGAGCACCGCCCCGTCACCGATGAGGAAGTCTGGATTCTGCTGTTCGAACCGCAGGACATCCACCACACGGGCGGGGTGCAATCCGACCGGACGGTGGAGCACTCCGACCACATCTGAGGGCCGAGAGCCGTGGGCAGCGGTGTCAGTCGTGCTTGACCTTCACCTCCTCGCCGAGCATCTGCTCGATCTGACCGATGGCGCCGGCTGGGAAGGGATTGCCCTTGATGTCGACGGTCTTGAGCTCCGTGCACTTCGTCAATGAGCCGGGCAGGGCCGTGAGCTGATTCCGTCCGACGAAGAGCTTCTTCAGCGCGCTCAGGTTGCCGAGGCTTTCGGGAAGGGCGGCGAGCTCGTTGCGCTGGGCGACGAGGGTCTGCAGGCCGCTCAGCCGATCGATGTCAACCGGAAGGGCCCCGAATTTCATGCCGCTGATGTCGAGGTAAACGAGGTTGGGGATGTCGAAAATCTCCTCCGGGAAGGGCCCGCCCACCAGGTCGGCATCCAGCAGGGGACTCAGCTGGAGCATCATTCCGCCGATGGTCTGCTGCAACCGCCCTCCAAGCCGCTGTTCCAAGCTGACCTCGCTGGCTGCGGTGGCAGCGGCCTCGGGGCTGCCCGCCACGGCCTCCGCCTCCCAGGCGGCGATGTCGCGGCCGATCTCTGCAAACCGGTCGACCGGTTGGATCATCTGGATGTCCTTGTTCTGGGAGCGCTTGCCCACCACGTTCTTGATGTCCGGCGCCTTCTCCGTCTCGGTCTCGGGGTCCCAGGCAAGGGAACCGTTGGCCGCCAGGGCGCGGCGGCGCTTCATGAGCCGATTCTGGAGATTGTCGAGAAAGGCCTTCTCTTGCCCACCCGGCAGCACGAGCGCGCGCGCATCCGAGATGGCCTGGGCACATTCGGCGAACTCACTGCGATAGAGGTGGGCCTGGGCGAGGTTGAGGTGCAACCCCAGCGCCACCGCCCGGGTCACCTTGGCCTTTCGGTCCGTGAAATCCACCTTGGCCGCCCAGCTGCGCCAGGTGTCGATGGGGCTGGAGAGGCCGTCGAAATACCCGTTGGACCATGATTCGAGTGCCACGTCGCGGGCCGCGTCCAGTTCGGGATAGTCGTGCTTGCCCTTCCCGGAGTAGACCGCGATGTCCACCTTGCCTTCGAGGAAGAACAGGCGGGTCTCCAACTCATCGATGACCCGGCTCAACTGGAGCAGGACGGCCTTCCGGCGGACGAAGCGGGTGCCCTCCAGCCCGTCGAGCCCTTGCCTGACCTCATCCTGACTGCCGAACCGGAGGGTGGTCTTGGAATAGGAGAAGCTGCCCTTGCTGGATTCGATGGTCGAGATCTTCTCGTTGCCGTACCGAACAGTCAACGGACCGTCCACCTCAAAGGCATCCCACACCGCCCCATCCGGGCTTGCGATCCGGACGCGCATCGGCAAGGTGCAGGGCACCGTGGCCCAGTGCGTCAGCTCCTCGCTGCCCGACTTGACCGGTTCGGACGCATACACCGGCAGTCCCCGCTGTTCCGGCCCGATAGCCACATCCACGACCACGCTCGGTCCGACATCGACCACCTCGGCCTCGCCGCCCACGGTGAAGTACTTCATGCCACTGAGGCGTTCTCCACTCGACTTGAGGAGGTCCATGTTGCCCCCGTACCGGCGGAGGTCGTCGAGGGTGAAGAAGTCCGCATCGGCGTGAAGGCTGAACCCGATGCGCAGCGCCGCTTCCGCAGGAATCGTCGGGAACTCGACCTGTTGGACCTTGGTGGTCTTCTTGCTGGACTTCTGGGCCAATGCCGGTCCGGCCAGCAGAAGGCAGACGGCACCGAGGAGAAAGGAACGGATCATGGGGAGTGGGCTTCCCCACGAAAGTGCGCCAGAAGTCGACGTTACGTATGACCTTTGCCACGCTCTGTCATGATGGACACGTTGAAAGCCTTCGGGCTCGCCGGCTTCCTCTTCTTCCTCGTCAAGGGATTGATGTGGCTCGTCCTGTTCGCCCTCGTGGCCCGGGGCGTGGTGTCCAAGGACAAGGTGGACCGGTTCAGATCACGCCTCCGTCTCCGCCGTCCGAAAAAGGACTGAGCCGAGGAGCGGGGAGGGGTTGTGGATCAGCGCCCCTTGAGGCGGGGAACAGCGCGAATCGACCCGCCGTCGGGCAACACCATGGACTCCGCGCCACTGTCGAAATGGGCCAGGATGTCCTCGCCCTTCAGGCCGGGACGCACATTGAGAATGCACTGCACATCATCGCACGTCACCTCCGGATTGCCCTCCGCATCGAGCACCAGATAGCCTTGGCCTTCCTGTCGGGCGCGCAGGCGTTGGTCGTGGGAAACGGGCGGAGTGTAGACGGCGTCGCGGGTCTGACGCAGCTCGTTCAGGGTGCGGGTTTTCATGCTGTGATGCGTTCGGTTCTCCTCAAAGATAAGTCTCAACCCACACGTTTTCAAGTAGTTACGTGTGTACTTTGGACACGGTTTGAATCCAATCTCTTCATTTCCAAAGGGTCCTGACCAGAAGCGCAGCCTGGGCCCTCCTGCTGGGCCCGGGCCCGCCTCAGCCTGCCTTCGGGCCTGAAGCCTTCGCCCGTGCCCAGATGGCTTCTGGCAACATCACAAACGACCAGGCTCTCTTCATCTGGAAGCGCTCGACCTCAGCCGAAAAGTCGAGCGGTTCATCCATTCGCCGTGCCAGACGGGCCGCGCAGGAGCTTGACCGCCCAGAGCAACAGGCCAACCACGAGGATGGCAACGCCTAGGTTGAACAGGGTGTGCGCTCCAGCGTATTGGTTGAGTTTAAATGTGAATCCGGTCGCCCCGAGGGCGAGGCCAATCAGGCAGAGGGATTGGGGCAGTCGGTGCATGGTTCAGAGTTCGATTTGGACTTCG
>Ga0160423_10005407_pt1 | contig 10413 bp, 13 predicted proteins | sample CRUFie14St8metaG_FD_108191 | JGI IMG/M metagenome (GOLD analysis project Ga0160423, IMG submission 108191) | Marine microbial communities from the Costa Rica Dome - CRUD Field 142mm St8 metaG | ecosystem: Environmental > Aquatic > Marine > Oceanic > Photic zone | place: Costa Rica: the Eastern... | reverse complement strand
CTTCTGTAGCAGCAACCTCATTAACACATCAAATATTTTCAGATATTAAACAAAAGGCTGAAAAAGCTTCAAGAGCGCTAGCTGACGAATATGGTGAACCAGTTTGGTGCAGAGGTACAGGTATGAGAAATAGCCATTTATTAGCTATCGCTCCTACAGTATCTAATTCAACCATAGCCGGTGGAGTATCTGCTGGTATAGAACCTTTACCTGCTAATATTTGGACTTTTAACTCTGCAAAAGGTACTTTTATCAGAAAAAATAAAGCATTAGAAGCATATTTAGAAGAAAAAGGTCATAATACTGATGAAGTATGGGATCAAATTATGAAAGATAAAGGATCAGTAGTAAATCTACCAGAAGAAATAATCTCAGCTGAAGACAAAGAGATATTTTATACTTTTGCTGAAATTAATCAATTACAATTAGTAGAACAAGCAGCAGCTAGACAAAAATATATAGATCAAACTCAATCTTTAAATTTAGCTTTCGATCCTGGTGATTCTCCTAAATTTATTAATGAAGTACATCAAGCTGCTTGGAGATTAGGTATTAAAACGTTATATTATTTAAGAACAGACTCAGTGATAAATGGTGATATAGGTACTAGAACATCTGTAGACTGTTTAAGCTGTGATGGATAAAATTATTTTAGGACCTTGTGCATTAGAGAGTTTAACTTCTTCAATAAAAATTTTAGAAGATGTCCTTCCTATAGTAAAAAATAAAGATTTTTATTTCAAAGCATCTTACGACAAAGCTAATCGTACATCTCATAATTCAAAAAGAGGATTAGGTTATATAGATAGTATGTTAATATTTAAAGACTTGAAAAAAACATACCCTAATCTAAAAATCACAACAGATATACATACTGAAGAGATAATGAGACTAGTTAAAGATATGGGAGTTATAGATATGGTTCAAATTCCTGCTTTTTTATGCAGACAAACAGATTTACTTATTGAGGCTGCTTTACATTTTAACAAAATAAATGTAAAAAAAGGACAATGGCTATCTCCTGAAAAAGTAGAACATATAGTAGAAAAAATTAAATATGTAAATCCTGATGCTGAAGTATGGATTACAGAAAGAGGGACTACTTTTGGGTATAATAAACTACTAGTAGATTTTAGTGCAGTAGATACGTTAAAATCCTATGCAGACAAAGTAATATTAGACTGTACACATTCTACTCAATCGTTTAATAAAAATAACTACACCTCAGGTAATAGAGAATTAGCTAAAAAGTATATTCAGGTTGCAAAAACTTTTGGTTTTGATGGTATTTTTGCTGAAATACATCCTGAACCAGACAACGCAATATCAGATAAAGAAAGTCAAATTGAATTAAGTTGGATAAAAGACAATTTATCACTATATTTATAATATGAGACTAAAAGGTTTAGGAGATTTAGTTTATATCATAACCTACTATACTGGTTTTAGATGGCTAGTACATAAAGTTTATAATTACTTAGGTAAAGATTGTGGTTGTGATGAAAGACAAGAGAGATGGAATCGTTCTGTACCTTTTATTAAAGTTGAAAAACAAAAGCCACCTCAAAATATAAAAAGTGTTATTAAAAAACCTAAACCTACACCAACGTTATGAGTTATAGTAAAAAAACTATTTTTATACAAATAGCAAGTTATAGAGATCCTGAATTAAGAAATACCCTTAAAGATTTATTTGATAAAGCACAATACCCTGACAGGTTAAAAGTTTGTGTAGCTTGGCAACATACCAGTAAAGATGAATGGGATACATTAGACGAATATAAAGAAGATAAAAGAGTAAATATTTTAGATATAGATTGGAAAGAAACTCAAGGTACTTGTTGGGCTAGAAATACTATTCAGCAGCATTATAATGACGAAGATTATACTTTACAATTAGATTCTCACCATAGATTTGAAAAAAATTGGGATACTACACTAATTTCTATGTTAGAAGACCTTAGAAAAAAAGGTCATAAAAAACCTCTACTTACAGGTTATATACCTTCTTTTAATCCTGAAAATGATCCCGATGGTAGAGTAACCGTTCCTTGGAAAATGAATTTCGATAGATTTACACCAGAAGGAGTAGTATTTTTTATGCCTGCTTCTATTGATGACTATAAAGAAAGAACTGAACCAGTTCCTGCTAGATTTTTTTCTGCTCATTTTACATTTACATTAGGTATTTTTTGTAAAGAAGTACAACATGATCCTAAATACTATTTTCATGGTGAAGAAATAGCACTTGCAGTAAGAGCATACACTTGGGGATACGATTTATTCCACCCACATAAAGTGATAGCATGGCACGAATATACAAGAAAAGGTAGAACTAAACATTGGGATGACGATCCAAGTTGGGTTGAAAAAAATAGAACTACTTATCATAGACTTAAAGGTCTTTTAGGTACTGACGGCACAGTATGTACACCTTGTATGGAAAAAAGATTGCAGCCCTATACTTTAGGTAAAGTAAGAACATTACAAGACTATGAAAAATATGCTGGTATAAGATTTAGCGATAGAGGTATACAGCAACATACATTAGACAACAAATATCCACCTAATCCTGAAGTAGAAGATTACGATAATTCATTTCATAATATTTTTAGACACTGTATTGACGTACATAAAGATTCCGTTCCGGAAAAAGATTATGAATTTTGGGCAGTAGCATTTCATGATGCAGATGGAGGTGAATTATATAGAGAAGACGCTCAAAAACCTGAAATAGAAACATATTTGCATTCGGGTAAAGATTTTTATAATGTTTGGAGATCATATACAGGTCCAGTTCCTTCTAGTTGGTCAATTTGGCCATATTCAAAAGAAAAAGGTTGGTGTGAAAGATTAACAGGACAATTAGGAATTAAATAAAAAGCTAAAAAATGGTGATCCAGCATATCCTTTTTAGAAGAGCTTTACAGGAGGAAGGTATAGAAATTGTAGATGATCATATTAACCATTCTATTCCTAAAAATTTTAATAATAAAATTGAGTATCCTTTCGTTTTTCCTAAATCTTTTTTAGAAGAAGTAAAAAATTTAAATTATAGTAAAACTTATGATTATTTTTTTGCAGGAACTTTAGGGTGTAAAGGAGATCATAGAAATTATCTTAGAAGTTGGAATAAACCAAATTCATTAATTATTACCCCTAGTGAAAATGGATTTATTCATCCAAATAATGACCCCTCAGGTTATTATGGTAAAAATTATTTTAATTCTAAGTATTTTCAACAATTAGCAAATACTAAATTTGCTCTTGCCCCTGGCGGATGTTCATACGATAAAGAAAAAGACTTTTTTGCATGGACTTATAGATTTTGGGAAGCAATTTTAGTAAAAGCAATACCTATAACTAACGAACCTGATAAGAATTTACATTCAGGATATAAATTTTATTCATTAGAAGATGAACATATCTATAGAGAAGATTGGGTTGAACATAATTATAATAAACTAAAAAAGGAAAATTTTATATGGATAAAAGATTAAAAGCAAATTGGGCTCCGTTTGGTAATTTTGGTGATGCAGTAAATCCTTACTTACTCTTTAAATCAAATGTACCTTTTACGTTTGCTCATCATACAATACAAGATAAAATTCTTATGATCGGATCAGTATTAAGCATAGGATCAAGAGAGAATACTATAGTTTGGGGAGCTGGTTTTATGTATAGATCTGAACAAGTAAAACCCGGTACTATAATTAGAGCAGTTAGAGGATATAAGTCTTTAGAAAAGATATCTATGGTTGGATATAACCCAGATGAAATTGCAGTAGGAGATCCAGCATTACTTTTACCTAGACTGTATAATCCGACTATAGAAAAAAAATATAAATTAGGTATTATACCTCATATGATGGATTTTCCTTTATATATGGACCACATTGCAGAAAATCGATCTAATTTTGAAAATACACTTTTAATAGACCCTAATTGCATGTGTAGAAATATTGAAGAATTTATTGATAAAGTACTACAATGTGAAAAAATAGTAGCTACTAATCTGCATGGGTTAATTTGCGCAGATGCATACGGTATTCCTAGTGTTTGGAGTGAAGTAAGCGATAGATTATCAGGAGATGGAATTAAATTTGAAGATTACTATTCTTCAATAGGACATAATGATTTTGATAAAATAGGTTTTGTTGAAAATGAAAATATTAATATTGATTCTAAAGTACTTGATATAGATTTAGATAGATTATGGAATTGTCGTCCGTGGGCTGATCTACCTGATCAATATTACGTTGATATTGATGATGTAGAAACATGGAAAGCTGAATGTTATCCAGATACGTATACTTTTTCTAATAGGGATATACTTTGGGATGATAAAGAAATTAGATGTACTTGGTAAAATGAAAATTATACTTACTTTAACTACAGTTCCTAATAGGTTATTAGAGACTAGATCTCATATGGGATCGATACATGGTATTAAAACTATTTTGAGTCAATCGTATGCTGATTTTGAAATTAATTTTAATATACCACACGAATATCAAGGTAAAAGCATAGAGCTTCCTGAGTGGGTTACTGAATTAGAAAATAAACATAAAAATTTTAAAATATTTAGAACGGAAGATTACGGTCCAGTTACTAAAATTTTACCAACGTTAGAAAGAGGAGGAGATCCTGAAGATATCATCATAACTGTAGACGATGATTTGTTATACATGGATGGCATTATACCTGCTCATTTAGAAGGAAGAAAAAAATATCCTAACTGTGCTGTTGGATTTGCAGGATTAGGAGGAGTAGAAGAAAGAGGTTTACATCACATAACTTCTTACAATAGAGATATAAGAGTTAAGGTGTTAGAAGGGTATAAAACTATTTCATATACTAGAAAATGGTTTGATGTAGAAGAATTTAAAAATAACTTTGCTTTAAAAGTATGGCAAGATGATCATTCTATTTCAGCATACATGGGGTATAAAAATATTGAAAAATGGTGTTTAACTCATTCTTCTATAACTGATTTTAACCCTAGAGTTGAATCGTTTCCTGTATTAAAGCATGCTAACGTGGAAAGAGGAGGGTGTAGAGTATTTCGAGATGAAGAAAATAAAGAAAACGATAAAAATATACAAGAATTTTATAAAAAAGGATATTTAGAAAGGTAATGAAAACAACATTAGTTACAGGACTGTGGGATATTAATAGATCAGAACTTTCAGATTGGTGGGGACGTCCATTTGAACAACATTATATATCTAAATTCAAAGAATTACTTAAATTACCACAAAATTTAATCATTTTTGGAGAATCATCTTTGAGAAAAGTGGTATTTGAGCATAGAACTGATAAAAACACACTTTTTATCGAAAGAAGTAAAGACTGGTTTAAAAATGAATTTTACGATAATATTCAAAAAATACGAACATCAAAAAAATGGCATGATCAAGCTGGGTGGATTAAAGATTCAGCACAAGCTAGACTTGAAATGTATAACCCTTTAGTAATGTCTAAGATGTTTTTGTTAAATGATGCAAGAATACTAGACAAATTCGACTCAGACAACTTATTTTGGATTGATGCTGGATTATCTCATACTGTACATATGGGGTACTTTAAAGAAGATAACGTATTAGAAAATTTACCTGATTTATATAATAAATTTATTTTTTTAGCATTTCCTTATAAGGCTGAAAATGAAATACACGGATTTTCGTATCCTAAAATTAATGAATACGCCAACAATGATGTAAAGTTAGTATGTAGAGCAGGTTTTTTTGGAGGGCATAAAGATAAAATAGAACAAGTATCCAGTATGTATTACAGTTTACTTAAAAATACACTTAATGCAGGTTTAATGGGGACTGAAGAATCGATATTTTCGATACTTTTATATAGATACCCAGAATATTTTCATTATTACTTAATTAAGAGTAACGGATTGTTATTAACTTTTTTTGAAGATTTAAAAAAGAAAAAAGCAGAGATAAAAACTATATTACCGAAGGTTTCTAAAAAAGATACACAGTCTCTTAATTTTAAAAAGATAGGATTATACGTCATTGGGTTTAACTCACCAGATCAATTTGATACTTTATGTAAAAGTATGATTTCTTATGATAAAAAATTTATTGATTCTACTGTAAAGTACTTACTTAATAACTCTACTGATAAATCTACCTTTAAAAAGTATTCAGAGTTATGTAAAAAATATGGTTTTAACGAAATCAAAAAAGATAATATAGGAATATGTGGAGGAAGACAGTTTATTGCAGAACATTTTGATAAACAAGATTTAGATTATTACTTTTTCTTTGAAGATGATATGAACTTTTATGAAGGAAAAGAAAATACCTGCAAATTGGGATTTAATCGATATGTAAATAATTTATTTGAAAATTCACTTAGAATCAGTAACATCGAAAACTTCGATTTTTTAAAACTTAATTTTACAGAATTTTTTGGTGATAATTCAAGACAATGGGCATGGCATAATGTACCTACAGATAAAAGAGCTGAATTATTTCCAGAATATCCAGTTAAATTAGACTCAAATACTAACTTTCCTTTTACCTCTTTTAACAATATTAAATCATTTAAAGGAATACCTTATGCAAATGGAGCAGTTTACTACTGTAACTGGCCTCAAATAGTGTCTAAAAAGGGAAATAAAAAAATGTTTTTAGATACCAAATGGAAAAGCCCTTTCGAACAGACATGGATGTCCCATTTTTATCAGTTGACTCTTAAAAACAAACTTAAACCAGGTATATTATTAATTACACCTACAGAACATCATAGATTTGATTTTTACGAAGGTAAAGATAGAAGAGAAAATTAATTAAAAAGTTGTTTTTTACAAATTAATTTATTATATTATATATATGAAAGAAATAATTAGATTTACAGCCGATTGGTGCGGTCCCTGCAGGATGTATAAACCTACATGGGAAGAAGTAGTTAATGAAAATAGTGATAAATATAAATTTATAGTAGTAGATATAGATAACGATACTACTGGTTTAGCAGCTAAATTTCAAATAAGAAGTGTACCGTCTACAGTAGTAGTAGAGACTGACGGATCATGGAGAAAAGAAACTGGTAATATTAGTACATCTAAATTACTTAATTTAATCAAAGGATAATGTTAAGAAAACCTAATTCGATCCCTAAAGGGGATACTATTATAGAAGATAAGGCTATAGAACCTTACTTTTTAGTTAAATCATCAGTAGGTGGTTATGTAATTTACAAAAGAGTGGTAAGAGGAAAAAATAATACTCCTTATTTAAAAACAATATGCTATCCAGGTAATTTTTCTCAAGCATTAAAATTAGTTGCTGAAGAAATATTGAATGATGGTGATAAGAAAACATATAATTCACTTCAAAATTATATAAGTGAATATAAAAATATTGAAGAAAGAATATCTTTAATGAAGGATTTGCCTATATCCTAATAATACCTGGCACATTTTAATTTTTTATATATTATGGCGAAAAACGCAGTATTATCATTAAGTGGAGGAATGGATTCTTCTACGTTATTATTACATTTACTTAGAGAAGGGTATAATGTTACAGCTTTATCTTTTGATTATGGTCAAAAACATAGAGTAGAGTTAGAAAGAGCTAAACAATTAGTAGATTACATTAATAGTAAATGTATTCAAGTAATTGGTGAAGATGAATCTTCAGGAGCATTAAGAGCTAACACGGTATATAAACCAGTTAACTATCAAGTTATAAAAATAGACGGTATAACTAAGTTATTAAGTTCATCTTTAGTTCAAGGTGGAGCTGAAGTTCCGGAAGGTCATTATGAACAAGAGAATATGAAAGAAACTGTTGTACCTAATAGAAATAAAATATTTTCTTCACTTACTCAAGCAGTAGCGCTTTCAATTGCTAACGATACTAAAGAAGATACTTTTATTAGTTTAGGAATACATGCTGGTGATCATGCAGTTTACCCTGACTGTAGACAAGAGTTTAGAGATGCTGATATGGAAGCATTTCAAATAGGTAATTGGGATGCTGATAGAGTCAAATTCTATACTCCTTATTTAGAAATAGATAAATTTGGTATTTTAGAAGACGGACAGACTAGTTGTGATAAACTAAATTTAGATTTTAATGAAGTTTATAAAAAAACCAATACATCTTATAAACCTTATCCATCAGGAAACTCTGATTATAAGTCAGCATCATCTGTAGAAAGAATAGAAGCTTTTATAAAATTAGGCAGACCTGATCCTGTTCAATATGAAGATGAATCAGGACCTGTTAATTATGAGGTTGCTAAAACTCATGTAGAAAAACTTTTAGCAGAATATAATAACGCAAAATAATCATTATGAAAAATTTATTATTTTTATTTGCTTTAACTATGTTAATGGCTTGTGATCCTCCTAAAAAAGAGGCACAAGAAGCAACACCGGATAATACTGTAAAGTTAGAACCGATCGTTGAAGCACAAGTTAACCCGGAGATTGATTCGACTACAGTTGATAAAGCTCCTGAAGAAATTGTTCCGAAGATAGAAGAACAATAAAATTAGATAGCTAAATGAAAATTCTCATTTTAGCTTCAGCAAGAAGTGGTTCCACCATACTGGTAAGATCTTTAGCTAATATACTAAGACTTTATCCGTATGGTGAACCTTTTAATGAAGGAGTTTACCATGGCAGAAACGTACTCAATGATCCTTTCAAGCTTCGTAAAAGTTGTATAGTAAAATCACTTATAGAACAAGTTCCTAGTACATGGAAAAAAAGTGATATAGAATTCTATAAAAAATGGTCGGATAGTTTTGACCATATTATTTTACTTACTAGAAAAAATATTCAAGAAACGTACGAAAGTTATTCATACTGTAAATATTACCATTCTGACGGGCATTGGCCGTTTAAATATTGGTATAAAGAACCTCCTTTTGATGAAGTGCTATATAAGTTTGTACAAACCAACCATAATAAAATACTTAGAATTGGAGAAGATTTAAATATTCCAATTACATACTATGAAGATCTATATTCAGGTGAAAAAGATAAAATAGTAGATACGATTAATAAATGGAATCTTAAAATAAATTGGGAAGATCTATTTAAATCTGTAAACCCTAAATTAAGGTATAGACAGTCAGGAAAAGAAGAAAATTTTATTTAATGGATATTAAAAATTTTGTTTGCAGAGCTCCGTTTGAAGATTTTATGGTTTTTGATAATCAAACATGGTTTTGCTGTCCTGATTGGATGGAGCTTGATGAAGCTACTCCTATAATATCTCATGATGACCTTAAATCAGTATGGTTTAGTGAACTAAACGATAAAATAAGAAAATCAATTTTAGAAGGTGAATATAAGTATTGCTCTAAAACTAACTGTCCTTATCTTTCTAAAATAGTTAATTCTACAAAAGAAGAGTTAGATAGTAAATTTAAGTCTAAACATACTTTTACAGAATATTTTGAAATGTTCTATAAAAAAGATGTTTTTTTAAAAAAGTACAAATTAAAAAATTACGAGTGGAAAATATATCCAAGATTAATTTATTTTAATTTCGATCTAAGCTGCAATTACCAATGTCCATCATGCAGGCTACAGACAATACCTAATAAAAAAGATAAAAAAGTAGATAGTATTATTAAAAGTATTAATAATCAATTTGCTAATACAGTAGAAGCTATACATGTAACAGGTAGCGGAGATCCTTTTTATTCTAATGCATTTAGAAAGTATTTACAAAATTTTGACAAAAAAATGTATCCTAAACTTAGAAATATATTTTTATCTACTAACGGTAGTTTATGGAATAAGGATATGTGGAATAGTATGAAAAATATACACGAGTTTGTAAATGTTGCTGAAGTTTCTATAGATGCTGCTACTAAAGCCACATATGAAAATAAAACAAGATTAAATGGAAATTGGAAAAAACTGTTGGATAATTTAAAATTTATAGCTAAATTAAATTTAAATAGTTTAACTCTATCTTTTGTTGTTCAAGATTATAATGTACATGAGATATGCGCTTTTAGAGATTTAATTAGATCTATATTTAAAGGAACTAAATTTTCAATTATGTATAGATCTATCCAAAACTGGGGACATCAATCAGAAGAGTGGTATAAAGAAAGAAATGTAGCTGATCCTAATCATCCATTACACGAGGAATTATTATCTCAATTAACTGAATTAGGAAACGCTAATTTTATAGAACATAATATGTGGCATTTATTTAAAGAACAAAAAAGTTTAATATGATATATTGGTTTACAGGTCAACCAGGCTCAGGAAAAACAGTACTAGCCGACTTACTAAAAAAAGAAGCATTACCTCATGCTTACAGAATAGATGGGGATGAAATGCGAGAATTATTTGATAATAAAGATTATTCTATGAAAGGTAGAATAGCTAATATTGATGCAGCTCAAAAAATTGCT
>Ga0160423_10005406_pt1 | contig 10414 bp, 6 predicted proteins | sample CRUFie14St8metaG_FD_108191 | JGI IMG/M metagenome (GOLD analysis project Ga0160423, IMG submission 108191) | Marine microbial communities from the Costa Rica Dome - CRUD Field 142mm St8 metaG | ecosystem: Environmental > Aquatic > Marine > Oceanic > Photic zone | place: Costa Rica: the Eastern... | reverse complement strand
GTTTGCTGCAGAGGAGGAGTTTTCTTCTTGAACCCCGCCCTTCTTCGAGCAGACGAAGAAGAGAGAGAGAGAGAGATAGAGCAGCAGCAGCAGAATGAAGTGATCGAGTGAGAGGAGGGGGCACGGGGGGGCTAACGTCTTTGATGGCCGTTGATGGCCGTAGCAATTAAAATATCTTGGTTCACTTTTTTCTTTGGTTACACAACCCAATTACCACTCCCGCTACAGCCAGACCCTTTTTTCATGAAAAAGCACCAAGATATTTTCGACCCAACCCACAGGTCGCGATTTTCAAGAGGAGATCGCGAGGGGAGATCCGAATAGAAAACGCAAACAAATGTCGCAATCTCCTTTTTTTTTTTTTGCTGGGTGCAGAGTGCTGGGTGAGAGTAGAAACAAAACCTGAAAAGCAGGACGTGGCGGAGCGCGCTCCTTTGGAGGAGTGCAGCGAGGTACAATGGCGACAATGGTTGCCTTGGCGGGAGGGGGAGCAGGAAGGATCGCGACGACGCTCGCGAGGGGAGGTCTCGGCCGCCTGGGACGCTTTCTGGGAACGAGCGCGGCGGGCGCGGCGGGCCCCGTGGACCTGGGCGAGCCCGAGCCCGAACAGCCTGACCTTCGGCACGGAGGGAGCAGGACGGGTGCGAGCTCCCACTTCAACAAGGGTGAGTCTTTCATCACCGTCCTCCTCGTCTTGGACTCACTGTCGCGACTGCCGCGGCTCCTCCCACCCAACCACCTCACCTCACCTCACCTCGCTTGTTCGGCATCGGTTTTCTTCCTAGACGAACGAAGGTCCCATTGACGCTGACGCGCTGACCTCTCTACGTAACGCGTTAGGTCCCACGGGCACCGCGGAAGCTTTTCCCACTCCGAGCGAGATGCTTGGGATCTTGGACGAGCACGTGATCGGCCAGGAGGCGGCGAAGAAGGTGCTGAGCGTGGCGGTGTACAACCACTACAAGAGGATCAGGCTCGCGGACAAGAGGAAGAACGCTGAAAAGGGAGAGCAGCCCGACCAGCTCGGCCTGATGGGCGCCAGGAACGGACACGGACCGGACGGCTCGAGCCAGCTCACCCCCGCCGGGAGCGGCGGGTTCATGCCCTACACCCGTGGCCCCGCCGGCGAGAACGGACAGGGCTTCCCCCCGAGGGGAGGGATGTACAGCAGCGGGAACGGGTACCGGAACGGCGCAAACTCCACGAGCGCCGGCAGTGGCGGCCTTGCCCCCATGGGTCACTCCGCCTACGTGCCCAAGGGCGACTCCGGATCCGGCTCCTCGACCTCGGCGGACCAGCAGCAGCAGGAACAGCAGGTCAACGAGGGCGGCTCCTCGACCTCCTCCGGCGAGGACCGCCTCGACGGCGCGGAGGAGGCGCGCGTCAAGGGCTGGTTGAGGCCCGGTTTCAACGACAGGGACGTGCAGCCCGAGAAGTCCAACATCCTGATGCTGGGACCCACGGGGTCGGGGAAGACCCTCCTCGCGCAGTGCCTGGCCAAGCTGGTGAACGTGCCGCTGGTGCTGAGCGACGCCACCGCGCTGACCCAGGCCGGGTACGTGGGCGAGGACGTGGAGAACATCCTGAGCAAGCTGCTGCAGGCGGCGGGACACAACCTGCACCTCGCGGAGAGGGGGATTGTGTACATCGACGAGATCGACAAGGTGGCCAAGAGGACGAGGTCCTCCTCGTCGAGGGACGTGAGCGGGGAGGGCGTGCAGCAGGCCCTGCTCAAGATGCTCGAGGGCACGATCGTGAACGTGCCGGAGAAGGGCAACAAGAAGCACCCGAGGGTGGAGTACATCCAGATGGACACGAAGAACATCCTGTTCATCTGCGGGGGGGCCTTTGTCGGGCTGGAGCAGGTCATCAACGAGCGCATCAGCAAGACCTCCATCGGGTTTGGAGCCCAGGTCAAGATGGACGGGGAGGAGGACGCCGCGGACGTCGCCGCGAGGGTCACGCGCAAGGTCGAGCACATGGACATGATCAACTTCGGCCTGATCCCCGAGTTCGTGGGCCGGTTCCCGGTGCTGGCCTCCCTCGAGGCCCTCACCGAGGAACAGCTCGTGCACGTCATTAAGAACCCCAAGAACGCCATCCTGAAGCAGTACGCCTCGCTCTTCGGCATGAATGGGTGCGCCCTGTACGTAGCGGACGAGGCCCTGGACCGCGTCGCAAAGGAGGCCTACGAGAGGAAGACGGGGGCGAGGGGCCTGAGGAGCATCATGGAGCAGCTGTTCTGGGACGCCATGTACGAGGTGCCCAAGCACGGGTGCGCCAAGGGCGGGGACCAGGAGGAGATCGCCGTGTTCCTGTCGGGGGACTCTCTGGACCTGAACACGGACATGGTTCCGGGGAGGACGACGGGAAAGTACGTCGGTGCCCGCGTGGTGGTGGGAAAGGAGAACGTTGAGCACTTTTTGGAGCACAGGAGGCTGCCCGGCGACGCCGAGGAGGAGGGCGCGGACGAGGTCAGGGACTGAGGCCGATGCCCGTGGCACACTCTATTTTCTATTTTTTTGCCCCGAGAGGGGGAGCGGGGTGGAAAACAGATTCTTTCGAGTTGAGAGGGAAAACAGATTCTCTTGAGTTGGGAGGGATTGGACCCGTGTGGTTTATAACGCGCGCACGATTAAAACATAGTGAGTTCATCGATCATCGCTATCAGTGTTGTTTGTCCTTTCGTTCTTCTTGTTGGTTCTTCCACTCCCTGTATGCCTTGTGCGCGGCAGAGGTTCCTGTCAGGCCCTCATGGTCAACCAGCCACTCGAAAGTCCTCCAACATCCATCCACCCGCCTGGAATGGTCTTCCTCTCCCTCGTCCTCCCTAGCGGGCCTCTTCGCGCCGTGGACGGGCTCGCTGCACACCATCTTAGGCTTCCAGGGGCAGCCCCACGAGCGGAGCCACTGCAGGGCGTCCAGGTGCCCCTCCTCGGCGGCGTGGTGCGTCGCGGTCCAGTCCCAAGGGCAGCCCATCTGCCCGAGCCACTCAAGAACCTCAAGGTCTCCCGAGATCGCGGCCTTGGCAAAGCACTCCTTCCCCAGCGGCACCCCCTGAGCATGCAGAAACTTGAGAGTTTGCAAGGACCCTTTCCCTTCTCCGCAGGCGCTCGCGGTCGTCCATTTGTCCCAAGGGCAGCCTCTGGACCTGAGCCACGCGAAGACTTCCTTGGTCTTTGGGTAGTCCCCCCTCGCGGCCAGCGCAGAGGTCTCCAGGCAAAGAGGGTACCGGCCGCTGAGCTCCTCCAGCAGGGCGATGTGCCCCCCCCTGGCGGCGTCCCCACACACGTGAGTCTCAAGACAATCGCACCGAGGCGACATCTTCTCGAGGAAACGGACGCACTCGGCGTGCCCGCCGTACACGGCGGAGTGGAAGACGTCCTTATCCACCTCGCAGCCGTTCTTGACGCAGAACTTGAGCACCTTGAGGTGGCCCTTCCACGCCGCCGCCTCTGCGGTCTGCGCGTCCCACTTGCACCCAACCTCGAACCGCAGCCATTTCAGGGTCTTCAGCATGCCCCCCCTCGCCGCAAAGGCGCACGTGTCATCGTTCCACACCGCAGTTCCGTTTTTCGTGTCCAGCGGCCTTTCCTTGTACAAGACCTGGTGAGCGGTCTTGAGCTCGTCGAGGTCACCGGCCTCCGCCTTCTTAAAGATCCACTCGCGTACGCCAAATATGTCCATGTTGGAAAACATGTTCTTCAAGATAGAATACCTCGAAGTACCGTCGCAGTCCCTATTCTGGGATGGGACGGCAACCCTCACGCTCGCCTGAGCCCGGGCTTTGTCAGAGGACCTTTTCTTTACTTTCTTTCCCGTGATCTTGGGGACTCCCTTCGGCAATTGGGCAGTTTGGGCAGACGCAAGGCTGGGCCCCAAGCTCCGCCTGGCGTGCTTCGCTCGTCGCTGGGCCGAAGCGGGCGCCGGGGCCCACGGTTCCTTTTGGCTTGGGGTCGCAGGCTGCAGAGTGCTCGTCCCAAGGGATACCCACGGCATGACCTCCTCCTCCGTCGCGGAGTTCCGTTTCGGAGTTCCCTCGTCGTCGCCGCCGCGTTCCTCATCCACGGCGGCTCCCTCCCTCGTGCGCTTGGCCCCCCCGGGCCTGGTGACGAGAGAAGACGACGCGTCCAGGTTCAGGCCCACGAGGTCGAAGTAAGCTCGCTTCACCCCCTCGAGCTCCGCCTTGGTCAACAAGTCCCGGCCGTGCTGGAAAATCGCCCTCAACGCGTGGGCAAGCGCGTCGATTTGGTGCCTTCTCTTCCGAGCCTCCTCCTCCTGCTGAAGCTCTCGTGCCCTGGCCGCCTTCTCCGCCAAAAGCCTTTGCCTGTGCGCGTAGGCCTCCCGCACACGCCTGGCCTCGCGCGCCGCAGCGTCTTTCTCCCTCTCCTTCTTCAACGCGCGAAGAATATTGGCCTTCTCGCGCTCGAAGTCATCCCGACCCAACAGGCCCTTGCTCAGGTATCCCTCAAGCTTGTCCATTAGCGCTTCCATGCTCGACCTTGGACCCCCCGCCCCAGCCGGCGTCCGTTTTCCTGAACGCCACCCCACTACCGACGCTTCGTTCCCCCCTTGCGGTCCCCAGGATTTTTTTTCTGCTGCGGAAATGAATGTTCCCCAGAGGCGGGAGAGGCGGGAGGCTGTCTCACAACGGAAACACAATTTTCGGTTACAAAACGGACAGAGGTTAGGCTAAAGCTAGGTTGGTAGAACCTTAGCCGACCGTCACTCCACAAGCTTGACCATGTCGGCGATGATCTTGATGGACTGCTGGGCGTTGTGCTTGACCAAATCGTGGTTCACGTGCTTCACCGAGGACTCCAACGTCTTCTGCAGCTTCCTAAGCACCTTGGCCTTCTCCGCCTTGTCCTGCTGGGGGCTGAGCGGCACGGATCTGGCGGAGCCCCCGGACTTGTCCGCATCCTGGGCGGCCGAGGCGGGGCTGTTCAGATAGTGGTTGACCAGAATGGGCAGGATGACCGGCGAGGCGAGGGCCGCAACCTCGAGAGGGGTGAATCCCCTGCGATTGGGCCTAACGCAGTCCGCCTTGTGGTACAGCAGGGCGCCCAGGACCCGGTCCTCCTGACCCTGGCCCGCGTGGACGATGGCGTGATGCATGGCGGTGCAGCCCTGCCAGTCCACCTGCTCCGCCCCAGGCTCGCCGGACTCCGCTTCCTTGGAGCAGGTCTCCATCAGGCCCTGCGCGTCCCTGCCTACCACCTGCAGGACCCCCCGTGGGTACAGGGTGGCCAGGGACTCAGGCTTCTTCTCAAGGAGCTGCGGGGGCGGCTGCTTCACCCCCACCATCTCCACGATATCCACCAGAGGGTCCTGGTGGGGCTTGGGGCCCTCCACCAGCGACATGACCTGGCCCTCGCCGCACTTGTAGTGCAGGCCGCACCACCCCATCTTGTGCAGGCCGTACATCTGCTCCGGGTTGAGCTGCAGGTACTTTCCCTCCTTCTCCTCGGGCTTCAGGTCGCACGTGAATGCCATTAGGATGCAGCCCTCGTACATGGCCTCCAGCCTGACCTCCCGCTCCAGCAGGGCCTGCAGCCTGGCCTCCACGAGGAGGGATCCCAGCAGGATGATCTTGTACCGCACCTCGTCCACCTGCATGAGCTCCTGAATCCTGCGCCTCACGATCTCCGTCCTGTTCGGCTTGCCCCAGAGCTCCAGGGAGGTCTGGCGCTGCAGGGACCCCCCGCCCCCAGAGCCGCCGCCTCCGCCGTCCAAGCCCGCGAGCGCGGGCTCCAGGTCGTTCTCCATGATCTCGTGCACGACCTGAACCCACCTTCCCTCGCCCCCGAGACCCTGAGCGGTCTTCTGCGGGTTCACCTGGAGTTCGATCAGGATGTCCATCGCCCTGATCACGATGATGTCCTCTGCGGTGCCGGCAAAGACGCCGCACACGATGGGCTTGCCGTCGATGTTCTCGAAGATGGTCTTGGAGAACTTGTTGTACTTGCTCAGCGTGGACTCCAGCGCGAAGGACTTGATCCACGCTCTGTCCATGGTGTTCTGCCTCATCAGGGAGATCTTCTCCGCGACGTCCTCCAGGTCCTTGTCCTTAGTAGCGACCTTGGCCTTGCTGCCCTCCATCTCCGCCGCCTTTCTCTTCTTCGCGCGCTCCATCCTTCTCTTGTCCCTGCTGAGAACCTGGCGCTGGTGGCAGACCTGGCAGAATGTGTGCACCGCGAGGTCCTGCCCCCCCTTGCCCTGCCTCTCCGTGAAGCCCGCAAAGTTTTTCCAGAGGTGGCACTGCGTGCACCACTTGAGGAAGACCAGGCCCTGCTGGGTCTCCAGGCAAAGCAAGTGCCTCATCCTGCGGTCGTTCACGTTCCTTTCCAAGTTGAATCCCCTCACGGACTTGCCCCCCGTCTTTTCGTAGTGCTCCCTGCTCCCCAGGCCCTCCCCCTGCACGTGATCCTTGCAAAATCCGGTGTACTTGTAGTTCTCGAGCTCCTTCTTTGCGGCGGTGGTGTTCCTCACCGCCCCGCACGTCGGCCCGGCGGCCTCCTCGAACTTCCAACCCCCGGACGCCCCCGGCAACATTAGCATCGGCCGCAGGGAGCAGATGCACCGCTCCTGCTTGTCGGAGATCCTCGTCACCGTCCTTTGCCTCCGCTGCGCGGCGGCCTTTGGGCTGGGCTGCTGCTTCTTCTTGGACCCCTTGCCCCCCGCGTCCTGCCTGCCGTCCCTCCTGATCTTCTCCCTCTCAAACCAAGGCAGACGGTCCTGGGGAAAGTACACGATGTCCCCGGCCCTCTCGTCCGACAAAAAGTAGTCCTTCAGGAGCACGTTGTTGGTCTTGGTGGTGTTCAGGGCCTCCACGAAGACGTCCTCGTTGGCTTGAAAGAGGTCGTTGGAGGGGTTGTTGGCCACCCCGGAGGCGGTGGCGTCGTCCCCTCCCCTCGGGCTAGGCTCAGCGCTCGCCATGCCGCCGTACTGGCCGTGACCCCCGAGCACCGGGGATCCCCCCGGCGTGCCCAGCGGCGTGGTCGGCGTGGGGGGCATGGAACCGTACTCGTAGTCAGACCCCGCATCCCCACCGCCCCCCTGCGCCCTCTCACGCTCCTCCTGCAGCTCCCTCGCCGTGATTTCGTTCAAGAAGTCCAGAAACTCCCCGCTCTTCGCGCTCTGCAGGGCGTTCCCCAGCGACCCCATCCTAGTCAGCGACCCCACGCGCACCAGCGAGGGCATCCTGGACAGCGAGGGCATCCTCGACAGGGGGCTCGCCCCGAAGCTCCCCAGCCTCAGCAGCGAGGGCTGGGACTTGAGCCGCTCGAACGAGGGCTGGGACTCGAGCTTCTGCAGCACGCCCAGATCTAGGCTCGGGGCCCTGAGAACCCCCCCTTCCTGCGCTGCGGGGTCCGCACCGGAGGCGCCCGGCTCGCCGTCTCCGCCCCGCTGGGCCATGGCCGCGTCGAAGAAGAGGTCGTGCTCGGCGGGGGTGGGGTCGAGGTCCGCCACCTCGAAGTGGACGTGCTTCGGCATCGCTTGCGAGCCGATGTTGGTCTGCGAGGGCATCGAGGGTATGGCCTTGAGTAGGTTCCCCGCTTCCGGGACGCTCATGCCCGAGATCTGGCTCCCCATATGGGGCACGCTCCCCATGCCCAGGTTGGACCCCGCGGGCGAGTCCGTCGTCACCCCGCTCCCCGAGTTCAGCCCTCCAATCGTGAAGCTTCCCGAGGCTTGGGGGTTTCCCTCATGGCCCCCTATCCCTCCCGCACCCCCCGGCGCCGGGTCCAACACCCCGAGGTTCTCCAAGTCGAAACTAGGCAGCCTTCCCAACCCTATGGACTCCTGGGTCACAAGCGGCGGAGGCTGAAGATGGTGCTCGGGTCCCCCCTTCTCCTTCTCACCCTCGCCCTCGCCCTTCCTCTTCTTCGCCTCTGGCTCCATGGCTTCAAAGCCAAGCCTTCTTCTTCGCTCACCACCCCGCCCAGCTGCCCAACTCGACTTTGCGCGCGGCACTGCTGAGTGAGTGCGGCGCGTCGTCGCGGATTGAAAGGAGAGCCTCTTCCTATAATCCGATTCTTCCCCTAACGCGCCCTTTTCGTGTCTACGTCCCGCCCGCGGTGGCCGTGACCCTCGCACACCTGTCAGAACAGTTCCCGCCCTGGACCTCCCCCCCCCCCGTCTCCGCTCACGGTCTCCTCCCCCGAAGGTCACGAGGGCAACAACACAAAATTCAAGTTCAGAAAAGCAAACAACATTTCCAGACACCGAAACATTTCTGCCACCCTAGGGTGGCCACCCTTCCGATCCTGCGAAAAAAGGGAGACGTCACAGCCCCCAGGAGTGCGGCCAAGACCCGCAGCGCGGATGCATCGTTTGATCATGTCTAGGTCTTGGGTCGTGATCCTAGCGCTTGTCGCTATACTCCATGTTAACGTTGTTGTTGTTGTTCGTGCGGCGCGCCTTCCTTCCCAAGGCAAACAACTTTTGGACAACAACTTTGCAGCAGTCGTTCCACAAGTTGATGTTGTTGATGATGATGTTCGAGATGGGGGCATAGTCTCCCTCGTTCGGCTCGCGTTCGCGGGTATAAACGACCAAGGCAGGTCGACCGGGGTATCCATATCGTGGTCCACTCCCGCCAATATGGACCCGGGCGCCTTCAAGTCCGTTGTATTGTTGGGAACCGAACCAGGGAACTACAGTATTCGGCACGAGAATACAGGTGAAAAGAGCCAAGTGACGTACTTGCCAGGCGGGAGCGCGCACCACCACGTCGTGGTGTTGGACCTTTTGCCCGGGACGCGGTACTACTACAAGTGCGGCGATGACTCCGATATGACCTTGTTGAGCAAAGAGTTCTCCTTCGTGACCGAGCCGGAGGACATTTCCAAAACCTCCTTCACGGTGGCGGTGTGGGGGGACATGGGCCAGGGCGAGTGCTCCAACGGCACCAGGACCCAGCTCGCGAAAAAGTACGGCGAGTACGACTGGGCTTGGCACCTCGGGGACATCGCGTACCAGGACGACTGGCTCTTCTTCGACAAGGCCGCGTACGAGGGCGTTCTGGACGACTACATGGCGAGCATGGAGTTCATCACGGCCACCAAGCCGTACATGGTCCTTCCCGGAAACCACGAGGTGGACTGCCACTCGATGTTCTGCATCTTGGACTCCACGTACCGCAACGCCCTGCGCAACTTCACGGCGTACAATGCCAGGTGGAGGATGCCCTCCGAGGAGACGGGCGGGGTTATGAACATGTGGTACTCGTTCAACTACGGCCCGGCGCACTTTGTGTCCATGGACGCCGAGACGGACTTCCCCGGGGCGTACGAGAACGTCCACGACGAGTTCTTCCTGTTGGACTCGGGGCACTTCAACCCAACGCCGAACGCGTACCTGGAGTGGCTGGAGAGGGACCTGAGGGGGGTGAACAGAACCCAGAGGCCGTGGCTCATCGCGGCGGGACACCGGCCCATGTACCTGTACGAGAACGCCACGGTTCTGCGCGCCGCGGTGGAGGACCTGCTCGTGAAGTACGACGTGGACCTCTACCTGAGCGGCCACATCCACAGGTACTACAGGACGTACCCCGCTCGCGACGGTCAGTGCGTGAAGGGCTACACCGCGGAGGACCGTGAGGGTAGGGTGGTGAACATCGTGACGGGGGGGCCCGGGGCGATCGACAGACCAATGATGGGCCTGGGCGCCGCGTGGACCAAGGCCAAGGGCTGGCTCGCGGGAGGCGGCTGGGGAGCCGGGGGGGTGGACCAAGACTTGGTGGCCAAGGAGACCACCGAAAAGTCCTTCGGGCTGCTGAGCGTGATGAACGCGACGGCCATCCGGTGGGAGCTTGTGAGCGGGGTGACGGGGGACACGATCGACGAGCTCGTCCTCACCAAGTGATCCTCCTCGTCGCCTTCTCCTCCATCCTTCGTCTGTTTTTGCGTGTGATGAGTATATAAGTTATGGTTTTCATTTGTTCCTCTCTCCCTCTCTCTCTCTCTCTCACGAGGAGGCGCCGCTCTGCTGCTTCAGTTGCTCCAGCACGGCCTCGGCAGGCGCGGTGGTCAGCACGGTGGCGGGGTAGATGAAGCTCCCCCACTTGGGGTGAAGGACCACCTTGCAGCACCCGGCGTTGCTGCATTCGTATCCCCTGAGAACCGAAAGGGCGCTGACCTCGTCGTACACCGCCTGGGACTCCTTGTGGATCATAAGCAAACCGGAGCAGGGGTCCACGTAGTCGGCCCAGTGGCCTAACTCTTGTAGGCCACCACACAGCTTCTTGGACCAGTCCATGAAGGCCTCCAGTAGGCGATCCTTCTCCGCCTCGATCTTTTTTATTTTTTTTTTTTTTTTTTTTTTTTTCAACCACAGAGGGAACCAGGGGGGGGGGTCAGTCAGCCCCCACGGGGGGAAAAACAGGTGGGGGGGTGGGGTGGGCCCGGGG
>Ga0160423_10005405_pt1 | contig 10415 bp, 10 predicted proteins | sample CRUFie14St8metaG_FD_108191 | JGI IMG/M metagenome (GOLD analysis project Ga0160423, IMG submission 108191) | Marine microbial communities from the Costa Rica Dome - CRUD Field 142mm St8 metaG | ecosystem: Environmental > Aquatic > Marine > Oceanic > Photic zone | place: Costa Rica: the Eastern... | reverse complement strand
TGCTTCTTCTCCTTCTTCAGGTAGAAGAGGAAGGAACTTTTCGTTTGTAGGGATTTGGACCGCGGCGTTTTTGAATTTGCTGTATGCAAGTTCTACCGAGTCCCAATCTCCACTAACGAAGCCATTCATAATAAAGTCGGCAACTTCAGAAGAGTCGTTGAAGTTTAGGTCTGCAAAAATTTGTACTGGCTCAAACCCGTTTGGCATTCTTCCTTCAGAGCTTGGGAAGGCTTCAACCGCCTTTTTTCCAAGTGGAAGAACTCGAGCTTTAACCCCATTTGCTTCGTATGCTTCAACTGCTGTTTTGGCAATCTTAATGCTATAGTTGTTAAACGCTCCACAAAGACCTCTATCTGATGTGATACAAACAACAAGTGCTGTTTTCACATTTCTGTCCTCAGAGAAAACCCCTTCAGACGAATCTAATGTCGCGCTGACGTTAGCAAGGATTGATTGAATCTTTTCTGCGTATGGACGCATGCGAGTAATTGCGTCTTGAGCACGGCGAAGCTTTGCAGCAGACACCATTTTCATAGCAGACGTAATCTGCATTGTGTTCTGAACCGAACCAATGCGCTCTCTAACTTCTTTTAATCCTCCAGCCATAGCTTAGTTTATTGCTTTCTGATTATGCGTAACGAGCTGTGATTTCTGCAGCTGCAGATTCAAGCACGTTTGTTTCAGTGTCAGTGTACTTCCCTGCTTTTAGGGCGTTAAGAGTGTCCTCGTGCTTCGCTCTTAGGTATGATAGGTACTCGCCTTCAAATTCTCTAACCTTGTTTACAGGAACGCTCTTAAGAAGATCCTTAGTTCCAACGTAAACCATAGCTACCTGCTCCTCAACTGGAAGTGGTGAGTTTTGGTTTTGCTTAAGGATTTCTACGTTTCTCTCTCCTTTGTCAAGAATTGCTTTTGTGGCATCATCCAGGTCAGATCCAAACTTAGCAAACGCTTCAAGCTCACGGAACTGAGCTTGGTCTAGCTTAAGTGTACCACTTACCTTCTTCATTGACTTAATCTGAGCCGAACCACCTACACGGCTTACAGAGATGCCAACGTTAATCGCTGGACGGATACCTGAAAGGAATAGGTTTGACTCTAAGAAGATCTGTCCATCTGTGATAGAAATTACGTTTGTCGGAATGTAAGCACTCACGTCACCAGCTTGGGTTTCGATAATTGGAAGTGCTGTAAGAGACCCTCCTCCCTTCACTTTGTCTTTCAACGACTCAGGAAGGTCGTTCATGTTTTTAGCGATTTCGTCCTCACCAATAACTTTCGCTGCTCTTTCAAGTAGACGAGAGTGTAGGTAGAATACGTCACCAGGGTAAGCCTCACGTCCTGGAGGTCTACGTAGAAGAAGGCTCACCTCACGATAAGCAACCGCTTGTTTACTAAGGTCATCATAAACAACAAGTGCTGGACGACCTGTGTCGCGGAAGTATTCACCTACTGCTGCGCCCGTAAACGGTGCGTAGAACTGAAGTGGAGCTGGGTCAGATGCTGTAGCGGCTACAACTACTGTGTATGCCATTGCGCCAGCGTCCTCTAAGGTCTGAACGATGTTGGCAACTGTAGAGCCCTTTTGGCCTATCGCAACATAGATACAGAATACTGGTTCTCCAGCATCGTAGAATTCTTTCTGGTTAATAATTGCGTCAATCGCAACAGTAGACTTACCCGTCTGACGGTCGCCAATAATAAGCTCACGCTGACCTCTTCCAATTGGAATCATCGCGTCGATAGACTTAATTCCAGTTTGAAGTGGCTCAGATACTGGTTGACGGTAAATTACACCTGGAGCTTTACGCTCGATAGGCATCTCACAAAGGTCTCCTTGGATAGGGTCTTTTCCGTCGATAGGCTCTCCTAGTGTGTTGATTACACGTCCTAGTAGGCCTTCTCCAGCTTTAATTGATGCGATCGTTCCTGTACGCTTAACTGAAGCTCCCTCCTTAATACCTCTTGAAGGCTCGAGCAATACAGCTCCAACGTTATCTTCTTCAAGGTTAAGAGCGATACCACGTACGCCATTATCGAACTCAATAAGCTCACCTGATTGAACATTGCTTAAACCGTAGATGCGGGCAATTCCGTCACCTACTTGTAATACTGTACCCACCTCTTCTAGCTCAGCTGCGGTTTTTACTCCTGCTAGCTGCTCGCGTAGAATTGATGATACTTCTGCTGGGTTGATTTCAGCCATTTTGATTTCTTTTAAGCCCTTTTAAAATTCAGGCTCGTAATCGTGTTCCGTTAGTTTGCGACCTAAAGTTCTTAGTTGTCGCTTGATAGAAGCGTCGATCTCTCTGTCGTCCATTCTTAGGATAAATCCTCCTAGGATTTCAGGGTCAACGATTTCTTTTAATTCCACTTCTCCGTTGTGAAGCTTTGCAACCTCTGCAAGGATCTTCGAACGAGAGTCATCATTAAGAGGGCTAGCTGTTTTAACTGTAGCCGCCTGAATGTTGTTCATAGCGCGAAGTTGGGTTTTCGTCTCTTCAACAATTGAAGGGATAATTCCTTCTCTTCCTTTTGAAACTAGAAGAAGGATAAACCCAAAAGTTACTTCGCTAATCTTGCCCTTAAGAAGTGCATCTAGGACAGATTTCTTTTGGTCCGGTTTAATGACCGGACTTACGAGCAGCAATTCAAAATCTTTAGAAGATCCTACAAGAGACGATAGCGTGTTGATGTCTGAACCAACCGCGCTAAGTTCGCCCCTCTCAGAAGCTAAACCTAAGAGAGCTTTTGCGTAGCTAGATGCTACACGTGTACTTCCCATGGTGTTAACTTAACGTAGACTCGCTAATTAGCTTGTCCACGAGATTCTTCTGCTTGTCAGAATCTGCGAGCTCTTCTTTAAGAAGGCGCTCAGCAATGTCGACAGAAAGTTTGGCAACCTCTGCTTTTAATTCAGCAACGGCAGCTTTACGCTCTGTTTCAATTGCCTGACGTGCAGACTCTATTTCTTTTGCTGCTGCATCACGAGCGTCAGCTTTGGCGTCAGAAACCAATTTTTCAGCAATTTCTTTAGACTCCTTAAGCATTGCGTCGCGCTTTACTCTAGCTTCCTGAAGTAAACGCTCGTTGTCAGAATTCAGCGCAGCCATTTCTTCGCGAGCCTTTTCTGCCTCACGTAGAGAGTTTGCGATGTTTTCTTCACGGTCGTTTAATGCTTTTAGGATAGGTCCCCACGCAATCTTACGAAGTATAAATAATACCGTAAGGAAGGCAAGTGTAGCCCAAAAGACTGTGCCGAAAGCCGGTGTTAACAGCGAACCCATTTTATTATCCTAGGGCTACAAGTAGACAAATGATGATTCCGAAAAGTGCAACACCCTCTACAAGAGCGGCAGCAAGAATCATGTTTGCACGAAGGTCATCAGAAGCTTCTGGTTGACGAGCCATAGACTCTAGGGCAGCCTTACCAATAAGACCTACGCCTAAACCTGCACCGATAGCTGCAGCACCTGCACCAAGACCAGCAAGACCTTGACCTGTTGTGATTTCAATTAGAATGTTTAACAATTCCATGATGAGTTATTTATTAAAGTAATTTGTTATCAATGATGTGGTTCTTGCGTTGCTTCTGAGAAGTAAATCGCAGCAAGAAGTGTGAATACGTATGCTTGAAGGAATGCAACTAGCAGCTCCAAGAAATACATGAAGATCATAAAGAGTGTCGAGAACACGCCTATTCCAACCCCGCCTGCAGCACCATAACTGTTGTTAAAGATGAATACCAAGCTCACAAAAGAAAGTATGATAATGTGTCCTGCAGACATGTTCGCGGTTAAACGAATCATTAGTACTGTTGGCTTGAGTATGATTCCAAACAACTCAATTGGCACTACGATGAACTTAACCAAGAATGGCACGCCAGGAGGAGAAACAAGGTGCCCCCAGTAGTGTTTGTTTCCGTTTATTGAGGTAATGATGAAAACAAGTGTCGCAAGTACAATTGTTACCCCCATTGTTCCTGTAATATTAAACCCTCCTGCAAATGGTATTAAACCCAAAAGGTTACACCCTACTATAAAGAAGAATGTCGTTAAAAGGAAGGGAACAAATTTGTCTGCTTTGTGCTTTCCAATAATAGGATAAGCGATGTCGTCTCTTACAAATAGAATAAGTGGCTCAAGCACGTTGGCTAGTCCTGTTGGCGCTTGACCTGGTCTTCTTGCGTAGCTCTTAGCTGCTGATCTTAACATTAAAATCATTAGTGTCAAGATCATAAGCATGCCAAATACAGATTTTGTAATTGACATGTCCCAAATAGCAACCTCCTCTCCGTGGTCCTTTGCAGAAATGCCGTTTTCGTCTTTCGTGTATTCAACACCTGTTGAAGGACCTGTTGCGTATGTTGGCACGTGTCCTCCGTGACCTCCATGTTCGCTATGGAAGTCGCTGCTCATAAACACGTCAAGTCCCTTGCCTTCAACGTAGATGATCATAGGAAGCGGAGCGCTCACATCGCCAAAGAAGTGAATCTCGTTTGCATCAGCAATGTGATGCATGATAAAGTCACCAGCTACGAACTTTTCTTCGTGGCCATGTTCGTCATCATAATGGTGAGAATCGCTGTGACCCGCTTCATGCCTTGTCTCGCGGCTGTTTTCGTTTGAAGTCTCTTTATGTTGGTCGTCGTGAGAGTTTTCCACTTCTTCGTGGTGCTCTTCACCGTGACTTTCGTGTTGAGAAATCGCAGCTATTGGAGCGGTAAAAACCACTGCCGCAATAATGAGTCTAGTTATGTGTCGAACCATTTTCCTAATTAAGGCGTCGAAAAACCGGTGCAAAAATACATATAAGAGTTCCTAGTACTACTAGAAAAACAAAATTCTTTTACCCTTTTCTGACAATCCTTTGAGAGCTCAACACAAAAAGCGCGGAATTAATTGCAAATACTATAAAAACTCCAATTGAGAATTCTGTTTTAAACTCAGTTTGGGTTAGTAGATATACTGTTACAATCCCTAGTGTAATAAACATTTTGGCTGCAGCCATCCCGTTTACCGCTAAGGAAAACCCTAAGGGTGAAGCGTATTTAGCCTTTTTCACCCACATGTTAAACAAAACGTTTAGGCAGAAATAAAATACAACTACAGCGGGCCAAACTATTGTGCTTGACAAACCTTTCAAAGAAGGTGTTGAGTGGCTCACTATTAAAATGAGAACCGCAAGAACTCCTGATTTAAATATAAACGACTTCATTTAATCGTTATTCTCTAGGTTTTTGATTACTGTCCACATGCCGGCCGATAGCCCTAGCAATGCTCCGAACGCTGTTCCTAGTGGTTTCTCCAGGCCAACCATATCGTCCAGTTTCCTGCCACCAATTGCACCCAACCCTATTGCTGCAGCTAGTGTTGTGCCGATTCCTATAAAACGAAGAGTTTTGTTGATTGCTTTTTTATGCTTCAACCTTTTGTTTTTGGTCTGACGCAGAAGGAATGTGTGACGACTTTAAAGAAGCCATCGCGTCTGCTTTTGAGGCTGTTTTTGTAGACTTTGTTGGTTTGTCTTTTGCAACACCCATTCTGAATGTTCCAAGAGCCCTAGCTCCTGCTTCAACTGACAGCTGGCCATAATAAAGGTCGCCTTGTACAGTTGAGGTTGATTTCATTGCAAGAAGCTCTAGTACAGTAACCTCTCCTTCAAGCGTTCCCTCAACATCACAACAAAGGCAATGTACTGTTCCTTGAACCTTTCCTTTAGGGCCTACAACCAACCTTCCTTTGGTTATTAACTCTCCTGTAAACTCACCGTCAATTCTGAGGTTGCTCTCACTTCTGATTACTCCCTCAATAACTGTTCCCTCTACAATTCTGTTAATGTTATCCATGTTGTTTGATGATGTTGAACGATTTCTAGACCCTATCATGGCGCTTTATTTGATTTGTTCGAAAGATAATGCTCGTTGAAGAAATTTGTATACCCTTCTATGTCCTTGTTTTTAAATAACTCAATGTAATTGGTGCTGCTGATTACAAACATATTAAATCCGCTGGAATTTACTTCTATCAGCATTTCTCTGTTTCCTGTGTAAATATTGAAGTAGTCCATTGCTTTATCCTTGCCTCTAAACGACTTTACAAGCACTATTTGATTAGTCCTATTAATCAGGTTGCTAGTCACTCTTAGTCTTTGGCTGTTGAAAAATTCTTTGTTGAAGTCCGATGATTTCGCCTTCACCATTTCGTTTTTTCTAGCTTCAACAGGAACCATAATTGCAAAATAGTGGTCTTTTTCGTCGTTTACCACAAACGCCAATTGTGGCGGCTCAACTTTATTGTCTTTAACCTCGCCTATCGTTTCGCTCGAGTTAATGCCTAGTTGGTTTAACAGATTTGCGGCATAATCGCCTTCTTCTGTATCTGGACAAATTTCTGTTATTTCTTGAAGTGCTTTAAAATATGGGGCTCTGTCTCCCGTGTAGCTTGTCAATCCTCCAACACATTGCGCAGATAAGAGTTCGTATTTACAAACTAAAGGGTTTTCTGGTCTATCAATTAATATTGAGTCTATCTCCAACAAAGTTTTCTGGTAGTCTTTTGCATAGAACCTACTCAACAACTCCTCGTACACAAGGCGTTCTTCTTCATACGCCTCTTCTTCTTCGTCTTTAAAATCTGGGTTTTCAATGAGAATTGCCCATTCTGATCCAGGATAACTTGTTACAACATACTCAGACCAATAAACTGAGTTACATGTTTCGCAATACGGATTTTCATACTGCTCCTCAAGTTCCCTTTGTAGGTATGTTCTAAACAGTTGATATGCAGTTGTTGGATGATATGCGCTACTATCCAGCCTTTCCAATAAGTCTTGCCAAATATTTATTGCCTCTTCTGGATCTGATAGCTTTTCTCGATAGTCCAAACCCGCGTTGTAGTATGCCTCCGCTAAAATTTCTAAAGCCTCTGCGTATTCATCTTTTTCACACGGGAGCTCTTCCATCATTTCCTCAACTGTTGGAAGGTTTGATGGGTCAAATGGGTCAAGTGCCTCTTGTTGTTCCCCTTCCCCCTCGTCTTCTGTGTCTTCTGCAAACACGTCTGATATTTTATTTGTCCTTCTCCAGTGGTCTTCAAGAGGTCTGTCCCCCCAAAAGTCCTGGAAGTTTTGCATTCCACCTACTCTAAGCGCTGCGTTATAAGGCCAAAACATCCCCTCCCCAGCGCTTCCTGCTTCCGCAAGTGCAGATTCTTGCGCCGCCTCATGTTCCAACCTTTGTCTTTCTAGGTCGTCAGCCATATCATCCCAAAGCCTTTCAAGAAACCTCTCTCTAGATATCTCGTCCATTGCACATAACTCCAACAAGCTGTCTTGTTCCTGAATCATCCTAAGATTGCCAACAAGGTCTGTTAGGTTTGATGCTAAATCCTCAACCTCTTCCCTTCTTTCGTTTTCCTCAGGCATGTGAACAAGGGCGCTATCGTAATAAGCTTGGGCTACTTCATAGTTGAAGTCTTCCATGTGAAGGTCTGCAAGTCTTAAGTAACTTTTTCCTAACTGTCTCGAATTACCTTGACTTGTGTAAATCGATCTTTCTAGGTAGTATATGCCCTCGTTTCTCATTCTGTCTTCAAGCGCAACGTCTGCTAGAGCATAATAAACCTGGTCTAAATATTCTTCGTTCTTTTTGTCGTCCAGCATTTTATCCAACATCTCAACAATTGTTTCGCTACTTCCGCCCTTCCTATCGTATGTCATTGCTTGTTGAATGTTAGCTTGAAACTCCAACTCGTAAGGAACCTTCATGCTCGCCACTTCATTGAAGGTTTCAATCGCTGCTTCACTATCCCCCATTTCTCTTTGAAGTTGGGCTAAAACAAACATGGGGCGCGCTTTATCTTTTTTCTTCTTAATTAAGTCTATCGACTCCATTAGGGATCTAGCGGCAGCTTCATAGTTTTCTTGGGTTATATGGTAGTGTGTCATAACATATCCTGTGTGTATCCCAACGTCTTCGGAAGTGTTTCTGTAATTTTCGGCTTTCGCAAGAATGTTCTTGGCCTTAACCAACTCGCCTTGCTTGAGGTAGATCCTTCCCAGCCAACTATAAGCCCAAGCTTGAGCGTCATTAGTTTTTACCGTTCTGGCTAAGTACAAGAATATTTCCTCTGATTTGGCGTAGTCTTCTTTGTAATAGTATGCCTTGCCAAGTACCATGTAGTTATCGTCAATCCATTTGTTAAGCTCAGGACGTTTAAAGTATTTCTGATATCTTTTTGACGCTGTAATTGTGTGTTTGTCTACAACCTTAGAGCTTTTTTCTATAGCCCTTTCCATAAGCGGATAAACCTGTTGGGCTGTATTGTCGTCTGTGTCAAAATAAAGAGGTAGAATCTCATCCCAATTTGGCTCAAATGACTCTTTAATCTTAACGTCAGCTTCTCTCAAAGCTTCTTTTGCATAAAAGAATCCGTTATACCTGGCGTGTGTATTGTGGTACCACCTATATGGCCTTCCGTCTCTTTTAGTCGTACAGCCGTGCATGGTAAAAACCACCATATAAATGGTTAAAACTTTAATCGCTATCGACTGATTAATTCGCATAAATCTTTAAAACGTAGAAGTGGCAAAATTATTTGATTCTAACTAGTCTTTTACAGTTTTCTTTACTCTTGTTATCTATTGAACGATATTCGCATTGTGTCACAGCAAGAAAACGAGAAACAAAAAAGCCGATTTTGGCGTAATCGCTTTAGGATAACCATTCAGGAAGAGTCTACCTTCCAGGAGAGAAAAGCGTTTTTGCTTTCAGGTAGGCAAATTGTTGCTATTCTATCCGGTTTTGTGTTTTGCATCGCCCTCATTACCTACTTTTTTGTGGCTCAAACACCACTAACAAAGTATGTGGTTCCTGGATATGTTGCAAAATCTTTCCACAAAGATGCTGCGCTTGCCAAAGCCCAAACCGACAGCGCGTTAAAACTGATCCAACAACACGAAAAATATATTGAATCTCTACAAATTATACTCGACGGGGGTGTTCCGGATTTTACAGACGCTACAAGTTTAGATAGTGTGCTACAAAACTCTTCTGTTTTACCCGTTGCCGGAGAGGGTGATAAAGAGTTAAGAGAGCGAGTTGAAGAAGAAGATAGGTTTGCTCTAAAACGTTCGGGGCCTATTGTTGGGGGTGAAGTTGGTTTTAGTTTTTCTCCTCTTTCTGGGTTTGTGTCAGACGGTTTTGATCTGACTCACGGCCACCTGGGTGTTGATATCGTTGCTTCCGAGGGTGAGTTAATTCACGCGGTTGACGATGGTGTTGTAATGATTTCTACATACACTGCTGAAAACGGATATATCGTTGTTGTGCAGCACAGCAACAATCGTTTGTCTGTATACAAACACAATTCAGCTCTTCTGAAAGAGGTTGGTGATTTAGTGCAGGCGGGGGACCCTGTTGCCGCTGTTGGGTCTTCTGGAAATGAAAGTACGGGGCCACACCTTCATTTTGAATGGTGGGTAAAAGGACGGCCTGTTGACCCAGCACCTTGGTTAGAGAAATAATGGCTCCACCCTTGACATCTCTTGAAGGTTTTTTACCCTCTCTTGCCAGTCATTTTTTGTAAGTTCTGCCAGTTTTTTAGTGCCAAACTCCTCACAAGTAAAAGACGCCAAAACAGCTCCAGCAACAATTGCTTGTTTCTTTTCTTCCCAACCTATTGAGTTTTTGCTTGCCAACAGACCTATAAAACCTCCTGCAAATGTGTCTCCCGCTCCGGTTGGGTCAATCACCTTATCAAGTGGATAAGCCGGGGTAAAAAACCTTTTATTGTTTTCAAACATCAACGCTCCGTGCTCACCTTTTTTAATTACGACAGTCTCCGGGCCTAGTTTGTGAATCTCTTTTGCGGCATTTGTTAGTGAATTCTCTCCTGACAACTGTCTCGCTTCGTCGTCGTTTATCATAAGAACGTTTACTCTGCTTATTGCGCTCTTAAGATTATCCATTGCTATATCCATCCAAAAGTTCATGGTGTCTAGGACAACCAATCGTGGTTTGATTGACATTTGGTCTAAAACCGATGTTTGTACAGCCGGATCTAGGTTTCCCAACATTACAAACTCTGTGTTTTTTGCTTCATCAGGTACTACGGGGGACCACCCTTCTAGCACATTTAGCTCGGTTAACAGAGTGTCTCTTTTTATAAGATCGTCGTGATAAGACCCTTCCCAAAAGAAGCTCTTTCCTCCCTCAATAAGCTTAAGTCCGTTTTGATCTACCCCTCTAGATTTTAGTTCTTTTAAGAATTCTTGCGGGAAATCTTCTCCAATTACAGAAATCAGGTTTTGATTTTTTACAAAGTGTGATGCCGCAAGACAGATGTAGCTTGCCGCCCCTCCAACAACTCTATCTACCTGACCCACAGGTGTTTTAATAGAATCAAATGCAATGG
>Ga0160423_10005403_pt1 | contig 10417 bp, 13 predicted proteins | sample CRUFie14St8metaG_FD_108191 | JGI IMG/M metagenome (GOLD analysis project Ga0160423, IMG submission 108191) | Marine microbial communities from the Costa Rica Dome - CRUD Field 142mm St8 metaG | ecosystem: Environmental > Aquatic > Marine > Oceanic > Photic zone | place: Costa Rica: the Eastern... | reverse complement strand
GGGGCAGAGGACACTGCTGAGGCCAAAAAGAAAATCATGTCTGAATGTGGAATCCACGTCGTTGATTCCCCAGCAGAAATTGGAAAGAAAGTAGCTCATATCTTAAATTGAAAGAATGAAATTACTCGAAAATAAAACTGTATTAATCACTGGCGCAAGTCGTGGTATTGGACGTGGAATCGCCACTGTTTTTGCTGAACATGGTGCCAATGTTGTCTTCACCTATAGTTCGTCAGTAGATGCTGCCAATGCTCTTGAAAAAGAATTGCAATCGCTTGGCGTACAAGCCAAAGGATATCAATCCAACGCAGCTGACTTTGATCAAGCACAAGAATTGGTAGAGAAAGTGTTGGCAGATTTCAGTACCATCGATGTCCTGATCAATAATGCTGGTATCACCAAAGACAATTTGCTGATGCGAATTTCTGAAGAGGACTTTGATAAAGTGATTGAAGTCAACCTAAAATCTGTCTTCAACCTGACAAAAGCTGTGCAACGCACAATGTTGAAACAACGACACGGAAGTATCATTAATATGAGTTCTGTTGTTGGGGTGAAAGGCAATGCAGGACAATCGAATTATGCAGCGTCTAAGGCAGGTATCATTGGCTTTTCAAAGTCAATAGCACTTGAACTTGGATCGCGAAACATCCGTTGCAATGTAATTGCTCCTGGATTTATCGAAACGGAGATGACTGCTCAACTATCGGAAGATGTTGTGGCAGGATGGCGTGCAGGCATTCCGCTCAAGCGGGGTGGATCGCCAACAGATGTTGCCAATGCATGTGTGTTTTTGGCTTCCGACTTGTCGAGTTACATCACTGGACAGGTTTTAAATGTAGATGGTGGAATGCTTACTTAACTTTATAATTTATATCAATGAATAATTTACCAAAACTTGGACTACCAATCACTGTATTGTTTTTCGTAGCACTCATTATTCTTTTCCGATCAGCTGTGAACATCGGCTATGGAGAGGCTGGAGTTGTATGGAAACGATTTGGTGGGGGTACAGTCGTTGACAAACCCGCACTGACAGAGGGTTTTCATATCATTGCACCTTGGAATAAGGTGTATATCTATAACATCAAACAACAAGAGGAATTTGAAAGCGGTATGCGCGTTTTATCTTCGAATGGTCTTGAAATCTCTTTGGATGTTTCTGTCCTCTATCAGCCAGATATTGAGGAGTTGGGCTTGTTGCACAAAACAAAAGGTGAGGATTATCTAAACATTGTGATTGTCCCTGAAATTCGTGCAGTTGCGCGTTCTGTTATTGGAAGATATACGCCTGAGCAGTTGTACTCTACCAAACGAGACGCCATTCAAAATGAAATCTATGAGGAAACCAAAAAGAAAGTGGAGCCACAACATGTACAAATCAACTCTGTTTTGGTACGTGATGTGACCCTACCACCTTCGATCAAGGAGGCAATTCAGCGTAAGCTTACACAAGAGCAAGAAGCACTTGAATATGAGTTCCGATTGGAAAAAGCGAAACAAGAAGCAGAGAAAGTACGTATCGAAGCAGAAGGTAAAGCACTTGCCAATCGTATCCTAAACGCCTCTCTCACAACAAATATTCTTCTTGAAAAAGGGATTGAAGCTACCTTGCAATTATCAGAATCGACAAATGCAAAAGTGATTGTGATTGGCAGTGGTAAAAATGGTTTACCGATAATTTTGGGCAATCAATAGTGATTTTTTAAAATTTTGTTAGATATTTGCATTCGAAATGAAAAAAAATACACATATCCATAACAATAACGCCTTGTCTCAGACGAGTTGAATTGGATATGATATAACCTATTCAAAACCCGTTTGAGATTCAAGCGGGTTTTTTTGTTATAAAAATTAAAAATCGTGAAAAAAAAGTTACACATCGCTGTTCAAAAATCAGGAAGACTCCATGACGAGTCGCTAAAACTCCTCAATGATTGTGGGATTTCCATTGACAATGGCAAAGACCAGTTAAAGGCTGTTGCGCGTCATTTTCCATTGGAAATTTACTACCTGCGCAATGGGGATATCCCTCAATATCTTCGTGATGGTGTTGTGGATGTTGCGATCATTGGAGAGAATTTGCTTGTCGAAAAAGGGGCTGATATCATCGTAAAAGAAAAGCTAGGATTTTCGAAGTGTAGGGTGTCGATTGCCATTCCTAAAGACGATGATTACAGTGATGTTCAGAGTCTGAAAGGCAAGAAAATCGCAACATCATATCCAAATACAGTCAATCAATTTCTTGTAGAAAAGGGTGTTGATGCTGATTTGCACATCATCAATGGTTCAGTTGAAATCGCTCCGAATATTGGTTTGTCAGATGCTGTATGTGATATTGTTTCAAGTGGCTCTACCTTGTTTAAAAACAACTTGAAGGAAGTGGAAGTGTTGTTTACCTCCGAGGCAGTACTTGCTGCGAGCAACACTCTCGATGATGACAAAAGCGAGATCTTATCAAAGCTTCAATTTCGAATTCAATCTGTACTGAAAGGGCGCCAGTCAAAATACATCTTGATGAACGTTCCCAACGACAGTATTGAAAAGATATCATCCATCCTTCCAGTTTTGAAATCACCAACTGTGATGCCCTTGGCAGAACCAGGTTGGAGCTCACTCCACTCTGTAATCAATGAAGGTACATTTTGGGAGGTGATCGACCAATTGAAAGCAGCAGGTGCACAGGATATTTTGGTCTGTCCAGTAGAAAAAATGGTGTTATGAGACGTGTAAATAATCCATCTATCGATCAATGGGGTGCGCTTTGCACTCGTCCAACAGCCTCTTTGGACGATGTTATGCCTGTTGTTGACGAAGTATTTGATGCCATCCAAACGCAAGGAGATCAAGCTATACAGCATTTTAGCCAGAAGTTTGATGGATATCAGCCAAAGTCTATTGAAGTGGCACAAAATGACATACAAAACGCTCAAAATGAGTTGTCTGCTGATTTGAAAAAAGCTATCGATAAGGCCTATGAAAACATCAATGCCTTTCACCAAGCACAAAAAACAAGTCGTGTACAGGTTGAAGTGCAATATGGTGTAAGCTGCTGGCAGGAGAAACGACCCATTGAAAAGGTTGGGCTTTACATCCCTGGCGGAACAGCCCCTTTATTTTCTTCCATATTGATGCTTGCAATTCCAGCGACGATTGCTGGTTGTCGAGAGATTGTTTTGTGTACACCACCCAACTCCTCTGGCACCCTCGATCCAGCGATCAGGTATGCTGCGTTTACGTGTGGTGTTACACGATTGTTTCAGGTGGGAGGAATACAAGCCATTGGTGGATTGACTTTTGGCACAGAAAGCATCCCCAAAGTATATAAGATCCTAGGCCCTGGCAACCAGTATGTGACTGCTGCCAAGCAAAAAGCAACCCAATATGGTGTATCGATCGATATGCCTGCTGGTCCCAGTGAATTGTTGGTTGTTGCTGATGACACTGCTATTCCTTCGTATGTAGCAGCAGATTTGCTGTCGCAAGCAGAGCATGGCGTAGATAGCCAAGTGGTTTTGGTGAGCACAAGTCAAAAGATCATTGATGCGGTGCAAGAAGAACTCCAAAAACAACTGATATCACTCCCTCGAAAGGATATTGCAGCAAAAGCCCTGGAAAATTCTACTGCGATTTACTTTGACGCTGAGCCAAAGGCTATTGATTTTATCAACGAATATGGCCCTGAGCACTACATCATCTGTATGTCAAACGAAGAGGACTTTGTTGAGGGTGTTGTCAATGCTGGTTCAGTGTTTATTGGCAATTATACCCCTGAAAGTGCTGGGGATTATGCTTCTGGAACGAATCACACACTGCCCACAAATGGCTATGCAAAGCAATACAGTGGTGTGAACCTCGATAGCTTTCTCAAGGCGATTACCTTTCAAAAAATAAGTGCGAAAGGGTTGCAAGACCTTGGACCATCGATAGAAACCCTCGCAGAGGCAGAGGGGTTGTTTGCACACAAAAATGCAGTCAGTGTTCGTTTAAATGATTTGAAATGAGTTTTGATATCAACAAACTGGTGCGCAAGCATATTGCTGATTTGCAGCCTTATTCATCTGCCAGAGATGAATTTGACCCTGTCATTCGACAAGTGGTGTATCTCGATGCAAACGAAAATCCATTTGAAAATGGTGTTAATCGATACCCTGATCCACAACAGCGTAAACTAAAACAAATTATCGCTTCCCAAAAAGGGGTGTCTGAAAAGCAACTGTTCCTCGGCAATGGAAGTGATGAGGTTTTGGACTTGATTTTTCGTTCTTTTTGTGTTCCCAATCAGGATGAAATTATGATTATGCCACCAACCTATGGGATGTATAAAGTTCTCGCAAATATCAATTGCATTACTTTACGTGAAGTATGTTTAGATATTGATTTTCAGATAGTTATAAAAAATATATTCAATCAAATATCAGATCAAACAAAGGCGATTTTTTTATGTTCACCCAACAATCCAAGTGGCAATTCATTTGATAGAGAAGATCTGCTCTCATTGGTACAATCATTTGATGGTTTGGTGGTTGTTGATGAAGCGTATATAGACTTTTCAACACAAGACAGTTTGATAGGCGAGCTGTCCAACTATCCCAATTTAATCATTACACAAACCCTCTCAAAAGCCTATGGTATGGCAGGGATTCGACTGGGGATTTGCATTGCTAGTGAAGAAATCATTGCGATTCTCAACAAAATCAAACCTCCTTATAACATCAACACTCTAACGCAAGAACGTGCAATTGATTCCCTCCAAGATCAAGAATCTATACAAACCCAGATCAAACAACTCATGGAAGAGAGAGGTCGCTTATACGAGCAATTGCAAGGAGTTTCCTTTGTTGAAAAGGTATATCCTAGTGATGCAAACTTTCTATTGGTGCGTGTTGATGACGCTGACAAAAGATATGCGCAACTCCTTGATAATGATATCGTTGTGCGCAATCGCAGTCAGCAATATGGCTGTGAGAACTGCCTTCGTTTCTCTGTTGGTACAGCTGATGAAAACAAAATTTTGATCCAAACACTAAATCGATTGTCATAAATGAAAAAGGTTTTATTTATCGATAGAGATGGTACACTTGCTTTAGAGCCAGACGACTACCAACTCGACAGTTTTGAAAAACTGACTTTCTACCCTGGTATGTTTACCTATCTTGGTCGTATTGCCAATGAATTGGACTACACACTGGTAATGGTCACAAATCAGGATGGGCTAGGCACCAAAAGTTTTCTCGAAGAACAGTTTTGGCCGATTCACCAACACCTTATCGATGCAATGAAAAACGAAGGGATTGTCTTTGACGAAGTCTGTATAGACAAGAGTTTCCCAGAGGATAAAGCACCCACACGTAAACCAGAAACGGGTTTATTAAATACCTATTTATCAGATGATTATGATTTAAAAAACTCCTATGTTATTGGCGATCGATTAAGTGATATGCAACTGGCTGTCAACCTTGGTTCGAAGGGTATTTGGCTCAAAAACGATGATCGCCTAAGCGAAACACCAGATAAAACCACCAAAGCATCGATAGCATTGACCACTGCCAATTGGAGTGATGTATATGCGCTGTTAAAAGCAGGTGAACGCCAGTACACACACAAACGAACAACCAAAGAAACAGACATCTCCATTGCGCTCAATCTCGATGGTACTGGGCAAAGTACAATCGATACTGGCATTGCCTTTTTTAATCATATGTTGGATCAATTGGCGCGTCATGGGGGGATTGATATCCAACTGACCACCAAAGGTGATTTGGAGGTCGATGAGCATCACACCATCGAAGATACTGCCATCGCTTTGGGCGAAGCTTTTTATATGGCATTGGGAAACAAACTTGGAATTGAGCGTTATGGCTTCTGCTTACCTATGGACGATTGCCTTGCGCAAGTTGCCATTGATTTTGGAGGTCGCGCATGGCTGATGTGGGATGCAAAGTTTAAGCGTGAAATGATTGGAAAAATGCCAACTGAGATGTTTTTTCACTTCTTTAAATCGTTTGCAGATGGTGCCAAAGCCAATATCAACATCAAGGCAGAGGGTCACAACGAGCATCACAAAATTGAGGCGATATTTAAAAGCTTCGCCAAAGCCATCAAAGCAGCCATTCAGCGGGACCCTGAAAAATTAATTTTACCTTCGACCAAAGGGCAGTTATGAGCATATCGATCATCGATTATGGGGCAGGGAATATCCAGAGCATACGCTTTGCGTTGGAGCGTTTGGGGTTTTCAGCTACACTAACCAGTGATGCCAACATCATACAATCTTCCTCACACGTCATCTTTCCAGGCGTAGGGGAAGCGAGTTCAGCAATGGCGAAACTCAAAAGCACTGGTTTAGACACCCTCATTCCAGCGCTCACCCAACCAGTGTTGGGGATTTGCTTGGGGATGCAGTTGATGTGTAATAGCTCGGAAGAAGGCAACAACAAGGGTTTGGGTATTTTTGATACAGATGTTGTTCGCTTTACAACCAAACGCAATGTGCCTCATATGGGTTGGAATGAGGTTGATGGGCGTGGGGTATTGTTTGCCAAAATCCCAAACAACAGTCATTATTATATGGTTCACAGCTATTATGCCAAGCCCAACAGCAACACTGTAGGCACTTGCACTTATGACATAGACTTTGCTGCTGCCATGGCAAAAGATAATTTTTTCGGCACTCAGTTTCACCCTGAAAAGAGTGGGCAAATGGGGGCTCAACTCCTTCAAAATTTTCTTCAGTTATGATTCTGATTCCTGCAATCGACATCATCGACGGACAGTGTATACGACTGACAAAGGGTGTGTATGACACCAAAACTGTTTATAGTGATTCTCCTCTTGAGGTTGCCAAACGATTTGAGGGTGCTGGCATCACTCATTTGCACTTGGTTGATCTCGATGGTGCGCGTGCCAAACATATAGTCAATGCCAATATCCTTGAGTCGATTGCCACAAAAACATCTCTACAAGTCGACTTTGGTGGGGGAATCAAATCAGCAGAAGGCTTGCAAACTGCTTTTGACTGTGGTGCTGCACAAGTGACTTTGGGCAGTATTGCTGTGACTCAACCAGTGCTCGTGTTGGAATGGTTAGAGGCCTACGGGGGCGATCAATTGATTTTGGGAGCAGATGCCAAAAATCGTCGTATTGCAACGCATGGTTGGGAGCAAGACTCTGGTATTGATGTATTGGACTTTGTGACAGACTATGTACAAAAGGGTTTTACAAACGTATTGTGCACAGATGTTGCCAAAGATGGTATGATGGAAGGACCCTCGTTTGAACTCTATAAAGAACTATTGGCAGCAGTCGATGGTATCTCCTTGATTGCATCTGGTGGCGTGAGCACGATGGATGACGTATATGCTTGTCGTGAACTTGGTTGTGCTGCTGCAGTCGTGGGTAAGGCGATATACGAAGGAAACATTGCGCTGAAAGACTTAGAAACCTATCAACTCAATCAAAGCTAGTATGCTCACAAAAAGAATCATACCCTGTTTGGATATCAAAGATGGACGCACGGTTAAGGGGGTCAACTTTGTCAACCTTCGTGATGCTGGTGATCCTGTTGAGCTTGCGCAGCGCTATGCGGATGAAGGAGCAGATGAACTTGTATTTTTAGATATATCAGCATCAGAGGAAAAGCGAAAAACCCTTGCCAAACTCGTTCGTGATGTTGCCCAAGCCATCGACATACCTTTTACCGTTGGTGGGGGCATCAACGCCTTAGAAGACGTTGGTGTTCTGCTAGACAATGGAGCTGACAAGGTATCGATCAACTCTGCAGCTGTGCGACGTCCTGAATTGATCAGCGAAATCGCAAATCGATTTGGAACACAATGTGTTGTTGTTGCGATTGACGCCAAACAGGTTGCTAATGAGTGGATTGTACATCTTGTTGGGGGCAAGGTCCCCACAGAGAAAAAACTCTTTGAATGGGCACAAGAGGCAGTCGCACGAGGAGCAGGGGAGTTGCTTTTCACCTCCATGGATCACGATGGCACCAAAGCAGGATTCGCCAATCAGGCATTGCGACAGCTCAGCAATATCGTGACAGTACCTGTGATTGCTTCTGGTGGCGCAGGGACAATACAACACTTTATTGATACCTTTATCGATGGAAATGCAGATGCAGCTTTGGCAGCTAGCGTTTTTCATTTTAAAGAAATTGGCATACAAGAGCTTAAAAACAAATTACGATTACAAAAAATACCAACGAGATGACAATTAATTTCAACAAACACCCCGACGGACTTGTTCCAGCCATCGTTCAAGATGCTAGCACCAAACGCGTTTTGATGTTGGGCTATATGAATCAGAAGGCAGTGAATATTACCCAGGAAAAACAGCAAGTCACCTTTTATAGTCGTTCCAAAAAACGACTGTGGACAAAAGGGGAGGAGAGTGGTCACTTTTTACAACTCGTGGATATGGCAGTGGACTGTGATCAGGACACCTTATTGATCCAAGCCAATCCAGTTGGGCCGAGCTGCCACAAAGGTGATGATACCTGTTGGGGTGAAGACAATACGCCTAGTTATGGATTTTTGAATGCTTTGGAAGAGGTCATTGCTGATCGTAAAAACAACCCCTCTGACAATAGTTATGTTGCGAGTTTATTTGCGAAGGGGATGAATAAAATTGCTCAAAAAGTAGGGGAGGAAGCAGTGGAAACAGTGATTGAGGCCAAAGACGAAAACAGTGATTTGTTTCTCAATGAAAGTGCTGATCTACTCTTTCATCTAATGATATTACTGCAAACCAAAGGCCATCGGTTGGATGATGTTGTTCAGATTCTAGAAGAACGACAAAAGGGGTAGTTGTTTTATTTTCCAAGCAATATACCCAACAGGCCTAGTAAAATCAACAAGAAGAGTATGATTGAAATTAAAATGCTACACCCTGGATAATAATAAAAAGTCTTGGGATGCATCTTGTTCAGCTTATGCATAAAAGCAGAAACAGTCCGATCAGTAAGATATCCATGAGAATTTGCTTAGTAAAAGGAAGGCCAGGTCCAGATTTAAATGGAAACAATCGTCCAGACCCCATTATATTTAATTATTCTAATGAAGCATATTATCCCATTCATTTAAGAAATAATTTTTTGAATCAATTTCAGAACAAAAAGAAATTATTAAACCGCTTTTATGACTACAGTAAAGCGACTTATGATGATATTTTTTCAAATGATGAAAAGCAAAAATTAGAATCTTTAGAAGTGTAAACATTTAAATCAACCGTTTTGAAAACGTCCAAAACAAATTTATTCCTCACATATTACCAACTGAGGTGCAATTTTCACCAATCAATGCCACTAAAGTAGTCTCAATAAACGATAAAAAATATATCGTTGCTGTTGGGAATGACAATGTACACGAAGTTTTTACTGGGCCCAAGAATGGCTCTTTAGGAGAGATGATTGAGATAGATGACAATTTTAATTTCAAACGCGTACAAATGGATAAAAGTGGCTTGCTCATTCGTGGCGCTGCTAAACAAATTGAAGAAATTAAAACCAAACATGCTTCACTTTTGTTAATCTCACAAAACAACGATTCATTGTTGGTCTATGAATTAAAGAAGTAAAAGTCCTGGCTATCCCGTTTTAGACAAAACCTGCGGCACCAACAACTGCAATTGGTCTTGCAGACGAGCAATCACCAAGTTCATCATCCTTTTGTTGAGTTTCGATGAATTTTGAGTATAAGCTGTGTATTCTTTCATCGTAAACTGGCCAATGATCATGCCTTTCAGTGCATTGCGAAACTTTTGATCTTTATGTATAGCATTCTCGATATACGCCATTTGCTTGTCAATCGGAATATCAAAAAACACCCCTTTATGCTTGATCGCATAATTGACAAAAGAGGCGAGGAGTAGGGGGTTTTGCAACTTCAAAACTGGTCGTAGCGTAGCGTTTTGAAAGCGCTCTTCAACAGACATATTCTCAAAGGTTTGATGCTTTTTGATTTGAGGACGAATACGAATGATATCATTGTGTCGGTCGTTCATCGTCTTGGATTTGTATAAAATTACAACGCAAAAACAAATACAAAACTTGCATGCAGGGCTGTTCATTAACAACCTTATCAACAATCAATACCCAAGGGCAGTATTGTCTCCTCGTGGGTCTGCACCTCCCTCCAAACGACCGTCAGGAAGTACCAATATGCAATCCATGCGACCAATTTTATCTGTCATTCGCAGTCGATGTCCCAAGGCCTCGAGTTGGGCTTGTGTGCTATTGGATAAGGCATCTGTTTCCACTCTTATTTCGTCTGGATACCACTGATGATGCACACGCTTGGCATTGACAGCTTCTTGCATACCCATACCATGATCAATTATATTGAGCAGGATTTGATAAACGCTGGTAATGATAATAGAAAATAAAGGTGTAAACAGGATAATATTAAGT
>Ga0160423_10005401_pt1 | contig 10418 bp, 9 predicted proteins | sample CRUFie14St8metaG_FD_108191 | JGI IMG/M metagenome (GOLD analysis project Ga0160423, IMG submission 108191) | Marine microbial communities from the Costa Rica Dome - CRUD Field 142mm St8 metaG | ecosystem: Environmental > Aquatic > Marine > Oceanic > Photic zone | place: Costa Rica: the Eastern... | reverse complement strand
CAAATGCCCGAAATATATAATGGTTTAAATGCAAATGATAAATCAAACAAAGAATCTATATAAGAAAGCCTTTGTTTATTATAAATTTTCCCAAACTTAAAAAACTGTTTATCTTTTTTGAGTTCTATCAAAACACCCTCAAGACCCTTATTTTTGCTATCTTCTTTATCTTTATTGTTAAGTAAATCTTGAATATAAAAAGAAGCAGTTATAGAAAATATAATCACAACAATCTCAAAAAGATATCTAAATATTAAGTTTTTATTTATTTTGATTTTTTTCATAAGAAATAGAAATATATAGAATAATAAAAAAAATTATTGTTCCTAGTAAATATATCTTCCAATTAGGATTTCCATTATATAAACTTAATAATATAGCTACAAAAGCAGCTAATGCAATGATTATTATTGCACCATTGTATTTTTTCATATGAATTGGTTTTGGTTAAAACTAATTTAATAATTATCCGTCACTTGGAGAATATCTCCTCTGTGGAATGGGGGTTGTTTTACAGTAGAGTAGGTGGATGTGGCTACAATCTTTTCGAAGAAATGATAGTCTTCTAGAAAAAATGGAAAATAAGTGGAAAATAAGTGGCTAAAAATTCGTAAATTGTAGTAATAAGTTCTTTGTAAAAAATGTTTCTATTTTTTCTAGACGCAGCTGGGTAGAGCCCATAAAAAAAGGGAGAACTACTCTCCCCTACTTGGGTGGAAGATCGGTCTCGAACCGACGACCTCCTGAACCACAATCAGGCGCTCTAACCAACTGAGCTACAACCACCATAATATAAAAAAGCGCAAGCAAATTTATAAGAATTAACATCTTTAACAAAGATTTTTTTAATTTATTTCAAGTCAAAAATACTATTAACTGCAATAACTCTGTCAGTAATAAATCCTTCAGCATAATCAACATTGATCAAACGGCCTAAGTCAGCAGCACGATATCTAACACTATCAATAAAATTTTTTGTTGAAATTGGAGTTTCAACTTCTGAGCTTTTTGAGTTGTAAAATTGAGATTTATAACACTTAACTGATAACATCTTAAATTCAATAGAGGAACTAATGTCAACAACAAATCCTGGTTCCAAAGGTTTCCATTGAATATAACTGTAAACTGCATGAGGTCTCCAATAATTTTGAACTATACCATTTTCATCACTAGTGATTATCTTGACCAGCCCGCTAAGATAACAAGATTCTCTAACCAATTTACTTGCTTTTGAGTGATCAGGGTGTCTATCGTCAATAGAATTGCATAAAACAATTTTTGGCTGATATTTTCTTATTAACTCAATTACTTTAAACTGATTTTCTTTTGAATTATTAATAAATCCATCTTGCATTTCAAGATTATGTCTAACAGAAACACCCAAAATCTTAGCAGCATTAGCGGATTCATTAGCTCTGATATCAGCATCACCACGTGTACCCAGCTCACCTCTTGTCAGATCAACTATCCCAACTCTTTTACCATTAATCATTGATTTATGTAAAGTTCCACCACAGCCTAGTTCGACATCGTCAGGGTGAGCTCCGAAAGCTAAAATATCTAATTTCATATTATTAATTGTAAAGCTCAAGTGATTGATTAATGTCATGTATCAAATCTTTTTTTGATTCAATTCCAACAGAAAATCTAATTAAATGTTCGTTAATACCTTGATCTAATCTTTCTTTTTCAGAAAGTAAAGAATGTGAGGATTTTGAAGGCAAAATCATAGTACTTTCAACTCCCGCCAAACTACCTGAGTGCTTAATTAATTTTAAACCACTAAGAAATTTTAAAGAATCAAATTTATCAATCAGTTCAAATGACATCATTGCCCCAAAACCTTTCATCTGAGTTTTAGCCAAATTATGATCAGTATGGCTTTCAAGACCAGGGTAATAAACTTTTTTAATAGCTTCATGAGAATCTAAAAAACGTGCAATTTTTTTAGCATTTTTTTGTTGAGCTTTAACTCTAATTGCGAGTGTTTTCATGCTACGCTCTAACATCCAAACAGTGTAATCACTTAAACTTGCTCCAAAATCTTTTGACAAAGCCCAAAGTTGATCTATAATTTTTTTAGAAGATGCAACAGCACCTGCAGTAATATCACTATGTCCACCAAAATATTTAGTAGCAGAATGAATTACAACGTCAATTCCTAAAGTCAATGGCTTTTGTACAATTGGAGTAGCAAATGTATTATCAATAATAGTTAAAACATTTTTACTCTTTCCCAATTGACCTATTGAAAATATATCAACTAACTTTAAAAGTGGATTTGAAGGAGTTTCGATATAAATAAGTTTAGTGTTTTTTCTAATGCAATCATTGAACGATTTTTGTGTTAGATCTTTAGTAAATGTATATTCAATTCCAAAAGATTTAAAATGCGACTCTATAAAGTTTCTGGTACCCCCATAAATATCCTTTTGAATTACAGCATGATCACCAGACTTTAAAGCCATTAACATAACATTTGAAATTGCTGCCATTCCTGACGAAAAAATTAATGCGGACTCAGCTTTTTCTAGTGCTGCAATTTTTTTTGCTAAAAATTCCTGATTTGGAGTATTAAAATAACGAGGGTATCTATTTGTAATCTTGTCAACAAATGAATAAGATGTAGAGGGGTATAATGGAGAAACTGCTCCACCATAAATTTTATCAACAACTGATCCAGTATGGGAACAAATTGTATTTACGCCGTTTTCACGTTTAAGCATTATAAAAATTTTAAATGCTAGTTATTATCCAAATCATTAAACTGTTTTATGAGAACAAAGGCCCAAACTGCAACACATACAGAGACAAAAATTGAAAAATATAATACAATGTCGTTAGCGGCCAAGGCGAAAAAGTTTAAAAAATATCATAAGTCCAACAAGCATAGGTGCCCAGATCCCAACAAAAATTCCGTGAAGTTGGTCTCCGCTAAAGAATAAATATTCCGACACTATTATGATTAAAACGCAAAGTAGTAACAAAAGAGCGTTAGTAATACCTAGTAGTTTAATAAATTTCATTGAAGCATTAATTTAAAGTTCTAAAATAAAAAAAAATGTTATATATGTCTAATAATTGCAAAAAAAAATAAATATGATAATTATCTTCGTTAAAAAAAATATAAAATATGCTTAAGGCAGTTCTTTTTGACATGGATGGTGTTATTGTAGATACAGAACCATTACACCGCAAGGCATATCTCAATATGTTTAAAGAAGCAAGAATTGATGTAAGTTTAAAAATGTATGATGAATTCACTGGTCAATCAACAATGAGCATATGCAAGCAATTGTGTGAATTATTCAACTTAAAAATCAATCCAAAAAAACTAGTTGATATAAAACGAAAAAACTTTACAAAACTATTTTTTGAAGACAATCAATTAAAGTTAATTGATGGAGTTGAAGATTTAATCAAAAATTATTTTCAAAATGGACTTAAATTGGTCTTAGCCTCCTCAGCTTCCATGTTTACAATAAATAACATTACAAAAAGATTTGATTTAGATAAATATTTTATATATAAACTTAGTGGGGCTGATTTAAAAGAATCAAAACCCCATCCTGAAATTTTTCATAAAGCTGCAAGATCTGCTTGTGTATTGAATAATCAGTGTATTGTGATAGAAGATTCTAGTAATGGTATTTTAGCTGCAAAAAGAGCAGGTATGTTTTGTATTGCTTACAAAAGCAAAAGTACTAAAAATCAAGATTATTCTCTAGCTAACATGGTCATTTCTGACTACAATAGAATTACATATGAAAATATTAATCAATTGCTTTGAAATTTTTAAACTTTGATTTGTAAAAAGAAATAATAGATAAATAAAATATTAACTGGATAATTAAAGAAAAATAACTTCCAATATTCTTGTTAAAATAAGATAAAATACAAAAAGTAATTATTGAAATTAATGGAAAGAAATACATTAAATAATTAATTGTATGATATGAAACTCCTAAAATATTAGAAGCGCTTGAGTAATTTATTTTGTTTTTAAATAATGCTAAAGAATATAGGTAGAAAATTATTTGAATTGCAAGTAAAATAAAAACTAAACTAATTTCTTGATCATCTTTAGCATAAGAATGAAGTCCAGCTAAATAAAAATTAACCCCAAAATAAGTCATTAAAATACTTCCAAAAGCCAAAATTGATGCGAGATTAAAATTTATAATGCTTCGCAGACCAGGTATCAATCGCATATGAATTACAAAAGCATAAATCATAATACTAATCAAGGCCCATGTCTCTTTGGGATCCCAACCCCAATAACGCCCCCAGCTCTCATTTGCCCACATTCCACCAAGAAAATTTCCAATTGTTAACATAACAAGACCTACAGTTAAAGACATCTCATTTATGACTGTTAGCTCTTTAATATTCAACATCATAATTCCTTTATTATTTTTGTTTGTTAAAAACATTAATAGCAATGAAATAACTCCTAAAATCATTCCCAAAGCAAGTGGTCCATAGCTGCCAACAATTATCGCAACATGAATCATTAGCCAATAACTATTTAAAACAGGTTGTAAATTGCCAATTGTGGGATCCATCCAATTCCAATGTGCAATCATCAAAATCATTGATGTCACAAAGGCGGTTGATGCAAAAGTTAAATTACTTTTATATCCTAGCATAACTCCAAATGCCATTGTGGCCCATGCTACATAAATCATAGATTCATATGCATCACTCCATGGGGCATGACCAGAAATATACCATCTAACAATCAAACCTATTGTGTGTAATGCGAAACATAAATAAATAAATAATTTAAAAAGGTTAGATGAATAGTTTATAATTTTATTATTCTTCCATAACATTTGAATAATTAAAAACACAAACATTAAAATACTGAAATACATGTAATAACTAAAAAGTTTTTTAAAAACATCATATTTGTTGTAAAGAATTTCTGTAGAAATTTTATCTTCAGAAATCATAGCCACTCCCCCATATTTTGTTTGAGTTTTTTTAATTGCATCCAAAAGCTTGCTGCTTGAAGTAAAATCATTATTAACCTGTTTATCTCTTTGCAATGTTGAGAGATAAGCTAAAAATCCTGTTTTTATAAAATTTGCATACAATGAATCTGAAAGCTTGATATTTTTCACAACAAACTCCTTCGATGAAACCCACTTATTATTTTCATCTTTAGGAATTGGAAAAATCCGTAATAATTCACCTTCAAGTATGTTAAAAAGTAAACTTACACGCTGATCAGCTTCAATAAAATCTTTTTGAATTGCTGTAGGTATTTTAGCACTATAAGCATCTTCAAGATAAGGTCCAAGTTTATAATTCAAGTTAGGATCTAAAAAATCAACAAGTGCTGCATACTTTTGATTTTTTTTCAAACCAATAATATTTCTAATTGTATCTCCCTTTTTTGATTTTAAATATATAATTGGAACATTATACCAAAGCTGTGGACTTTCTTGCATTGACAAAAAAATCTGATCAGGAGTGAAATTTTTATAGCTATCTTTTTTTGATAATTTTCTTAAAATTTCTGATGCAAATGTATTAACAGGTTTCATTCTTCCATCTGCGTCTTGAATGACTAAATACCCAAATTTAGATGACTGATCAATTGGTGTTATATTTTTATCAAGAATAGAATCAATTTGAGATACAGTAGGAGTTTTGAAATTATGATCTAAAGAATGAATATTTTGAGATTGAATAAAAGCTGGTACAAAGAACAGTATAATTAAGAGTTTTGATTTTTTTCTCTCAACTAGTCTTAATTGCTTTCTTAAAAATTCCATTCTAGCACCTTTACTCAATAGTATTGCCAATAATCCAAAGTATAGAAGATAATAACCAACATAAGTAAACAAAGTGCCCCAATAGTCATGATTTACAGATAATATTGTACCGCGCTCATCTGGATCAAATGAGGATTGAAAAAATCTATATCCGCGGTGATTTAATATGTTATTCATGTAAATATGAAAATCAAATTCTCCTTCTTCAGGATCAAAAACTGTAACTTTACTCTCAAAAGATGAATAACTCTTTTCTGTTCCTGGGTAACGTTCAGCAATAAAGTCATTTAACTTTATTTTAAAGGGAAGGTCTAAAAACTTTGAACCATATTTAATGGCAAAATCAAGTCCTCCGATTTTAGTTTCCTTAAATGGATTATTGATCCCTTTACCACCTAATAATTTGATGTTTTCGGTTTGGTTGTCTGTTGTGATTTTAAGTTCAATACCATCCTCGTCACCTTTTAAAAGTTTTGATTTTTTCACTACATCAAAAACACCTTTTATCACAGTTTTTGGAAAAACAATAGCTTGATTTCCAATAATATATCTTGATCTTAAAACTAAAGGTTGATTGACACCTTTGTCTAAAACTCCTTGTACACCAGTAGCCATAGTCATAAATTCGCCACCAAAAGGAGAATTTATTGACAAGGTCCCATCAGAAAAAGAATATGTCAAATTTACAGCACCTTCAGTTGGTTTATTAAGCGCATACAAAATATTATGTATACTACTAACTTCTCCTAGTTTGATAAAATGATTGTGTGGTGCGCCATTACCTGCCTCCACTAATTTCAAATAATATTCTCCAGAAGGATCAGGTATTACATCTTGTTCAGCCCCCTTGATGAAATTTACTAGTTCAACTTCAATTGGAGTATCTCCATAAACTGCAGAAAATTTAAATTCATTGTCAAGGCGCGGTGAAAAATCAACGTGTTTTTCTATTACAAGACGTTGCAATTGTCCATCAATTTCATATTTGCCATCAACATAAAAAGTTAAATATGTTTTTTCTGATAAAAAAGAATCTTCCGTTGCACCTTCTCTTATTGACATAACCCCTTCAAATCCTTGATATCTAGTTAAAAAAGCACCAGATAAAATAAAAATAAATGATAAATGAAGTACTAGTGTTGCCCACTTTTCTCTTCTTAGTAACTTGTATCTAAAAATATTACCAATGAAGTTTATAAGAAAAACAACCATAATTAGTTCAAACCAAAGAGCATTGTAAATAAGATTTCTTGAATAAGGAGTTGGTGAAGTTTCTTGACCCACATCTAAAAAAGTACCGATTGCCATGGCAATGGCAAATGCTAAAAATAAAAATGCTGTTAATCTAGTTGAGAAAAGAAAATTGGCTATTTTTTTTAACATTAACTATATGATAATTAAATGGAATGCAAAGTTACTTACTTTTTGTAGAATTTAATTTATTTTTTTTTGTTTTAACACTAATTTGACTAACTGTAAAACAAAGAGTGATAATCATTTTCAAAACATATTATATTCTTTTAAATTAGCTGTATGATAAATATAGTTGTAATTGGAGCAGGTAATGTTGGAATACACTTATGTAAAGCTATTAACAAGGCTAAAGATCTTACTTTAAAACAATGGTATAATAGGTCAAAAATTCATAAAATTGACTCTCTTAAAGATGTTCCATTTACAAATGACATTACTAATTTAGAAAAGGCAGACATTTACATAATTTGTGTAAGTGATTCAGCAATAGAAAATTTATCCAACGATATACAATTTAAAAATCGATTAGTAGTTCATACATCAGGAAGTGTTCCCATGAGAAATCTAAATAAAAAAAATAGACGTGGTGTATTCTACCCTCTTCAATCCCTTTCAAAAGGAATTGAAATTAGTTTTATCAATGTTCCTATTTGTATTGAAGCAAATGATAAAAAAGATAGACAAATACTACAAATGGTTGCCACAGCAATTGGTAGTCCAAAATATTTTATCCAATCAGATCAACGCAAAATATTACATTTAGCCGCTGTTTTTGTGAACAACTTTACCAACCAGCTTTATAGAATTTCACATGAATTAACGGATAATAAAAATATTAATTTTGACATATTAAAACCCTTGATCGCTGAGACTTCAAAAAAGGTTCAAAAACTATCTCCATATAAATCACAGACCGGACCAGCAAAACGAGGAGATAAAAAAACTATCAAACAACACATAAAATTACTGGAAGACTATCCAACATATAAAAAAATATACGAACTTTTAACTCATTCAATACAGAAAACACATGGATAAAATAAACTACAAGGCAGTTCTTAAAAATATTGACACATTAATATTTGATGTAGATGGAGTATTAACAGATAGTACAGTGATTGTTACATCAGATGGTGATCTGTTAAGAAAAATGAATACTAGAGACGGTTTTGCATTAAAGACAGCTGTTGACTGTGGATTAAATGTGTGTGTAATTTCTGGTGGGACAAATGAGGGAGTTAAAAAGCGATTAGAAGGTTTAGGTTTAAAAAATATAATTCTTGGATCTTATGACAAAACTAAAAACTTAAAAGATTTAATATCTAAATTAAATACAAAAAACAATAGAATTATGTATATGGGTGATGATATTCCTGATATTCCAGCAATGAAGTTGGTAGGACTTGCATGCTGTCCTCAAGATGCAGCTAATGAAGTTAAAGAAGTATCAGATTATATTTCACATTTAAAAGGTGGTAAAGGTGCAGCAAGAGATATAATTGAACAGATATTAAAAGTTCAAGGGTTATGGCTAAAAGGATATGATGCAAATTATGACTAATTTATAGATGTTAAAACAAAAACTCAAAACAAAAAGAATAATTCTAGCATCGAAATCTCCAAGGCGTCACGAATTACTTAAGTCTTTACAAATTCCATTTGATATAATTACTTCATCTGTGGAAGAAATATATCCAGAAAGTTTAAAAAAACATGAAATAACGGATTATTTAGCTAAGTTAAAAGCTGGTGCATTTAAAAACAAATTAAAAAATAATGATATATTAATAACAAGTGATACAATTGTTTGGCATAATAATTCAGCAATTGGAAAACCAAAATCTACAAAAGAGGCAATTAAAATGCTTTATCAACTCAGTGGGTCTAAACATGAAGTCATAACATCCATATGTATAACTTCTGTCAAAAAACAAACCATTTTAAACTCCTATTCAAGTGTTTTCTTCAAAACACTTGAAAATGATGAGATTAATTTTTATGTTAATAATTTCAATACTTTAGATAAAGCTGGAGCTTACGGAATACAAGACTGGATTGGCAAAATAGGTATTGAAAAAATTGAAGGCTCATATTATAATATTATGGGTCTTCCAACAGATTTAATATACAAAAGTTTAATCGAATTTTGAAAAAAATTCTAAAGCTCTTAATTCATTGTAATAAACTCCACCTGATGAAATAAATCCAACATGACCTCCATGTTTTGGTATTTCCAAATTTACATAAGAACTCTTTTTCGCAAATTCAACAGGATAACAAGATTCAGATAAAAAAGAATCATTCAAGGCATTTAAAATCAAGACAGGAATATTTATAAACTTTAAAAATTGAAGACTACTGGATTTATTATAGTAATCATCAGCATTTAAAAAACCATTAGCAATTGAAGTGTAAGCTTCATCAAAAGATCGCAATGTCCATATAGACCAAAGAGATCTTCTAGGAATTTTTAAGGGAAATTGGCAATGTTTTTTCTTGAGTTTAATTTTCAAACCAATCATAAAATAAATTTGAAACAAAATATTTTTGAACTTATGTAATTCTTTTGAAGATGCAGCTAGGTCGATTGGAGCTGATAAAGCCATAGCTGCTTTAATTTGAGATGGTATCTTTGAAAATTCTCCAAGATATTTTAAAACTATATTAGCACCAAGACTAATTCCTTTTAAATAAATTGATTTATAGTCATATTTGTTTATGATATGATTTATAATAGATTCGAGATCTTCTGTTTGACCAGAGTGGAAACTAAAAAACTTTTTATTATTCTCACCACTACAACCTCTAAAATTTACACAAATAGCATCAAATTTATTTTGGTTCAAATAACGAGCTACACCAGAAACATATGGCCTTTGTCCATGACCTTCCATCCCATGTAAAATGATAGCAATTTTATCAGTTTTTTTATCTGAATAACTCCAATCAAGGTCTAAAAAATCCCCATCAGGTAACAGAATTCTTTCTCTAAACTGTTGTATTTTAAGATACCGAATTAAACCAGAATAAACAGTTGAAATAAATCCGCTTTTAAAAAATTTTAATGGTTTAAAATTAGAATTTATCAGTGGCATGTTCAATACTTATTTTACTAATTGATTTACTATTTGATGTCGCAACAAATCTAGAATCTTGACGAACACCTAGAATCCAAACTATTTTATCTTTACTACACAATAACATCAGCTTAGATTTCTTAACAACAGATAATTTTTCATCTTTAAAGAATTTACTGAGTTTTTTTCTTTTATTAAATCCTTTTGGGAAAAAATAATCTCCATTTTTCCAAGGCCTTAAAATAAGAGGGTATTCTAGTTGAGTGTCATCAATGTAAATCACATTATTATTATTATTATTATT
>Ga0160423_10005399_pt1 | contig 10419 bp, 16 predicted proteins | sample CRUFie14St8metaG_FD_108191 | JGI IMG/M metagenome (GOLD analysis project Ga0160423, IMG submission 108191) | Marine microbial communities from the Costa Rica Dome - CRUD Field 142mm St8 metaG | ecosystem: Environmental > Aquatic > Marine > Oceanic > Photic zone | place: Costa Rica: the Eastern... | reverse complement strand
TAACCTACTTCAGAGTAATCTAATTCTTTTAATTTATTTACTATCTTTAAATAATGTTCATCACCATCATAACAATCTACTGTTAAATAAGATAATTTAGCTTCTACTATATCTTCCAGTTTAAGTTTACCAGACATTATATTATCTCCATTAGTAGTTATAGTAGTATAAAAATATTTTGAAAATACTTTAACTATTTCAATTATATTCTTATTAAGAGTTGGTTCTCCAAATCCAGTAATGTGAATGTCCCCATCATAGTTAGCCTCTTTAAGTTGACTAGAAAGTCTTTCAGCTACTGCTACAGGCATATTAAGATTTTGATTAGGATATACTTCTGGATTGCTCCTAGGGCAAAAGCTACAAGTTCTGTTACAAAGCTCAGTAGGATTTATTTCAACTACAGCAAGACCAGGAAGTAAAGGGTTTGAGATGTTGGCCTGGTTAATCCTTTTCTTCCGGAAAGTAATATGTTTTTCAATGTCAAATTTTTCACTCACTAAACATTCTATTAAACTCTTTTAACCAGAGGTCAGAGTATTTGCAATTTCTATAGTTTTCAAACCATGGGCCTCCTTCAGTAAAATGAAGAAGCTTAGGAGTTCCTTCAGTATACCAATCAGTAAGCCAGTTCCATTCATAAGGTAAAGAACCTATCAATGAATCATCTAACCAATTAAACCTATGTAAATGTGCTCCTGTTGTTTCTTCATTATTAATAAACTCAACAGTAAGCTGTTTGTTATATAAATGACTATTATTCCACAACATTACAGAACTCCAATTTTTTCTAGGGTACTGAGTTTGAACTCTACCGTCCATCTTATATTTAAATAGCGGCTTGTAATCATGTTTAACTACTTTAATAGCAAATTCTGCATTATTTTGTTCAATAAGTTTTAAAGGATCATCTAAAAATAAAGTATCACAATCTACAAATAATGAAACTCCTTTAAAATCAGAAAGAAAAGGAACTAAAAATCTAGAAAATGTAAATTCAGTAGAACCTAATTTATCTTCTCCTCTCCAATAATGACCATCTTTTCTTAATTCTTCTAATTTAAGAGGAATTATTTCTATTTTAGAAATATCTGAGCATTGAGTAAGGATAGAGTTCTTACATACTTGGTAAGCTATATCCTCTCTAGAATCATATCCTATAAAGATTTTGTATTTTAACATCCTAAAGTCAGTACTCCGTAAGTTACTAACCCATAAAGAAGTATTTCTAAAAATAATTTCATACTAGTTACTTAATAATGCTTTAATAGCAGGATGAGATTTATAATTTACTAATTCTACATCAAAATCTCCTCTATAAATGTCATAACATATAAGTTTTACTAGAGGAAGATTAAATCTAGACCTATTAACTTGTTTAGCTGCTTGTTTAAGATGGTTTTTGTATAAATGAACATCACCAAAGTTACCTATCAGTTCTCCAGGTTCTAATCTAGTCTCTTTACAAAGTAATAACAGTAACAAACCGTAACTACTAATATTAAAAGGTACTCCTAAGAATAAGTCAGCACTTCTTTGATTCCACATAAGAGAGAGCTTACCATCTGCTACATAACATTGAAAACTATAATGGCACGGAGGAAGAGTCATCTTATCTAAATCTTCTACATTCCAACTATCAACTATATGTCTTCTTCCGTCTGGGTTATTAATAATGCCAGTTATGAGATTCTCTAGCTGATCAATACCGTTTATATCTCTCCATTGCTTACCATATATAGGACCTAACTCTCCATCAGTTCTACCAGATCTTTCATAGTCCCCGTCCCATATTTTACAATTATTATCTTGAAGATACTTTATATTAGTATCTCCTCTAAGGAACCATTTTAATTCAGTAACCATAGTTTTGAAGGCCACTTTCTTAGTTGTTAGAATAGGAAAGCCTTCAGACATACTGTGTCTAATGGTTGCTCCGAAGATAGAAAGAGTACCAGTACCAGTCCTATCATTTTTTGCAATACCGTTCTCTAATACGTTTTGTAAAAGCTTTTGATATTGCCTATCTAAATTATTAGCCATAAATATTTAAAGACAAAGTATTATCCATATTGAATAATCTTCTAATTTTTACTCTTCCTGTTGGAAGTTTAGAGCATTGTTCATAAGTCTTACCTTCCATTACTATATGGTAACCAGGAATGACTGTTTCTCTAATTCTAGCGTTAATTTTGTCTGATGCAATAAAATATTCTCTGTTCATAATTATCTTTTTATTTAATATACGAAAAAAAGTTCTATTATCAAAGCTATATTGCTGTTTTGTTTGATGAATATATCCAAGTAACCAACGAATATCTTGCTCCCTTAGTAACTTTAGTGACTGCATGATAAGTTTTAGAAGGAAAAACTATAAGCTTTCCAGTTTCTTTTGGTATCTCTTTTGTTTGTTTTAAATTTTCTTTTAAGTAAAGTGAACCTCCTTCATATGATTCATTCAACATAATTATAGCTGTATAAAATTCGTTCGCTTTAGTTATATCATTATGCCAATTAAAATGATCTCCAACGTTATATTTATATAATTCAAAAGTATGGTACTTATCTAAACTATGAAAATCTAATCCTAACTTTAAGCTCAAATTATGTATTATATCATATCTTAAATTAAGATTACGATAGTTAATAGCTTCTGATTTTCTATCTTTAGGATCAACCTCATACTCTGAGTAAACAAAATCTTTGAGATGATCTTCTTTAGAACTAATTATTTCTTGACATTGTTTTAAAGTAAGAAAATTTTCTTTTATCCAAATCATATACTATATATTCCTAGTTTGCCTCTTAATTTTCTACTAGAATCAAAATATGATTCATCTAGCTTAATAGAAGTATCAATCAATGTTTTATTAGAGTATACATCTTCATAATAATCTATAGGAATATTTAGTTTATTACTAACCTTTTCAATTAATTCATTCCAATGCTTCATATGATTTAGATGCTCTGGTACAAGCTTTAAATTTAGCTTTGATACTTCATTCCATACTTTAATACTGTTTGTATCATTATCGAATCTCATAGAAACAAATGATTCAGCTGCTGCTAATAAATCTTTTCTTGATAATAAAACTACTTTATCAAAATTTTCTGTAAATTTTAGCAAAGAGTCCATTTCAAGCCTGTATACAATCATTTTGCAGACTGCATTTTTATAATAGTGAGAATAAATATTAGGACTTCTAGTAAAAGGTTCGAATATTCTTTTTTTATTATTAGCTTTTGCAATACTAAGGAACAAGTTAGATGAACCGCTTCTAGGAATAGCGATTATCAAACAATTTTTCATAAAACTATTTATACGTTATTTTTAAAATAGGTAATAAAGTTAGTAAGAATTGCTCTAGTTTTAGTTTGTTGATCAGATGTCAAAGGCCTAGTAGTTCTATGTCTACTTTTAGATGCCGGTACTTCTTTATATATTGCCATAGTAAATTATTTATTGTGTACTACTGTTTTCTCTGCTATATAATTATTATGACCTGGAACAGTAATATTAAATACTGGAGTATCTTCTGGGATAATATGAAACTTAAAGTCTTTTATTTCTTTCCACTCTCCATCTATTAGAATTTCGTCTCCTACTCCTAATATATTTATATCCTTTTGTTCAGTAGCATATGGTTCTTGATTAGCTAGAGGAGCTAAAGATTTCCAACCTCCTTTAGTTAAGAAAGGATGCTCTGGTGTAAATCTTAATCCTACGCTCCCTTCATCTAAAATTATATCAAATACTCCTGCGTTTAAGTAACCTAATTCAAGACAAGCATCTTTATGACTACCTACTGTATGTCTGTGATCAATAGCAGAAACTTCTCCATAAACTTTTCTTCCTGTTTTTCTGTCATAGGAGTAAACAGTATCGCCAACTTTGATATCTTCTATATTAACATCTCCTTCTGGAGTATCTATAACAGTACCAGCTAAGAAACAAGTATAATATCCCCATCTTGCTGCTCCACCATAGTTGTGAAGGACAACATTAGAACCTGAAAGAGTAAAAGTATCAACACTACTAAAATCTGCCTCATAGCCTTTTGCTTCATCTAAATTATCATATATTAAAAGAGAATGAGATGCAATTTTTACTTGATTACCGCTAGTATCATAAGCAGAATCTCCTTCATCTAGTTCATAAGTTTTTCTGAACTTAATTAGATCTTCTGTTTCATCATAGGAAGCCATAAAGACTGTAGACCCTAAGATAGTTTCATCACCTGTTTCCCAAGTGATTTTGTGCATAGTCAAATCTTTATTTAATCTATCTCCTGTTTCGTCTAATATTGAAGAGGTAATATGAGAACCAGAAGGATAAGTATCCCCAGGTATTTTCCATATATCTAATACTTCAAAATCATCAGAATCTGGAGAACCAGAAATAAAGTATGAAGTAAATAATGAGCCTGTAATTAAAGAATCAGCTCTAACCCCTTCTCCTGAAGCGCTTAGTATTAATGTAGCTGGACCTAAACCTTTGGATATTTTTGGGAAGTTAGTAACGTACTCATATTTATGTTTATCATTTAATATGAATGTAACATCACTTCCGGAATAACTGCTTGTAGTTAAAGTAGTAGGAACTTCTAAAACAGAATCAATTTCGTATTCTCCTAAGAATGATATATCTAAATCTGATCCATAAACAATATTAAAACTTCTAATAGATCTTGAATGGGAACCTGAAATACTATTTTGATAATTAGTAATTACTACATCGTCTCCAAGTACCTGAGATTTAAATTCGTTTATCCTATAATCAGATCCTGTGTTAGGAAGACCTAATTTATAAAATTTAAGATTACCTTTATTTACTTTATTAATAAAACTAGACTTTGTTGCAAAGTCTGGAATGTTAGGATCATTAAATGAAGATGATAAACTATCGATTACTCCATAGGTTGAAGATGAATGATATAAAGGAACTACTGATGCTAGATCATTGTTGCCGTAAAATAAATCATATAAGTTTAATTCTGATTTACAATAAGTAGAATCAAAAACAGCTGATTCATCATAAGCTAATCTTAAAATAAACTTATCCTCTGCATCATCTACTGCGTCAGGATAAATAGAACAGTCATCTACTTGAACCTTATTAAAGCTAGTAATGAAAGTTGCACTGCTTGAAATATAAGTTTCTAAAGACTTAACAAAGAAGTCTTGAAAGTTTTTATGTATTACGGTTAAATTAGTAATACTGCTTCCGGACAGTATGTCTCTTAATGGATCAAAACTTAATCTTTCTGAGATAATATTATCACCAACTGCAGTATCAGTATTAATTTCAAGTAACTTTGGATTATTAGAATCGTCTATTACGAAATCAGCTGAAAATAAGGTACCCTTCATAGGTTTAGATTTTTATTATAAATAGTGTTGAGTTATAAAGCAGACAACACTTCTTATATAAATATGTTAATTTTCCTTACTCTGCATTAGTATAAAATATATGCTTCTTCCCATAGATGAAGTAGCAAATGCTCCAGCTATTCCTAATCTAAAATGCTTTTCAACTTCAATAATATCTAACAAACCAAAGTACCATAACCCAACTAATACTGCATCACCAAATAATAAAAATGCTATAGTAGCTAGAGCAAACTCTTTTGGGAGTCTTCTTGCTATCATCCAAAGTACTACTGTAAATAAAGCTAAAAGAAATATGAAACTAAAACCTATAATAAAACTCATTCGCTTTGATATGCTCTAGGGCTGGGAAGGCCGGAATAGTAGTCCCAATCATCAGAATTTTTATTATAAAATTCATCTTCTTCATCTTCAAATTCATGATACATAGCTCCACTTAAACACATACTATCTATCTTTCCAGTTATAGTTTTTCATCCTACTTTGACTTCCTTTCTTGCGTTTAGGAGCCTTCTCTCTAGGAGTATATTTAAATCTACCCTGATTACCCATACCATCCATATCAATATCATCTGGTTGATGACGTTCATAGTATCCTTGAGTACCATTTCCTTCTTCCCTCTGCTTTTTATTCTGATCAAAGATCATCCAGAGCGTAAACCAAACATAGAGAGCAAAGAATGCTGCCCCCATTAAAAAGAAACCAAAGCTCATCTTCTTATCGCTTGATTAATTGCTATACTAAATAATAAAATAGTACCAGGCCAATGTGCTGAGTACTGAGCTTCTTCAGTATTACCTGATAGACCTAATGTAACTGAGTACATCATAAGAATGAATGCTATAATAATAGCGTTCCATTTTAATAAAAAATCTTTAATTTTCTCTTTCATTACAACTTTTTTTATGATTAAACAAACCTCCACACTTACATCTTATATAATTTATGGAAGCTACAATTATAGGGGACCCTGCTGCCAAAGTCCACACGTTAGGGTGCCAGTGGTCAAAGCAGAGTCCAAAAAAATGTTTTAATAATTCTATCATTATACTAATGCAGTTGCTAACTTAAACAACTCTTGATTAACTTTAATATCCTTTTCGAAAGACTTAATTTTTCTAACCTTTCTAACTTTAGCACCTCTTAAAGCAGCATGAAACTCTCCTTGAGTAATTTTCTCTTGAACTACATTGAAGACTCTCCAAAGATCATCTCCTTTATCAGCATCTCTTTTAGGATCTAAAATATCTTCTATAGTTTCAGCATCATAATCAAACTTTGCAGCCTTATCACTACCAGGTTGAATACCTGCTCTAACCATCATAGCATCTAAAGCTAATTTATTTTTCTCTTCCTGAGTTAAGACTCTATTCTTCATATCGTTCATAACTTGAACTTTATTAGGAAGATCCTCTACAGCTTTTCTAACTACATTACGTAACTCAGCAAAAGTATATCCTTTATGCTTTATTTTAAAGTTACTAAATTGCTCATCAGCAACAACTAAACCATTACTACAAACCAATCTAAATATACCAACACTAAATTTAAATGCTTGCATACCATCATGAGAGTTAGTAAGTAATATTCTAGGATAAGCATCATCACCATCCTTAGAAGTAATTTTAATCTCTGGATTCTGAAAAGCAATCATATGCTTTGAAAATATAGTACCTTCAGATTTTCTTGCTTTACGTTGAGCTGCCTTGACAGGAAACCAGTTTAACTTGGCAAGATCATCAATAATAGTTTCTGTATTAACAAACAGATACCTGCTAGAAACATTAGGATTAGTGGGCCCATTAGCAAATGCAAGCGGAACACTGCTCTTAATATCTTCTTTCGATAAGTAAGACTCTTCTTTTTCATTGAAATTTAACATAACATCATTCATAATATATAACCTTTTAATTTTTATTTATACTTAAATATAAGAAGAATAATTCAGTTACGCAACATTTTTATAAAGTAATTTGCAATAATTTTTTGATATGTTTTTCCAAAATGTTTAAGGTCACATGCTAGATCAGGAGCATGACGAGCTTTTAACTGTTTGACAAAATAAGGTTCTTTAACAGTATTCTTTTGGTAATAAGTAATATTCGGAACAAAATATATTTTAGCATTATTTTTTCTAGCTATTCCATTTATAGCATCTAGATAAGAATTAATGTAAAACATTCTATTTAAATTATTCTGGAATGTATCTACATTAAAATAAAATATTTCTTTAAACGTATCTTTATTTACTATGTAATGTTTTACTAGTTGTCTATAGTATTTATCATCTTCACCAAGAGGATGACGAGTAGTAAACCCACTTTTTTTACCCTCGATCTTTTTTAAGTAAAGTTCTCTATAAGGAGAAGGAATTAAAATAAATATTTTATCATACTTAATAGATTTACTGTGTTTGAGTAAAGAAATGTAATTAGAACCTATATCACCGCCAGGGTTAGATAAATTCCATACTTCTTGATTAAGATAAGAGCCTAAAATACTAGGCCAAGTTTTTTCTAAATATTGATACTGGCCAAAAGTATCGCTACATCCTAAGGTAACTATACCAGTAGATTTCTTATTAAATTCTTTACATCTAAAACCAGATGAATTAATACTATAGGATGGAGGTACTATTTTATTATTAACTATAAATCCTGATGCTTCTAAGATATCTCTCTTAACACTATCCTTCTGCCATTTTTCTAGGTTTGTTACCTCTTTTTTCTCCATAAGATAATCTCTAGTACCAGGAGCAAAAGTATGTTTGTTTTGCTTAAATAAAGTCTTGGATGTTTGTCTTAGAATCATAATGTTTAAAAAAATAATTTGCAACTCTCATCATAAATAAATGTCCAAAGTGTTTAAAATCAAGTGCATATGAATCATCTATAGTCATATCTGGAACTTTAAACTCACAACTATGAGAGGCAGAAGGGTCTAGTAAATGAATAAGAGTAGCATTATGTTCTTGACAAACGTTGTAGATTGCATCTAAATATTTATAGTATTTTAACTCCTGGTGTTGGGTACTGTTTATGTTATCTAATTCTATTGAATCCATTATACATAAGGTCAAATTTTCATATTTACTTTTAAGAGAAGTATTACTAGAAAAAGTAGATTCAGGTTCAGAATTATAAACACTAAAATTATCTCCTAACCAAGTATAATTCCTATTTAAATTAGGTATTAGAAAGAAAACATACTGAGGTTTGATTAACTCTATATACTTTTTAAGTATTACATAACATTGGTCTATTGACGATCCTGGAACACCTAAATTAAAATTCTTTATTCCTAACAACTCAGTAAGATAGTAAGGCCAGGTTCTATCTTCATGCTGGTATGCACCATAAGTATTACTGTCTCCTAACGCTATAAAACTATCAGTTATAAAAAACTCATCAGTTCTAAATCCAAATTTATTTTTTCTATAAGTTGGAAGATAAGGTTTACCGTATTTATAGAAACCGTTTTTCTTAGCATTTGCTCTATAGTTTTGATCTTTTAGAAAAGATTTTTGTTTCTGTACTCTACTATATTCACTCCATGATAGATTAGAAATGTTTAAGTCGTTAAAAGATACATTATCAAACTCGAGTAATTCCATAATCGTTTGGATTGAATGTTGTTCTTTTCTTATGTAACGTATTAAAAAATAAATCAGCTATAAATGAATGAGCTTCTTTACTCCAATGACTTAAATCTCTAGCACCACATATACTAGTTACATGATTATCTTGATCATTATGCAAAATATGATTAAAGTAATCTCGAATATCTTCTATGTAGATATGAATAAACTTTTTATGCTTACTTAAGCAAAGATATTTTAAAGCGTTTAAATTAGAATAGTAGTTAAGAATACTATTTGGTTCAAATAAAAAGAACGTTTCATTAAACTTATTGATATAAGTATGCTGTTTCTTAATAGATGGAGAGTTAAAATAATCATACTCCCAAGGACCTAAGTGAACTATTTGATGAGAACCTTTTGGAGATAAAGGATCTAACTGAACGTTACCTAATTGCTCTCTTCTTAACATATTAGGGCCAAGAACAGCTACAGTATCTATTTCTATATTATCTATATTAGAAAGTAAAAAACGAAAAGCTGTGTTAATACTAGAACCGGCCATTCCTAAATTATAGAAAGGAAGCTTGAGACGTTTTGCTAACTTGCTGCCCCACACTTCATCTAAATGTAAACCAGTCCCATAAGTAAAACTACATCCTAACGTTACAAGACCTTTTCCTTGATCGAATTCAGACGATCTAAATCCTTTACTGTTATACTTGTAGCATATAGGATTATCTAAGTACCCAGACTTTTGTAATGTTAATCTCGTTTCAGGGTTTTTTAAATTAGCTTTTAAAGTTTCTTCACTATCGGTTGTGTTCCACCATTTAATACTATTAGGACTGCCTGCAGTATAATTAATCAAGTCACCAAGAGGAAACATATCTCCTCTATCTTCTATATACTTATTGAATGTTACCATGCTTTAGCTAACTCTAAAAGCTTCCAGCAATCTATTTGTTCGTCAGATAAATCTCTAGCATGAAGATGTTCCAAACAACTTTCTAATGCCTGAACCCATTGAGATCTAGGTAAAGATATCTCATACATATTATCAGCTCCTTCAAATGTTATTTCAAATAAAGGTGCTGTTCTAGATCCATTCTTCTGCATAGCCTTTTCAATACCTTGAACTATACTTCTTGTTACTGAAAGAGTCTTTTTAGTAAATAGTCCTTCAAATTCTTCTGTAGATTTAAAATGTAATTTAACCACGATTCTCTGATATTTTTCGAGCTTTTTCCCAAGCGTCTGATTTTTCTAATGATCCAGTATCTGAAAAGTCTACTACAGTATTGGTCCCCCATTTGAATACAGGTCCATAATACTCATAAGTCTTTAAGTCAACCCAGGGATTACCATGCTCTACTCTAGTAGGTTCCGTAATTCTTCTAGGTCCGTTAAATGATCTAAAGTCCTTTGTAGTAACTCTATACCATTTTTCGTT
>Ga0160423_10005398_pt1 | contig 10419 bp, 4 predicted proteins | sample CRUFie14St8metaG_FD_108191 | JGI IMG/M metagenome (GOLD analysis project Ga0160423, IMG submission 108191) | Marine microbial communities from the Costa Rica Dome - CRUD Field 142mm St8 metaG | ecosystem: Environmental > Aquatic > Marine > Oceanic > Photic zone | place: Costa Rica: the Eastern... | reverse complement strand
TTATTTCTTCAAAGCGTTCTTCTTTTAATTCTTCTAGTACCTTTTGTTCTTCAGGTGCTCTCTCATCCATAATATCCCATTCCTAAACTTTGTTCTTCTGCTTCAAGTCTAAACAAATCATAATAAACATAGTAGAAGTCAGGATACTTAGTCATCAACTGACTAGCAGTATTTCTAAGTATCTTTCTTGCTTCACTTGCTTCTGCTCTACTTATACTAGCATTTGCACCATATCTTTGTCTTATACCTTCTAATAAGAATTGTCTAGTCAATATATACTGCATTGCACCTTGTATAGCAGGCAAATCTTTAACTGTGGTTTTTGTACCATCAGGCATAGTTACTTCTGTATCTTGTTCTGTTCCTACAAAATTAACAAACAATTCAATCTTAGAGTTTGTATCTAATGATGGTGCTACTGTAGATGTCTGACCATATCCAGGGAATTGTTTTTGTAATTGTAATCTAAATAAATATAGTTGTTCAAACTTTTTCTGTAAAGGTACTCTAGTAAACATAGGTCCATCCATAAGCATCCTTCTATAGTTTTCGTATGCTAATGAACCTTGTGCCTGTCTAATAGCTTGCTGATATTGTTCATCAGTTAAATCTACTCTGTCTCCTGATGTAAAAGCATCAGCCCATGCTTGATAATCAAACTCATCTAATGGAGAATCAGGGAACATATAGTATGCAACATTAGGATGTTTATCCATTAACTCTTTGTTTTGTTTGTAGAAGTATCCACCTTCAACTGTATATGATGATGGTCGTATTCTCTTTGACTTAGATGTAAGTAAAGCAGTAGGGTCAAATCCAAACATCTTCATAAACTTACCTGTAGCTTGTACTCTGTCACCATCAAACTCTGCTAAGAATTGGTAATATGCATCTGACAATAATACTTCTGCAAAGTAATGATGATTAGGGTCTTCATCTTTTATTCTTACAGGGTCTAAGAACTTACTACCTTCAGGACCAATATTGTATTCGTATTTAGTAACAGGACCTGTAGGTGCTATAGCTTGTACAATACCTCTAATAAGTAACATTTGACTAGCTAATCTTCTAGCTCTTTGTAGAGATTCTTGTTCTGCTGCAGGTGTACTATCATCAAATATACCTGTGGTATTCATAGCTCTAAGTATTGTCTTTACTTCATTTGTGTATTGTCTATCTAAATCTTTATCTAATGAACCACCAGCAGCTAATATCTTTTTAAACCAGTTTGGCATAGCAGATTTAACATAGAATGTTGGGTCATAAAACTCACCTTCAGGTCTGCCATATGGAAAGAATACATCATCTATTCCTTGTCTAGTTGGTAATACTGCACTAGCAGGAAGTGAAGCTAGTGGTCCAAGACCAGGAACTACAGAACCTGCAACCATGTTTAATCCTCCAGCATAACCTTGCATCTTTGTTTTAACTGATGGTGTACCTATGTCAGGTCTACCAGTTATAGGATTAATAGCTACATCATCTTCATCAGGATTGTTAAGCATTCTATCTAGATTAAATCCAAAATCAAAACCTGCCATGTTGTACATTTCTTGACCTGTCTGTGGGTCTGTAGTAAAGAAACCTTCATCTTCATCTTCACCAAATATGCTAGGCTTTCTAAACGCCTCTACAGTTCTTTGTATCTTTCTACCAAATAAAGTCTTTTGTGTTTTAAGTAATTTAGTCCAAGTACCTGCTATCTCTAAATAAACTTCACCGAATGGGAATATAAGTCTTAGCTGGTCTGCTATGACATGTCTTCTATTTAAATCATATAGCAGAGCTTTAGTCTCTTGTAAAGAATACGCTTTAGCTAAATCATCTATGGATTTTAAGTCATTAACAGTAATAGCTTTAGTAACATCAGCTTTACCCATTGTTTCTAAGTTCTTAATGTATTGTTTCGCTCTAGAACCAGGAGCACTTCTACCCATAACTTTCTTAGCTTGTGCTAATACTGTAGCCCTAGCAGCATCATCCATATTTGCATATGCACCTTCTATAAATCTCCAGTAGAACTGCCTAAATGCAGATGACCTAGATAAATCATTAGTAGGCACACCCATAAGACCTGCATATAATGTTTCAATCACTTGGTCTGCTCTAGCTGCATAATCTCTATCGGCTTCAAACCTAGATGCTTTTACTTTAAAGAAATCAGAAACAGAATCAGACTTGTAGTTATTAAGCCAAGATGTATACTTTCTGAATTGACTTCTTGTCATTTTTTTGTTAAAGACTAAATCCTCATACTCATTACTTTTTCTGTTAAATATTTGTATGGTGTGTTCAGTATCATCTTTATGACCTTTGGCTATTTGTCTAAGTAACTCATGGTCACCTGTTTGTGTTATTTCATATCTAATTACATTATTAGGATTTGTAGGTCTTGGTGTTTCTATATCTAGTGGTATCTTTCGACCATCAGACAATACTTCATATGCCCTGTATTCTCCACCTGTCTTTAGATGAACTCTAGCTACAACAGATTCTACATAACTATCAGACCATTTCTTATCTTGCATAATTAATTGCTTTAACTGTTTTGCATCATCATCAGCATTAGATACTAATGCTTTTCTCCATTGTGCTAATCCATTTTCATTTGACCAAAAGTCTTCTTTAATTCTTATAATTGCATTTTCAAATGCTTCACTACCAGGTGTTCCTACTACAGTTGCATCAGCTATTCTTGAGGCTAACTCATCACTATGTAGCTGTAGTAACTCAGATGTCCAAGCATTATAAAAACCTTTTTCTCCTTTACCAATTACTTTAAATCCTCTAGCTCTTCTAGGGTCAAGACCAAATAATATACCTGCGTGTGATTGTGACAAGGCTTGTTGATGTTCCATAGCCAATTCAAGTGACTCATCAAATATATCTGTTTCACCTCTACCTAATCCAAATGTATCTGCTAGATAATCATCTCTAAGTAATTTTCTTTCTTCTTGTAAGAACTGTCTAGACCTTTGTGGTTTTCTACCTATAACCCAAGCAAATGCAGATATAGGATGTGCAAATACATTGTCTAAGTCTGCAGCCCACATACGAAGTTGCTCCTCACCTACAACTCTAAGTACCCAAGCAGGTCTTAGTAGCACAGATGGTTTCCATAACCTCTGCATATATCCATCTGCTATTGATGTCAATAAACCTTCTGATATTTGATTAATACCATCTTCATCTACATTCATTTTAATTTTTGTTCTAGCACCTTTTACCCATACCTTTACATTCTCCATAAGAGTTTTATCATCTTTCAATGCAAGGTTTGCTAAGTCTGTTACAGGTTTAGCTAACAACTTATCAAAGTCTTCTTGTGGTAATGAACCTTTACCTCTAAGTCTTAGACCTAGTTCCCTCATAGGTCTGAATACTCTTAAAAATAATCTTGCATCAGGCATAGGAATAAAACCATCATTGTAATACTCAGATATCAAATGAGCTGTAGGTCTAGCTTTACTTACTCTACCTTCTTCAATCTTTTGTAATATGTTTGTATTCTTAAGTTCATCTACTAATTCATCAAGTAAAGTTCTTATTTCTCCTTCAGATATAGCTAGTTCCCCTAAGTCATCTGTTTGTGTAAGGTAGTCATCTAATGTTCTAGCTAAACCACCTATAGTATTTCTAAGGTTATCTGTTGATTCTGTTTGGAATATAATATTATCTAGTAATGTTTTTAGTTTTACAGATTCATCTGCAGTTAAACCACTAGAACCTACAACACCTAAATCTTGTATCTTGTTTGTTTTTATAAATGTTTGTATATCTCTAATCTCATCAGGCGTATATGCTTTATTAGGGTTTATAACTATATGTGGTATGTTTCCTTGATATAAACCAGGAGATAAATCTGTTTGTGCATCAATAGACCTAGACAAATTTTGTAATCTATTTTGTAAGTATTGATTTATTTTTGGTGCTCTAGTAGCTAACTCAGCTCTACCTGTTCCCAATCCTGCTTTAGGAATAACAATAGTCCTTCCATCAGCCAATGCTTTTTGAATATCTTGGTCAATAATTTTTATTGCTTCATCGTAATCAGCATCTGTAAAAAATGCAGCTTCATCTCTTCTAGGTGCTTTTTTAGTAGCTATACCAAATGCATTAGGCTCATCTCTAATAATTGCTTGACCACCTTTTCCTGTTCTTTCTAAGTTATCACCAAACAAATATATTTTATTAGGATTTGATTTAACAATGTCAGGTGTTACTTTGTCTATATATTCTAATTCTAATTTTTCTACATCATCCCACTTGCCATTCTCTAAAAAGTTTTTACTAGACTTAAGACCTTGACCTGGTGCATCTGCATCTGACAATACAACTAGAGCACCATCAGAGTTAGCTAAATTGTTTGCAGCAGCTTTTCTATAATCATCTGCAGTAGGTTCTATAGAACCCCAATCTTTTGTAAGTTCATCATACTTAGGCTTTCTAGCATTTATAGAGTTAAGTTCTTTAAACTTAGGTACATTTTCTTCCAAGTATCTAACTTGGTCTTGTACTTGTTTTTGTATTCTTTCTAAGTTTGCATCAAGATTATCTATAGCTTGGTCTAAACTAACAGCAGTATTTCTACCTCTACCTCTAGCTATATTTTCTGATATTTCATCTATAACTTTGTCACCAGTAACTTCATCGATGTATGCTTCTCTAGTTACAGTTTTAAGTTCAAATGCTTCTTTAGTAACAGGGTTATTTAATTCATCTGTTTTTCTTGCAACTAAGTAAGCTATTGCATCGCCCTCATCTATTAGTTCAGACAAAATACCTTCTTGAACAAATTCTCCTCTAAGTGTTTCGCCACCTATAGGTTGGTCTAATTCATCAAATTGAGTAACTGATTTTTCATTACCTGATACTGTCTGTCTGTATATAGGAGTTTTTACAACTCTTCCATCAGGCAATGTAACTTCTCTAGTTTTATTTGTTTTAACAAATCCTCTTTGTTCTGCAAGTGTTCTTCTAGCAAATGATATGTTAGGAGGTGTAGGTGAGTATTTTGCAATGATTGCTTCTTTTTGTGTTTGTAAAGATTCTCTAGCAGCATTTAACCTAGATGCAGATTTTTCTGCCTCTTCTAGCTGTGTCATAGCTAGTTTAACTTTTCCTTGTTCTCTTCTAGGTAGTTTGTTTACTTCATCAGATAGTTCTACTTTTACTTTGTCAGATAGTGTTCCCCAGTCATATTCCATTCTTGCAATATCTGAGTTAAGATTATCTGACAATCCAAGTTCTAACATTCTTTGTCTGTTAGCATCGTATCTACCATCTATGTTTAGTGGTTTAAATTCTATCTGATACAAAGGGAAACCTTTAGACAAACCTTTTTCTTCTAGTATGACTTGTAAATCTCTTTCACTAATAGCTTCTTTAGAAATTAAATCTTCTAGTTGTACTCTTCTTTGTGGATTTTGAAATATATCAGGTGCTATTTTTCTTACATTACTTACTTGAACAGCTACTTGTTTGCCATCTCTTTCTACTAAAAATCTTTGACTTCTAAAAGGTAAAGAAAATTCTTCACCTATAGGTATACCAAATATATCAGACCATTCACTTGTACTTTTTATTTCTGATGTTTTTAATCCTTGAGTAATTAAATCTACATCAGCATCTATTTTTGTTAAGTTCTCTATATTAAGTCTGTTTGTAGATACTTTACCTGTATAACCATAAGGAACTCTACCAGCAGTACCAACACCTAACTCTTCTGCTATATCTAATACTGCTTGTTCAGCACCTTCATAGTAACCACTGTTAACTTGTCGTATAAGCTGTCTAGCTTCAGGTTCTAATATATTATTACTAGCTTCTTGTAATCTACCTAAAATATCATCTATCTCTGCTGTATCTACTTTTGCGTTTTTTCTAAACTTAGACACAATTCTTTCTGTAAGCATTCTTGCATCTTCTGTAGATATTTCTTCTGCAATAAACTCTCTAAACTCTTTAGGAATAATTTCATATTTAGAACCTACAAACCACTCAAGTTCACCTAACTCATTAACAAAATACATTCTTGTTTGGTCAATTGATGACATCCACTTACGAACACCTTTTACTAATTCTTCAGGTAAACCTACACTTTGGAATTTTTCACCTATGTGTGTTAAGACTTGATTCCATATCTCTAATACATCATTCATATTTTCTACAGCATTAACAGGTTGCTGTAACTCAGGGTTTAATACTCTAGCTTTTTGTGCAACTGCTAAGTCTGCAAGTTTATCTAATGCAGGATTAGCTATAGCATCATCTACTTTTGCAAACTTCATCCAATCTCTTAAATCAAAGAATGATTGGTCTAGGTTATTTACATATAGCTTTGGAACAGGGAATGTAGAAAATATTCTACCTAGCTGTGAATCATCAATGCTTTTACTAATTGCACCTTTAACACCAACAGCAGAACCAAACTCACCTGCAATAGTTCTACCAAGTGCAGATGATATCTTACCTCTCATAATCATAGAAGTAGGATTTAGTTTATTTAGTACTTGCCTATCCTCTATAGCTTCTATAAGTAAATTTTGTATTTCACCTCTGTTAGTAGAATCTTTTAAACCCTTATGTAGAGTTGCATCTCCTTGACCTCTAAGCAAATTATTTATAGTTGTGTAATCATCAGCTAAAACAAATTGGTCAACTATTTTTTGACCTGCTTTAGTTTGTGTTACATATTGTTTTGCAGAAGGTACATGCACAGTTTTTCTTATAGCATTGTTTATTACTCCAGCTCTAGATAATGCTATAGATTGGTCTAAACTTCTAACAGCTTTACCTGCTTTGTTTAGATAACCACCTACAAGTATTGTAGGGTCTGCAAGTAAAGTTAATGCTCCATCAACAATACCTGACATAACATTATATGCTCTAGTTCCTGGTTCTACTACAGAAGCAACTAATGGAGCTGCTGGAGTAAGTTTGATTACCTGACCACTTCTAGCTTTAAAACTTAAACCTTCATCTCTTTCTCTTTCCTGTTCTGTAATATCCTGTCCATAATAAGATTGTATAATACTTTTAGCTTGTGTAGGGTCAGCACCTCTAGCAATCATTTCTTTATAAATATCTGTATCTTCTGCAAGAGTAGAGTTGGCAAAGTATCCTTCACCTAAGTTTACTTTCTTACCTTCTGATAAATTCTTTAGTGCTTGTCTACCTACAGATGGACCTAGTTGTTTTTTAACTTTCTGCCAATCATTCATAGAATCTCTATTTGTATAGAGCTGTAACATTGCACCAGCAAAACCTACACCATCATTATATTTTTTATCGTTTAAATACTTTTGTGTAGCTAATAAAGGTTTCTTAACTAATTCATCTTGTAAAGAATCAAATGCTGTAAATGCAGTTCTTACAGTTCCTCTACCTACAGCCTTAACTTTATCCCACCAAGTCTTTTCATTATCTAGCCATCTTTCAACTAATGGTGCTAGTTCAGGACTGTCTGTAGTTAAACCTATAAGAGATGCACCAACAAGTACATCTTTAGGTAAATAGAAGTGTTCTTCAATTAAACCTTGTAAATTTTGTGATAACTGAGGATTAGCTTCAATATAGCTAGTTATAGTTTTAGCTTGTTGTATTCTATCTTCTTGTGCTTGATTTTCATAATCTTGCATATATGGCGGTTGCCACCACCATCTTACCTCAGCCATAACTCTCCTATAAGTTTCTTAGTAATGCAGCTATCTCTTTACTAGGTAAAACCCTATACATAGCCTGTAAGACCATATCTGCATCATTTGCCATAAAAGGTGCATCAGTTGCACTAAGTCTTGTTGTAGGAGCTTCTAGAGGTCTCTCAGTGGCTCTGTAAGCATCTTGTATTAAGTTACCTAGGTTCTGTGGCTGAACTGGTACATTTTGCGGTGTGCCTACCTCAGGCTCAACTATTTCTGCCATAGGTGCTGCACCCTGCAATGTATCTAGTTCTGTTGCTTGACCATAGCTTTCTGCTTGAAATTCTCTTTTGGGTTGTCTTCCTCTACTCAAATTCGTAACCTCCAGGACTTTCATCAGGAGTAAAGACTATATCTATTCTCCCCATGCCTGGAATGTATGCGACTGTAATTACATCAAAATGAGTGTAATCTAACAAATGTCCATCCTGGTCATCTAGTAAGTACTCATCTTCATAAACTGTTTCTTCAGGAAAGTTTTGTGCAACTATCTTAGCAAACTCTATATCTGCTGGTTCAGGTATAGCAGCCATTATGCACCTCCCAGTAAAGCAGCTAAGTTAGGTGGACCTTGTGGTCCAGCTTGTCCTTGTACTTGCTGTGACATCATTTGTTGTTGCAACATAGCTTGTTCTTCAGGACTTGGCTCTTCACCACTAGCACTAAAGAATTTTTCTAAGATACTACCAATACGCTTTGGATTGTTATATATCTCTACAATAGCCATCATTGCTTTTTTATCACCCTGTTGAGATTGTTGTAATAACATCTGATATAATATATCTTCTGTTTTTTGTTTAGTAATTCTTTCATTAATCTGTTGCAAGTTCTCTAAACCATCCATTTCTTGTTGCATAGTTTCTCTATCTATAATTCCTGCTTGCATTAACTGTAATCCTGTAATTATTTTATTCGGTGCATCAAATGAAGCCATTGCACCATATTTTCTTTTAGTTACATAGTTCATGTCTATATCTGAATTAGGTGTATAACTTTCAGAAAATGCTGCACCTTTGTATGTACCTGTAAGAGGTTTTCTTTTATTACCAAAAAGTACTTCATCTAGTTCTAATCTTTTAGCATCTACCTCTTGTAATGCATATTCAAGTATTGTGTGATACTCACTAACCATTTGACTTACGCCAGACTCCAGTTCCTCTAGACCTCTACCAGTTACAAATGAGTTGGGTGAGATAGCATCATCTTGAACTGGATATCCAGCGACAACTCTTAATTGCCTTTCTAATCTACCAACAGCTTCAAACAATTGATATGGTAGGTTAGTCACAGGTTTTACTACTTGTGAACCAGGTGTTAAGTAATTAATTGCATTTCTGCCTTTTCTATATTGTCCTGATTCTATTTCTCCAACTATGTTTGTTTCTGTAAATACAGCATCTTCCATAGCAATTACAGACAAAATGTTTATTTTTGCCATAGATGCCATAAGTCCGACTACTTGGTCAAACTGTCCTTGTAATCTATCAAAGCTAAATCTTTTTGCTACAACAAATGCTGGTCCTGATTTAAGTGGATTTGGTACAAAGTCAACTATTTTTTTAGAAGCAACATGCACAACATATGTACCTTCTATGTTCATGTACTCTAAAATTACATCACCATTCTCATCTGAGTTCTCCCAGCTACCATCATCGGTATATCTTAGGTTGTAACTATCGTATGATGTATCTTCAGTATCTTTGTTTTCAAAGTATGTTTTAAGTTCAGGATACATATCTATAAGTTTTCTTATAGGAACTTTCTGAATTATTGCTAATTCATCAGGTTGTTGTGTATTTCCAAAATAACCAGGAAAACAATCATAAGGGTTTCTTAATTCTGCACATGGATACATATGTCCATTCATATCCATCTTTGTTGTTATTACCCATACAGCAAAGCCATATCCTGGTAGCCACCTAGCTACTTGTGGTAGTTGTAATTCTAAGCGTTGCATATTGTCATATGCAGATATAATTCTTTCTAGTTTATCTTTTTTAACTTTGTTTCTTTGAGAATCTCTAGCATTTGTAATGTGTACATCTAAAGAAGGTACTTTACCAATTTTTTGAGAAAGTCTATCTAATGCAGACAACATAAGGTTTGGTGCTGGTATTGTGTGTGATTCGTTATTATCTAATCCAGGACCAAGTAATTGTCTTATACCATCTTCACCACCATTTAATATTGCTCTAAATCTTGCTCTGTCTACTAGAGCATCATCATGCATTCTTTTTAAGTAGGATGCTCTCTCAATAATTTCTTGCGGTTTCATTTAACTCCAGGGTGTTTCGTTCCATTGTACACCATTATAGCCATCAAAACTAGGAGTGTACTCTATTCCTATATCAGCATAAACTAATTTTGTCAACTGTCTAATAACTTTCATAGGAAACCAACTTGCCATAACAACATCTGATTTGTAACCTCTACCGCCTTTACCTTTAGATGCAAAGTAAACTAACTGTTTTGTATAGGTTATAGATTTACTTTGTGCATCTGCATCGTAAAAAGGTAGTTGTATCATTTGGTCATTAAACATAGGAGCTAATGAAGTTACACCAAACTTTTCATCCCATTTGTTTTTATGTGTCTCATGACCTTCTAGCTTTATACCTTGTATGTTGCAATACTCTTTTATTCTTTGGTCTTGTCTAATTGCTTTCTGAAAACCATTTTCTTCAATAACCCAGTGGTAACATCCATACTTTTCGTTCCA
>Ga0160423_10005397_pt1 | contig 10421 bp, 9 predicted proteins | sample CRUFie14St8metaG_FD_108191 | JGI IMG/M metagenome (GOLD analysis project Ga0160423, IMG submission 108191) | Marine microbial communities from the Costa Rica Dome - CRUD Field 142mm St8 metaG | ecosystem: Environmental > Aquatic > Marine > Oceanic > Photic zone | place: Costa Rica: the Eastern... | reverse complement strand
TCGCAAATCGCCACAACCAATGCATTGAGCCAGTTGGTTAATGAGATACAACATATATCAAGAAAATTAGAGCCTAATATCTACGAAGAAGATTCATATATCGATAAAGATTTCTATGACATAAATGAAATTGAGGAGATGTATAAGAATTACAATATATTGAATTTATGTAATATGTACATCGATGGTATGAAACATGATGAGGAATTGTCTCTAAAACTAAAGAGTAAGCTAAAACAATTGTATACACAATGTGCATATAATTACGACACCGACAAATAATGAGGATAGACTATATTGAATTTAAGAACTTTGCATCTTACGGAAATCAAAAGCAAAGAATAGATTTTGTAAAAGAAGGTTCCGAGTTATTTCTAACACTGGGTAAAAATGGTGATGGAAAGACTACTATTGCAAATGCAATTATCTATGCACTTTACGGAAAAGTAGAAGGTGTTAAATTAGCAGACCTACCTAATAGAATCAATAAAGAATTATTAGTAAAGATTGGACTGCAATGTGGTACAATGTTTATTGAAATAGAAAGAGGTATATCACCAAATAGATTCAGTGTTCTAATTAACGGCGTTGAGTTTGATAAAGCCGGTAAGAAATCTGTACAAGAGTATTTAGAAGACGAAGTATTCGGTATTCCATATCACGTATTTAAGAATATAATTATTCTATCAGTAAATGATTTCAAATCATTCCTAACTATGTCTAACCAAGACAAGAAACAGATTATCGATAGAATGTTTGGCTTCTCTATTCTTAATGATATGCAGAGGCAAATCAAAGATGAGAGAAGAGATATTAAATTTGATATAGATTCTTATGACGCTGAGTTAAATCAGATTATGGACTCAATTCGTTCTGTTAGAGGTAAATTAAATACATTACTAGAAGAATCTAAAAGTGTAAACAAATCTAAAATCCAAGAATTAAAAGACCAGTTAGTTTCTCTACATGAGACGGTATTAGATATGGACGCTAATCGTAAGACTGAAGAATCTGCGATGAATAAGTTCAATAAAGAATACAATGAAAAGAGAACAGAAGCTGGAGATATTAAAAGAGAAATTGATTATCTCAATAAGAAGTTAAAGCTATATGAAAGCGGTCACTGTCCAACATGTGAAACTAAGCTAACTTCTGACTGGCATGTAAAACAAAAAGATTCATTCAGTGAAAAGATTAAAGAAGATACAGAGGCTATTAAGTCGATTAAGCTTGAAATGGATAGTCTTCAAACTAAGGCTAATGACGCATCTAAAGCAAAACAAGAGATAGAGTCTCAAATATCAGACAACAAAGTAACAATGCGAGGTCTTAAAGCTGAGTTACTAAAATTAAAAGACACACCAGAGGGAGCTGACTTCGATCACTTAAGAGGACTTATTACAGAGTTTGAAGAAACCGAAGCCAAGAAATCTGCAAAGAGAGATAATCTAAATGGTGACTATAATTTCATGGAAATTGTAGAACAAGTATTGGGTGAAGATGGCGTAAAGAACTTGGCAGTAAAAACTATTCTACCAGGTCTTAATACCAACATTGCAGCTATGGCACAAACCATGCACTTACCTTTCCATATTAGATTCGATGAGAAGTTTAATTGTATTATTAATCACTTAGGTGAAGATATTAATCCAATGACTCTTTCAACAGGTGAACGTAAGAAAGCAGACTTTATCGTTATTGTCGCTATTATTAAAATCTTAAAGTTAAGATTTCCACAACTAAACTTATTGTTCCTAGATGAGTTATTATCTTCAGTAGACCATGATGGCGTCTACAATATTCTGAAGATTTTAAATCAAGTAATCAAAGAACATAAGATAAATACTTTTGTAATCAATCACTCTGTATTACCACATGAGATATTTGACAAGAAGATTCAAATATACCGTGAGAATGGTTTCAGTAAATTTACTACTGAGACTATAGATTAAGAGGGTGATATATACTCTATGGCAACATACAATCTTAAATTTAACAAAGACGACTCAGTTATCAGACATATTGTTGTTGGTCTATTAGCAGACCTCAATAGTAAACTGAGTTTTTTTAGACAAATCAGCAATGACGAGAGAGTTATTGTTGATGTTCCTTTCTTTTATGCAGTTTCAGGAGATGAAAACTTTTTAAAAGATTCATTTCTATTTTCAAACGTCAACGGTCCAGGTTGTGACCCTGATGGTGAGTTTGCAGATGGTAACTATGATAAAGTACCAAGAGGTATTGTAAACCTAACGTCATTTGCTGTCGATCCATCTAAGCTAGTTAATAAAAGAAATATGGGACAATACTCTATGATGAATGAGCAAGGTCTTATGGAAGGTTTTGTTGCTGAATTTGAAATGATTCCATGTGTTATTGGTGTAGATGTTGAAATTCTAGTATCAAGTCAATTAGACTTATTTAAAGTTACAGAAGCTATTGTAAAGAAAATGTACAAGGCTAATTTCTATAATATAGATGCAGGTCACTTAGAAGAGGGTACGTACAGAATTTCTTCCGAGTATATGATGCCAGATGATTACACACAGGAAAGACCTGTAGAATATAGCTTCGATGACAAACAAAATCATAAGATTACATTTAGTCTAGAAGTTAACTCATTTGTACCTTCATTTGATTTTGAAGAAGATACTTACCAAAAGTTCACTAGAACTACTTTTGCTAACGCAATTACTGGCGACTATGGAGATCCAAATGGATTCTTAGACCCTACTGTACCACCAAGTGTTTATTACGACTGTAACACTGGATTTAAGTGGGAGTCTAATGGTGAAGCATGGATTAAAACAGGAGAAGGATTCTCTTGTTCAGATCTTAATCTTATTGCTACATTTGGAAATGAACAAAACACAGAATCTCAAATTAAGAGAGTTAGCAGAAGAAGAAAACAGTCTAACAGAATGTTTACTATTAAAAACGGACCAGGGCCTGATGTTACCACTTCAGAGGACCAAAAGTCAATGCTTGGAGATAATTACAATGTAACCGGTAGGGAATATCCGTTTGGAGGTAAAATAGACGAATAATTTGACTGATATATACTTTATAGAAAATAAAATAACTAAAATGGCAAATCAAGACAACAATAAAATTATCTCACCAGTATTAGAACATGGCGATGGTCATATCTTTAACGTGGCTGGTACTAATTTTAAAGTAACTGGTTCTCACATTGAGCCAGTAGAAGAAACTAACGATGTGTTCAAAACACTAGTTGCTGCTAAAAATTTATTTACAGTTAATGAGTCTGGTATTTCTTTTTACTACGACTATAACAATAAAAAATGTGTTTCTAAAATAGAAGAAGGTTCTTTAGAAAACTTTGAAAAAATGAATGACTTAAACGAAAGATTATCTTTCTTAAATGAGTCAGCAAAGAAACTTAGATTATCTGGTAAAAAAGGTGAAGCTCTAGAGACTGTAACAAAAGAGTTAGAGCAAGTTGCTGAAGAGTTAAATGAAACTAAGAATTCTGCAATCTCTGTAAGATTCTCTTACGTAAAAGAGTCTAATAAATTTTTTGCAGGTAATATAGAAGTAGCGACGGGTAGTACAAGATTATCTGAGCACTTCTTTTCAGCTGCATATATTAAATATGCTGACAAACCTATATTTGAAACTTTCCAAGTTGCTGCAGAAAACTTTGATTCTTACAAAGTTTTAGATTTTGTAGAAGAGTCTACAAAAGACCAAATCACTGTAGTTTCTATGAAAGCAGAAAATAACGCTTTTGTTTATAGAAGAAACAACGATACTAAAATTGTAGAATTCAAGAAATTATTAGCCGATGCTGCTGTGGATTATGTAGCAGAACAAACTGGAGCTGATGTCACTGAATTATATGCAGATGTTTTAGAGTCTTTAGTTGAAAGAAGAAAAGCTAAGAATGAGAAAATAAATCTATTCAAGGAAATGTTATCATTCTTACACGACCAAGTTGGTAGATTAGCTGAAGCTGATAGAAATCTAGAAGATATTAAAGCTGCTGATAATTTATTAAAATCAGAAATCAAAAGAATCTCTGAAGAATTAGATGAAGTACAGAATGAAGACCTTCTTAATATTGAAGATGGTTACGTAGATGCTCAGCTAAAAGTAGAATCTGATGATTTAGCTGCTGAAACAGCTTTAAAAGTTGATGCAGTAGAATATACACAAGCTGGTAAAAACGATATTCTAACAGTGTTCGTTAATGATGAACCAAGAAGAATTGAAAAGTTTAAAATTGCATTAAACGCAGAAGATAACGTTTAATCATTTTACCTAAACCTCACAAATTCTAGAAAAAGCCCGTTTCGAAACATTCGGGCTTTTTTTCATATAATAGTAAATTAAATTAATTAATCGTGCCAAGAAAAAAGAATTATCTAAACAACAGAGACCTTTACGATCAGATCGTTCAGTCTTTAGCGGATGATAAGTTAACAAAGGACGCTGAGAAGATGTTAATTCTTCTGGCTGAGAGGGCAATCAGAAAATTAGTGTATGTAAATGCTGATGATAGAAACGACTGTTTACAATTTGCTATTTTAGACCTCTTAAAATACTGGAGAAACTTTAATCCAAAGTATACAAATGCATTCGCATATTTTACAGAAATAGCAAAAAGAGGTTATGCTAAGGGATGGAACAAAATCCACCCTACTAAATATAAGAATACTATGTCCATGGACCGTATCAACACTGCGAGCGGTGACGGCGATGGAGGAATGTTTAACATATAAATGTCAATTAAAAACTTAAAACCACGTGGAAATTCAGGATTTGTTCAAGGCTACTTTACTCCAACCAACCCGGATAAGTATATTGGACCAACCCCTGTTATTTACAGATCCTCATGGGAACGTAAGTTTATGATTATGTGCGACACAAAGGAAAATGTAATAAAATGGTCTAGTGAACCTGTAGAAATTAAATATATTTCTAGAATTGATAGTAAACAACACAAATACTATCCTGACTTCTATATGAAAACTCTAAACGAAGAAGGTCAAGAGGAAGAGTTTATAGTAGAGATAAAACCAGAGGCACAGATTAAAAAGCCTAGACCACCTCTTAAGAAATCTAAGAAAGCATTAGAGTCCTATAAGTTTTTAGCAGAACAGTACGTTAAGAATACAGACAAATATAAATATGCTCAAGCCTGGTGTGAAAATAGAAACATGAGGTTTATTGTGCTAACTGAAAAGACACTTAAATAATGGGCGAAATTAAAAAAGGTATTAGACTATTAGCAAGAGAGTCTGGAGGAAAGTCCAGGGCTATGACAGATGCTATGGACTGGTTCGATAGTTCTAGAAAGGGCATTCGAGAAACTGCAGTACAAAAAACTGCAAGAAGATTCAGACCAGGACAAGTCTACGTATTTAGATATGACGATCCTAAATACGCTGAATGGTGGGATAGAAACCCCTGTGTATTAGCATTAGACCCAGCAAATAATAATGACTGTGGTATTAATCTTAATCTATTACCACCTAATGTAAAGGAAGAACTACTAGATGTGGTTTACGAAAGATACCAAGGTTATTTGAAAGGACAATCAAATAAACCTGCAAAAGCACAGGGACAATTATCGTTAAGCTATGATGGAGCTAAGAATTTTCTTGGCAAATTTGGCTTTGATTTTGCGATTAGACAATATATCCCTAGTCGTAAAGCACAACAAGCAGTGGTATCATACGAACACTGGTCTAGGATAGCATTATGTGACTTTCTTGAGCTAGAAGGTAAGACAATCGGAGCTATCAGAGCATTGTTCAGAAACCACCTAAATAAATGAGATATATAAAACAGAAATAATACTATATTATGGCAGGATTTACTGACAAAAGAAACGGACCTTTAAGCTCTAACAGCAGACCATTTAGCCTCTCCAATACATTGAAGACGCTAAGTTCTTTTGGTATGCGTTATGATGACATGGTGCTCAGACAATCTCAAGCTATTGGTCCAATGGAAGACCAGTTCGGCTACAGAGAGATGAACCCGTTTGGTTTAGATAACGATGACATCTATGGTGCATTTGCCGCACTATCAATGGGTGACATTAATATGAAGAAGAACGTACCGTTCTTTGACATTGATTATCCAGGTAAAAGAGATGAATTGAGAAGATTCTCAATGAACGATGAAGTTGAAGATATTTTAGATATACTTTGTGATGAGGCAATTGTATATGATGATAAAAATTTCTTTGCTCAACCAGATATTATGGGTCTTGATGTTTCCGATGAGGTTAACAAAGACCTTAACAAATACTTCAAACAAATCTATCACTATTTTGGTTTTAATGGTGAACAATCAGCATGGTACTTCTTTAGAAAATTCTTAGTTGATGGTTACTTATCATTTGAAATAATTTATTCACCAGACCAAAAAGAAATTATAGGTTTTAAAGAATTAGACCCAGTAACACTAATGCCAGGTTACAATAAAGATGATGGCAAAAAAGTGTGGGTACAATATAAAGACGATCCAGTAAAAGAAAGAATTCTTTATGACTCTCAAATTATTTACATTTCATATTCTTCCCTTTCAACTACTTCAAGAGTTAGTTACGTTGAGAGATTAGTAAGATCGTTTAACCTACTTAGAATTATGGAACACACCAGAGTAATCTGGGCAGTAACCAACGCTTCATTCAGAATGAAGTTTATTATTCCTGTTGGTGGTAAATCTAAAACAAGAGCAAAACAATCGTTAGCTCAACTGATGAATAACTATAAAGAAGTCGTTGACTTTGACTTCGAGTCTGGTTCATTAACTACAGACGGTAAACCAATGCTACAATTCTCTAAAGAATACTGGTTACCTTCTAAAGATGGTGAGCAACCAGAGATTGAAACTCTTGGTGGTGAAGGACCAGATCTATCAGATACAGAAGCACTTAAATACTTCAATGATAAACTTAAGCAAGTTTCTAAAATTCCTTACAATAGATTCTTATATGAAGATGACGGTGGTGACTTTGCATTAGCAGGTGACGGTATGGTAAGAGATGAAATCAAATTCGCTAAGTTTATTAATAGATTAAGATCTATTTTCCAAGAGATTTTGGTAAAACCACTTTATATCCAAATGTGTCTTAAATACCCTGAGTTCCAAGACGATCCACAGTTTAAAACTCAAGTAGCTTTAAGATATAATGAAGAGAATGTATTTGCTGAATTAAAGAATCAAGAAATTATGCAATTGAGACTAGACTTTATCTCAAGCATGAGAGATTCTCTGATGACAACTAACCAAGAAACTATGGAAGAAGAGTACTACTTCGACCAAGAATATCTTGTTACTAAATATCTAAAATTATCCGAGGATGAAATTAGAGCAAACAAGGCGTTTAAGGCTAAAGCAGAGAAAGCAGCTGCTGATGAACCTGAACCAGAGGACCCAATGGCACTCTAACCTAGATTTAGTAGAAAAACAGATATATAAAACATGAACACTAATATGAAAATTTTTAAAACCTTTGAAGAATTCATTGCAGAGGACGCTTTGAAAGCAGGTGAAGAATCCGACATCTATGTGGAGCCAGTTAAATTAGATTCTGGTCCTGAGATTAAATCGGCTGAAATCCTAGGGGCTATTACGGCATCTAAAACTGAAAAAGAATTCAAAGATTACTTCTTTGGTGAGTATGGACAGGATGCTTTTGCAGAAGGTGAGATGGATATTTTAGTAAAATATTATCTAGATAAAGAGACCGAAGATGCGGAAGATGAGAAAGAAGCTGAGAAGGAAGAGGAGAAAGAAGCCGAAGGTGATGGTGGCGCAGAAGAAGATCCGTTAGCAGGTATTTAACATATTAAGATATTCACGAAATAGAAGATGATATATATTAAAAATAATAAAAACCATAGATATGGCAAAAGTTAACGATTTACTGATCGTCGAAATGTCCTCTAGTCAGCTGAGCGTAGCTCAATCGGATAATAAAGAGTACATCCTCGAAGGTATTTTTGGTGAAATAGATACTAAAAATAAAAACAACAGAATTTACACTGAAGATGAGTATGTTCCTCAAATTCAAGCTTTACAAGACAAAATTAAGTCTTCTAAGCTTTTAGGTGAACTAGACCATCCTCAGCAATTTGACGTTTCTCTAAAAAATGTTTCGCACATTATAGAGGAACTTTTCTACGATAAAGACAATAAGCATGTAAAAGGTAAAATCAGATTATTAGATACTGATGCTGGTAGACAAGCTAAAGCATTAGTTGATGCTGGTGTACCTTTACAAATCTCCTCAAGAGCTGCAGGAGCCGTAGAATCAAATGGTAAAGTAAAAATTAAGCAATTATTCACTTACGACCTAGTTGCAGATCCTGGATTTGCTAACGCTGAGTTAAAGAGAGTTAACGAGTCGTACGGTTTTGATAATGAGTCTGGACTTTGGATTTATGAAATGAATGGCGAAGTACCAGAAGCTAAAGAAGAAATTACAACAACAAACATAAATACAGAAATAAAAGAAAAAAACATGGCAGAATTTGTAAAAGCTGAAGATTTCCATAAGTATTCTGAGTACTTAGCTAACGAAATTAAAGCAATAAAAGAGTCTATCGGAGCAACAAGCGAAGATAACACGTTAGAGAATGTAAAGTCTCATAACGATCACATCGTCGAGCGCGTTAATACTCTCTCAGAATACGTTGAGTATTTAGCTGGCAAATTAGACGAGTCAATCCAGTATTCAGAGCACGTAGCTGAAAAAGCAGATCAAGGTATATCTTATACTGAGACTGTTGCTGAAAAATTAGATCAAGGTATTCAATACTCTGAGCATTTAGCTGAGGCTTTAGGTCAGGTCAAAGAATACAATGACTATTTAAAAGAAGCGCAAGAAACTGCTGGTGATACAAATAAGAACTTATTATCTTATGTTGAATACTTAAAAGAAAACTTACAGAATGTTTCTGAATATGCTGAATATATTGCAACACAAATCAACGAAAACTTAGTTGAAGAAGTTGAAGAAACTCCAGAAGTAGCTGAAGAGGAAGAAGTTGAAGAAACTGAAACTCCAGAAGTTAAAGAAGAGGATGAAGCTGGCGAAGGTGCTGAAGAAGTAGTCGAAGAAGAAGGCGAAGAAGTTGAAGAAACTGAAGAGGTTGCTGAAGAAGACGAGGCTGGTGAAGGTGCTGAAGAAGTAGCTGAAGAGGATGAAGCTGGTGAAGGCGCAGAAGAAGTAGTCGAAGATGAAGTAACTGAAGAAGAAGTTGAAGAAACTGAAGAGGTTGCTGAAGAAGACGAGGCTGGTGAAGGTGCTGAAGAAGTAGTTGAAGACGAAGTTACTGAAGAAGAAGGTGAAGAAGTCGAAGAAATGCACGATGAAGAAAAAGAAGAAGTAGCTGAAACTGAAGAAGCTGAAGAAGTTGAAGAAACTGAAGAAGTTGCTGAAGAAGATGAGGCTGGTGAAGGTGCTGAAGAAGTAGTCGAAGACGAAACTAACGAAGAAGAAGCTGCTGAAGAAGTAGAAGAAATGGAAAATGAAGCTACCGAAGAAGTTGAAGAAACTGAAGAAGTAGAAGAAATGGAAGAAGAAGCAACTGAAGAATCTGAAGAAACTAACGAAGAAGAAGCTGCTGAAGAAGTTGAAGAAACTGAAGAAGTAGAAGAAACTGAAGAAGTTAAAGAAGAGGAAGAAGAAGTTGAAGAATCTGCTTTAGATACTTACAAAAAAGAAATTTCATCTAAATTAGATGCATTAGTAGATGCTGCTCAAGTAAAAGAAAATGAAAATCCTGCATTCTTAAATGTAGTATCAGGTTCTGTACAAGAGGCTTACAATGCACTAAATGAAGATGCAAAAACTGAAGTTAGAAACAGAGTTACAAAAAGAGCATTTATGAATGAGGCACAAATTAGCGCAATCATTGAAAACGCAAATGCTGTTGTTGAAGCTAAGAACAACGAACCATTCTTTATGACTGCAGCTCCTGCAGAATATAAAGAGAAGTTTGAAGCTCTAACTGAAGGAAAACAAAATCAAATCAAAGCTCAAGCGAAATACCATACTCTAAATACTGAGTATCAAGTTAGAAACTTCTGGGAAACTAGAGATCTAAGAGAGGTAAAAGTTGACCTAGAAAAGTTAGCTCCAGTTAACGAATCAGCAGTTGCTGAGAAGAAAGACGAGCCACTATATGATGTGTCTAACTACGCTGAAGGCTTAAAGAAAAGATTTAAAAAGTAAAGATATATAATTAATCGACGATATAGGGTATCGAAGCAGAAAACCCAAGCAAGTCGAGTTTCGAAAGAAACACTTAAACAACCATTAAAAAAACAAATATTTCAAAATGGCAAATTTAATTAACGAAGCTGAAATCAGAAATACTTGGTCTCCAATCATTGAAGAGGCTACTGGTATCAATGAATCAGCAAAGCTAGCTTGG
>Ga0160423_10005396_pt1 | contig 10424 bp, 8 predicted proteins | sample CRUFie14St8metaG_FD_108191 | JGI IMG/M metagenome (GOLD analysis project Ga0160423, IMG submission 108191) | Marine microbial communities from the Costa Rica Dome - CRUD Field 142mm St8 metaG | ecosystem: Environmental > Aquatic > Marine > Oceanic > Photic zone | place: Costa Rica: the Eastern... | reverse complement strand
TGTATTAGCAGTCTTAGGTGATAGTTCTGCTTGATTGTTGACTAACTCTGGACGTAATGTATTACCTGCACCTACGTTAATATACCAACCAGTATTTGCTTCATACTGTATTGGATGACCTGGTTCACCAGGTTTCTTACCTTCTACAGTAGATACTATCCTTAGTTCTCCACCAAGGTTATTGATACCCGTCAAATTGGTACCAGCAATTGCATTATTAAATGTTGATGCTAACTTTATCTTATCATCAGCACTTGATATTACAAAATATTCTTTATTATGCTCTATACCATCAGGTAAACTACCGTTCTTGGAATATATCTTTATTTTCTCTCCAGCCAAAAGATCATGGTCTGTCTTTAGAGTTAGAGTATTAGAAGTAATAGAGTTGATACCAGAGTTTGATCCAACAATATACTCTTTCTTACCTATAGACCAGTTAGCAATAGTAGGATTATTACCAGGCATATAGACAGGAGTGCTATAAGTGGTAAGACCTATACCAACAGATAATGTCTCATCTATTTTATTACCAACATTGTATCCATTAGCAGTCTTTGATGGTACAGTGTCCTTACCTGTAAATCCATACAAATATAATCTAGAATCTGTAGTAACACCTGCAGTAACATCTACATCAATTGCTTCCCAATTTACATTGACTACTTTAGCATTATTTTTCTTGGGTGGTACAATAGCAGTGATATAACCTTTATCATCTCTTGTAAATGCTTTAGGTCTATAACCATCAGCAACAAAAGATCTCTGACCAAAGTTAGAGTTGGAGTTAGTGATAGAAATATCAGCACCAGAAGATACTTGATAGTGTTTACCATATCCAATAGCAAATACAGACACCAACTGCATTACAGCATTATTAGATGCTTTTATATGACAGTTTTCATACTCTGGTTTATGTCTTGCATTAGGATCAGTATGTAATGATACGGATGTTCCAAGAGTTGCTTGATCTTGCCAAGTTCCTGTAGTTTCATTATATCTTACAAATGCATTATCATCTTTCTGTAAGGATACACCTGTAAACTGTGCAGCAACTATAGATTTGAATCCAGTTGCCTTTGATCCATCACAATGGAGACCATTGAGACCATAAACTGATCTAATTGAACAGTTGAAGATATAAGGTGATGCAGAAGTTACACTATCACTCTCAATCTTAACTGTTGGACTAAGACCGCTAAGTGATGGAGTTGCTGTAGATGCTGGTACTACTGGTACGGAATATGTAAAGTTAGTGTCATTTATGACTTGGTTTACAATAAAACTACCATCATAGTTAACATCTTCGACACCCTGAATCAATACAGGAGTCCCAACTGCCAAGTTATGATTAGTCTTTGTTACTACAGTAACTATCTTAGTAGCAGTAGCAGATGATGGTGTTGCACCAGAATAAATGTCTTGTATCTCAAGAGCACCTATTTGTGATATTGACCCAACAATTCTAGTCTCATCAATGACCTTCTCGAAATCATCATTAGATGGATAGTTAGGTAATGCCCTGCCACTGTTTATACCATAAGCTAAAGTCAACTTATGGTAATACATGTCAAGATCTGTATTGCCCTTGCCAGTTATTACATTCTGACCATCAGCATACTCAAAGCAAGTTAGTTTATGATGTGAGAAATTAGGAGTATAAACATTTCCAGTATAATCTTTATAGATCCTATCATTAGGATCTGCGTCAAAGAAACTGAATCCAAAGAAGAAACAAGCTCCTGTTACTCTGAATATTGCTGATGGTTCTATACCTGATGCAGTAGGATCAGGAACATACTTAGGTCTTATCTTAGTCTTTCTGAGGTCTGATCCAACAATGGATGTACCTCTTGGCATAATAACTCCACCACTTGCGGAGTTGAATTTATATAATACGTTATCGGTGTCTTGTATATCAAAATTACTTCCAACTGCAAACTCACTTATAGACGCTGCACTTCCACCTACATCAGTTATGCTACCACTTGTATCAATTTGTAGACCAGGACGGTTATCGATATAATGAACACCAGGCGAGACCATGATAGTGGTCTTATCAAACTTATCGTTATCTTTACCTAATTGATATGAAAAACGAGCAGACTCAATTAGTGCCCTCTGTATTGTCCTAAACGGACGAGTTCTAGAGTTACCAGTATTACTGATATCATCCGTTGCATCAAGTTCTTCAGGGTTTACGTATATGACGTTACCCTGAACATTCTTTAGAAAATTCTCAAGTCTACTAAGTGGCATTGCCTATAAATCCTGACACCATTCCTTCAACTTATTTATAGTAACTAGATTCGTGGTATTTTCTGGACTGTTGGTAGTATGTCAGTTTCAACCTTTTCTACTATTCTATCAACTATACTTATATCAATATCTGCAAAAGGTGGGATGATACCAAGCAACCTCAAAAGTCCGTCAACAAATAATGCAAGTGCTGTAAATCCAAGTATCATACTTATGATAGTTGCATCTCGATTATGCTTACGCATTGACTCCTCATCAATTCGTCTTGCCTCTGCAACTGCAGCAGAAATAAGAGCATCTACCTCTCTCTTGGTATAGAATGAACCAAGAACAGGAATTTCGTGAAACTTGATGTCTGATAGAGGTAATTTTACTTTTGTTACTTTCATACGTATGTAACTTTTAGTTGGTCATCAATTTCAGATGCTTTACGAGTAACCTTGTATACTGCCATAAACTGATCAACATCTTCACATACAACTTTTTGGCAAGAACCATCAGATCCATAGATCTCAAAAGTTCTTGCTTCCATGTTTATGCGAACTTCATCAACGTATTCGCCAGAATAATCAAGGTTTCCCATGCATAAAGTATTTACTAGTCATATACTAGCATTTATAAGGATCGATGTCAACCCTTCTTCTTGGGTTTCTCTTCTCTGACATCGTAATGATAACCTGCAGCAGAGTATTTGCTATTATCGCCAGGATAATCTCCAGCATTTTTGCCAGCATATTCTGGAATTAACTTTTCTCCTGCTCTGTCTGCCCACACATGATATGCTGCATTTATAGGACCACCTGCACTGTTTCTTACGATAACTCTCTTACCATACTGTATCTCTTTCACATACAGTTCTTGATATGATCCGATTGGTGTAAGATGAACTGTAATAGTTTCCTTATCTACAAAGTTCTGCCAGTAGTCAGGTAGTTCTATAATACCATCCAACTGAACTTTACCTCTCACATATATTGCTGCTTCAGGTCCTTCAACACAAGCATGTCTAAGTCTATAACCTTCTATGTTAGGATGAGGTAAGTCAAATACCTTACAACCTGGTGGTGTACCTGATGTTGTGCTAATATCACCCACAAAATTACTTGCCTTCACTGTAGATGATGCTGTAATCGTTCCTTCTTGAACTGTATTACCCTCAATATCAAGTGCAGTGCCTTTTTCTGTTACTATTTTGACATCACCTTCAACGTCTAGTGCACGACCCTCAACATTGGGTTTGAAATCTCCTAGGTCAGTGCCAATATTTGTAACACCTTTAGCATCTTTACTATGACCTCCTATAAATGCAGGTCCAGTAACAGCAAGAGTGCCATCATAAGGTGCATCACCATTCAGAGTTTCATCTGATTGATCTAGTTTTGCTGGTTGTTCTTTACCAATGTAAACTTTACCAGATTCAATGTCACGTATTCCAGCCATTAGTTTGTTCTGAGTGTTTTGATTTGTTCATCTATGTATTCCTTCAGGAATGCAGGGCATAATTTTGTTTTTGGTTCATGTAGTCTAATACATTGACCAATAAGAATCTGCCATCCTACGGAATGAGACAATATTCGATCTTTAGCATCGAATGTAATGTTTTCTGCTTTTATTATAGCACGATTTGCAGCATCTATGGTAATATCTTGTTCGGATTTTAACGTAATTCCACCAGTATCATCTGCTCCCTCTGCTTTCATCCTTATATCGTGAGCAACCACAGAGAATCTACCATCACATTGTATTCTAATATCACCTGCACTCTTTATAAGAAGAGGTGCATCATCAACAACTTGTAGTATGCTGGAGCCTGAATCTCCTCCAGCGTCTTCGCTGGATCTCAACTCAAATCCACCATCATGGAATAATCTCAAAGAATTACTTTGAGAACCAATAAGTTGTATATCTCTTTTACGGGTAACATTATCATCCCGTTCTCTTCCCATGAAGAACGTACCATCTTCAGGATGTTGTATTATAACTGGTGGTACAAAAGGTTTAGAATCAGTCATTAGTAAATCCTAGGGCAGTCAATTACTCTGATGAGAGTAGCATTAGGTGGTAATTCACCTGTAAATTCTTCTCTCTTCACAAATTTGGTTATAGGTATTATTCTAGCACCTGAACCAGTTTTTGTGTTGATTGTAAGTCTTGGAATATCAGTTATACCAACTCCACAAGCAGCAGAACCTCCAACTATCTTACCATCAAATATTTCTGGTATTATAGTACAAGGACCAGCACCTGTATCTTCTACAGTTATAGTATCACCTTCCTGATATCCAGCACCTGTGCTAATAACCTTGATTCCAGTAACCTGTCCCACAACATCTTCTCCTTCAGCATCAGAGATTTGATCAGGTTGTAGGTATCCTCCGCCAGGATCAGTTATGATAATGTTAGTAACAAGTCCATCTTCGATAACTGCTTCACCTTTTGCTCCACTACCATTATTACAATCATCAATAATACGTACTTTAGGTGGATCTGTAAAACCTAATCCTAAATCTTGCATATTGACACCAACTACCTTACCAACAGAGTTAATGACACCATTTGCAATAGCACCTATACCTCCACCACCAAACAATTCTATTCTTGGAGGTCCGCAATCCTTCTTGTATGGATTACATGCACCTACAAGTTTCTCCATATCACCAAGATCCATAGTGCTTGTGTCTCTATCTAAACCAGGTATCACCTTGCCCAAAAATCCAGTTATATCACCATCAAATCCACCAAGACCGAATGCTGTATTCAGTGTTTGGTTGAAGTCTAAAACTTTCTTAGGATCAGGACCGAGATTAGTTACCCAGTCATCTGGTTCTACTTCACACTGATTACCTTCACATTCCAATAATGCTAAACCTGCCTGTGCAATATTAACTGCCTTTTCTAACATTGACATGAATGATGGTATCTGAATACCTGCTAATTTACTCAATGCATTTACAGCAGGGTTGATCGCATTCTGAATTGAATCAGCAATAGAACTCATCAAACCACCTATAAATTTTTCAGCAGCACAAAGTGGCATGTTTACCAATTTACCGAGTAATTCTTTTAGAAAATCTCCAACAAAATCCTTGAGACCTTTTAAAAAATTCTCAATCAAACAATAAATGGCATCTTGCTGCTTCTTTATTTCAAGATTCTTGATTAGGTGAGCAGGGTCAAGGAAATCGATAGCATCATCTACTCCCTTGTTGATTTCAAAGAACAATTGCTTTCTTGTTTCTCTTACAACACCAGACATTCCACCTGCGATCTTTTCAGAGAACTTATTAACAAGTTTATCCATATCAACAAACTTATTCACCACTGGATCAATATAACCATCCTTATACTCATCAAGAGCTGTAACTATACCAATAAAATTCTGTAATGTTTTTGCCACCTCACCCATTGCACCCTTGGGTGTATAACATTTCTGAGAAGTCTTTACCTCGTAAGTCTTATTATCAAAGTGTTTTGCTATAGTTCCTTTTTCTTCTTTATTTTCATTAAGAACTTTACCATCACTGGTAGCAATACTACTAACAGGATCGTTTGGTTCATTACTGACAATGGTAATAGGATCACCTTTCTCTATTTCCTTAGGGAAAATGAAAGGAGCAAATCCTGTAGTACCATTATTGATTACATCTTCAGCAGTCTGTTCTGTCTCAGTAGCACTGTTATTATGAAAACAACCTACAACTACAGGTTGTTGTGCCTCCTCACCATCTAGGAAAAATCCAAATACCCATTCACCACCTTGCAAAGCAAAACTAGTACCACCAAAATTATTACCAGCACCAAAATTAGGTGGAGTTAGAAAATGTGCCCAAGGTAGGTCAACATCATCTATTCCACCTTCGTCTCCACCAGCCTTAGGGTGATGACCAAATATTCTTACCTTCGCCCTAAATCCGTTCTGAAAGTTTTGATTGTTCTTGTCACGCCAAGCTTTATCTGGAGTTACCTGTCCTAAAAACCAGTGAAACCCATCTCTTCCAATGAAGTCAATAGCAGAATGGCGTGTCTCAAGCATCAGTCATCGTATACCAAGCACTCTGGTTCATCAGGGTGCATCTCACAAAACAATTCTAAAACATTAGGATCGTGATGATCACCTGCTTCAATCTCATCGTGATGATGATTTTCGTAAACCTCAAGTTCATGTAATTCTTCGACCATGTGTCTCTTCATTGGTTCTGAAGTAGATGGGTCTGCAAGGATTTCTTTATCCTTTGCGATGTGTTCTTCGATTGTTTTCATGTTACTCCTTAGATAAGAAAGAATCTCGTACCAAAGTCAAACCTGTAAAGTCACCCGTAGGATTACCAACTTCATGTGATAATTGAGCAATCATATACTTACCAGAAGCGGAGTTCCGCTTGTCTGATTCATCATTATTTAGTTCAGGAAACTCAAGTTCAATCATGGTACCTGCTCTTAGAGACAGGTTCATAGGTATTGTAACATCTAACGTTTGAGAAAACAATGATGAATATCTTGAATGTGCTTGAGCCTGAAATTTTGCCTGATCTTGTGGAGTATTAGTTTGCGTTCCATCAGCGTTAGGTGTCATAGCACCTTGATCAGTTACACCAACTATAATCCTAGAATAATAATCAGTAAAATCTTCTGGTATCACTTCCTCATCATTTGCCTTTTTCATATGTTTTTCAATAGAATCTTTATAAGAAAAATCAGCAAACAATGGTTTCTTAGTAACCAAATCAAAATACCAATTAGCAGTTTTATATGCACCTGCTCTAAGTTTTTTGATTATATCGTGACTCTCATCCCAATTAGGTTCTCCAGCAACTTTGAAATTAGCAACCTTAGGATCTAATTCTCTTTTATCAGAAGATAGAATATACTTCTCCTCAAACGGTTCACTCAATAATATTGTATCGATACTTTCAAACCTAAATCCATCTAATGTTTCATAAAATAGAAATCCAGAAGATCCTTTCTTTACACTGTCACCATCAGATTTTTCAGGAATAGACTTACGACACAAATCCATGACCGTCTTCAATGGTTTTCTATAATTACCAACAAACTCATAGTCATTTTTAGTTTTCTCTGTATAAATCCTTTCTTTCTTTACCTCTAACTTTTCCTTTAGAATTTTCTCTACACTATTTGCTATGTTACCCTTATACTTTTCCCATACCCTACTAGTATGATTAGATACTGCATGTTTTGTTTCAAGAATTAAATCATATACTTCTCTCTTAGGATCAGACATAATATTCATTATGTTTGTTATAACAAGAGGTTCATCTTTTACATCAAACTCTATACCATCCTCATTACTTGGATGTGTTATTTTTAGATTTACTGCAGCACCACTTCTTATTGGTAATTTATTGAGAAATCCATAGGTATCATTACATTGGATAGTTATATGAATAGAAGGATCAAATACATCTTCATAATACTTGAAGTATGCTATCTGCCCCAACATGTTGAGAAAATCACCTTGTTTATCTTGTGGAACTACATCAAACCTTTCAATCTTGGTTCCTTTTGTCCAAAGCTTCTTTTTATTCATACTGTTAATAAGCTTGTGAACTGTGCATATTTAGCGAGGTTCGAGTATACATCAGTGGTTACAGGCATTGGTGTAGAACCTCCTCCACCACCAACTGCAATAGGAACTTTCTGTATAGTACCACCATTATTGATAACCAATATCTTTTGCCTACCAGAACCAGATACAATCACACCATCTTGACCAGGAATGAATAATTCTGGTTCAATCTCACCTACAACAACTGGTTCCCCTGCAGATACTTCACCACCATCTTGGAGACCTCTGAGATTTTTGAAAATTTCATTATCAAATAAATTAAATTCATCAATATTTTTTGATGTATTCTTAGTTTCTCCAATATTATTAAATTTTTTATCAATTTTTCTTACTTTCTTGATAGGTTCATCAAGAAACTCTTGTAATTTATCAATCTTCCCCTTTTTGATAAGATTCTGTATGTCCTTGTTTGTAATTGTTGTTTCTATTCTCTTGAAATTAGGTGTAACTTTAGGTATGGGTTTTTTGCTAAAAAAGGATAATCTCTTCAACCAAGGTGCTTTTGTAAATGCCTGTCTAGCAGCTAAACCAAGAGCAGTTTCACTCAAAGGACCATCAAAAATATTGACAAGACCAATAACTGCTAGTGTTGCTAATCCAAGTCCTAAAGCAGTATATCCAATATTATCAACCAAGTTATTCGGGCGAGGTGATTTTTTGATAGGTATAATATCACCCATATCAGAACCAATTGCTTCATCATCATCCTCTTTCATTCCTAAAAAGAAACCCTTCCTACTAAGTTTAGCAAATTTATCTAATACTCTATCAAATTGGTCTAGTGCGTAAGAAAAAGAAGTTTTTGTAGTAAGTGCTACAGTTCTCTTTGTCTCTAGTTCTCTTCTACGATTAGCACCTGTAATGAAATCAGCAATACCACTACCTGCAAGACCACCTATTATACTACCACCAAGACCACCAATAGCAGCACCAATAGCAGTACCAATGCCTGGTCCGAAGAATGTACCAATAGCAGCACCTATCTTTGCACCTGTTGCACCACCTGCTAATGCACCTGCTAATCCTCCACCTGCACCAAGAGTAGCTTGTGTAAGATTTTGACCATCTGCTAATCTAGTACCAAAATCTACAGCAGTAAATGCAATAGCAAGAGGACCTACCCTTGCACCTCTAAGAGCATTACCAGCACCAGTTATTCTCGGACCTCGATTCAATAACCTAGGTAACCTGAATCTTCCACTTCCACTTCCAGTTATCCTTGGTCCTCTGCCAGGTAATCTAGGAAATCTAGGACCACCTCCACCTCCACGACCACGAGTTACAAGTCCTCCTCCACCACCACCGAGGAACCTTCTTGCCATTCTTAGACCTCTTATACCTAAAGCACCACCTAGTAAACCTTCACCAGCACCAAAACCTTTACCCTCTCCACGACCTCTAGCAGCAAGAGCAGCATATGCTATTCTTCTTTCTTTTACTAATTTTCTCTTAAGTTCTAATGATTGTCTTTCTAAAGTTCTAGACACAGAAAAAGTTGCTTTCATATCTGCAACAAGTGCATTAGAAATAATTTTAGTTCTTGATGATACTGTGGATAATGTCATCAGCCTGTTCTAAAAGTTGTATATGATTTTATTGCAGAGTTATGCTCAAATTTGTCAATTGATGTACCACTATTGACTCTATATCGAGTATCAACACTCACTTGAACTTGTCCATCACCAGGTCCAGGCAATCCTGAACCAAGACCTGATCCTTCTGCTGCTGGATTATTAACTACATTTACATCATCCATATTTGTGTCAGTATTGACTGCCACATCTTCATTACGATTCTGTTTGAACCAGTTTCTAGGGTCAAGTTTACTAAGCAAACTTTCTCCCTTCATTATTTTTTTCTCCTCATCTACTGTTCCACCAGATAAATCAAGACTAGCTAATGCATTAGTATCTGATGCAGAAACATATTCAGAACTACCAGAACTACCAGTAATAGCACTAGAATCTAAAACATTCATAGAAGTATCGGCATTAGAGATATTATTAATCTCCTCTAATACTTCTGTTGATGATGTTGTTTTTGCTGGATTTATTAAGTTAGTAGTTGGTTCTAATATTGAAGATGATCCATTTGAATTATTAGATAATAACGGAGTGTTCTTTTCAATTGTTTCATTTGTTAATGCTCTTTCTCTAGCTAGATCTTCCTCAGTTATTGGGGTAAATGTGCTTGCCTCAAGATTACTAGTATCAACCTCTTCATTTGTTTTAGTTGTTAATTCTGGAACCACTACTTCACCTGATCCAAATCCTTTACTAAAATCATTCTTTTCAGTTGCCTTACCTATCTCATCATTTAATTGGTTATCTCCTGATGCTCCTAAAACCCCTGCTGGAGCACTTGTCTTACCTTTTTTTGCAGTGCCAATTTGACTCGGACCTGACATCATACCATCAAGTATAGACTCAAACCTATTCAGTTGCACCCTAAATCTATTGACATCAGGTTCATTTATAGTGTTTACACCTGCTATTGTTTGTTGTGCCCCTTCTTGTCTTCTTGTATCAGCATTACCACTTCCACCAAATAACCTAGTGCCTAACAGACTTGCTGCTAT
>Ga0160423_10005395_pt1 | contig 10425 bp, 9 predicted proteins | sample CRUFie14St8metaG_FD_108191 | JGI IMG/M metagenome (GOLD analysis project Ga0160423, IMG submission 108191) | Marine microbial communities from the Costa Rica Dome - CRUD Field 142mm St8 metaG | ecosystem: Environmental > Aquatic > Marine > Oceanic > Photic zone | place: Costa Rica: the Eastern... | reverse complement strand
GACACAACGATCCTGCTGGCGCCGCCCACACTACGGATCCTCTCCGAGCTCCACCGAGACTGGGATTTGATTAACAAGCCGGGCATGGGTTTGACCACACCGATGGCGCCTCACCCCCTCATGCAGGACGGAATTCTACATCTCCTCCTCCCGGGAGATCATCAATATGAGCCCAGTGGCAAGGCTGTGAACAGGCTGTCGCGCATCGATGGTCAGTGGGTGACTCAGGGTGAAGGATTTTAGCCGAGATGACTGATGTAGATGCTCAGTCCATCGCTGCAGAGCGCGAGTATATACGTTCCATCGGGATTCAACGCGAATTGTCATATCGGCTGCGCATTGAAGACGCTCTTCTCCATCCTCATCCTACAGTACGCCGTATCGCTGCTCGGGCTCTGGGATGGCTTCGTTGTCATGAGGTTGCGCCTGCACTGATGAGAGCGCTTGAGGACATCGATACGGACACGCGACGTTGGGCAGCAGCGAGCCTGGCCCTCACCGGCTGTCAGTCTGCCGGACATACCTTGAGGCATTGTGCGTTGCATGATGCTGCCGACACTGTGCGTGCGGCATGCATACGCACGCTTGGCTGGCTCAGCATCACCGATGCGATCCGGGATGTGCAGGTCGTTTTTTCAGGCGACCCCTCAGCTGCGGTGCGAAGTGCCTGCATTGAATCTCTCAGCCGATTGGATGGTTTCGAGGATGGCAATATCCTGATCCGTGCACTGAAAGATCCTGCAGGAGACGTACGAACACAAGCTGCTCGGGCTCTACAGACGGCAGACCTACCGCACCTCTCCATCCTCCTCGCACAGTGTATTGCGGATACTGATCCCCACGTTCGCATCGCAGGGCTCCGTACTGTTGTTAGTCGCCAGCTCGACGTCGCTGAAGACTGGTGTGCCCATGCGCTCTCCGATCCGAACCCTGGCGTCAGGATCGCTGCGCTCATGGGTCTTCATTTGATGCAAATCCCCCACCCGGACCCCTACTATCAAAAGGTCGCAGACGATCCGCACCCCGAGGTCCAATACCATCTGAGTCGGATCAGACATGCTTCGCGGGCCATCCCAAAATGAAGCAAATAGGTCTCACCTTGAAACATCTTCACCCACACAAGAATAAAGACTGGCTCGCTAAGTCCACGAAGACGCGTACAATTCTCGCAAGCCATTAAAATACGGACCCTGTTGAGCACATGTCCGACATGAAAAAAGTACACCGAATGGCAGCCTTCGCTATACTCAAGCCTCGTGTCCGTTGGACACATTGGGAGGTTTTAAGGGGGACGCGCCAATGTTGGCAGCAGTGATCGAACAGAAAGACCAAGCCATGTGGCTTGCGCAAGGCTATTTGCAAGGGCAGCGGGACCTCTTGCTGAGAGCCTTGCAACATCGCTTCAATACAGAGATTCCAGATGCGGTCTTAGCCAGCCTAGCGACAGCGCCAGCCGATGATATCGAACACCTCGGTCCGCTGATTTTGGCAGCGCCGACTGTAGATGCGTTGGTGGAAGCCACCAACCTATTAAATCACCGCGCCTGACACCTCGCAGGCCGCCTCATCGGGCACTTCGTCATGCACAGTGCGCCCACCGAGTGCGTGCCGTACACGACAACGAACGTGTTGGGAAAGCACGTCCAACCGGTGAGGAGCATCTATCACCACAACGACGTTCGACTCCGTTCGAACGCTGACTGCTGAGATGTGGCCTTCATGATTGTAGAGCCACGACGGGACAGGTACACTGGCGGGGCAGAACGACCGAACAGTGAAAAGGTAACCCCATGGATTTTTCCCTCAGCCAAGAACAGCAACAACTCAAAGCTCTTGCACATGACTTCGCTCGCAATGAGATTCGTCCGATTTCCGCCGCCCATGACCATTCTGGAGAATTTCCAGAGGCCGTGCTGCGGAAAGGTTGGGAACTCGGGCTGATGAACACTCACATCCCCGAAGCCTATGGGGGACTGGGTTTGGGGGTCGTTGACGGTGCTTTGATGGGCGAGGAAACCGCCTGGGGGTGTACGGGCGTCTCCACCGCAATGGAAGCCAACACTCTCTCTGAAGCCCCGTTGATCGTGGCGGGTACTGAAGCGCAAAAGAAAAAGTATCTTGGGCGCATGACTGAAGAATTTCTTTTCGCCGCCTATGGAGTGACCGAACCCAATGCGGGCAGCGACGTCGCGGCCATCAAAACAAAAGCTGTGCGTAAGGGTGATGTCTATGTTCTGAATGGCGAAAAAATGTGGATCACCAATGCTGGCAAGGCCAATTGGTTTTTTGTCTTGGCCAAGACAGATAGCGATCAAGGGCATCGAGGCATGACTGGCTTCATCGTAGATGCCGATTCGCCCGGCCTCACCCTGGGTCGTAAAGAATGGAATATGGGACAAAGGGCGTCAGACACCCGCGCCGTAAAGTTCGAGGATGTAGAGGTCCCCGTGGCAAACCGCCTTGGAGACGAAGGCTATGGCTTCACCATCGCGATGAAGGCCTTCGATATCACTCGGCCACTGGTCGCATCGGGTGCAGTGGGGCTCGCACGGGCCTCCTTCGAGCACGCAGTGGAGTATGCGCGCGAGAGAAAATCTATGGGGAAGCCCATCTTTATGCACCAGGCGGTGAATTTCATGATCGCTGACATGGCGAAGGACATTGAAGCCGCCCGACTGTTGGTTTGGCAGGCGGCTTGGGCCATCGATAATGGCATCCGCAATACCAAGCTGGCATCCATGGCGAAATGTTTCGCGGCTGACACGGCTCATCGCGTTGCAAGTGACGCAGTACAGGTCTTCGGCGGCAATGGGTTCAATTCAGAATACCCGGTGGAAAAGCTCCTCAGAGACTCGAAGATTTTCCAAATTTATGAAGGAACCAGTCAAATACAGCGCCTGATCATTGGAAAAGAAATCTTCACGCGTTAGGAGCACGTTTAGTGGGCAAAAACACAGGTGGTGAGGCGCAGCATACCCTGAGTGAAAAGGCCGCTGCGTGGGCCGTCCATATCTTCACCGCCAGTGGCGTTCTCTGGGGACTCCTCGCTCTTTCAGCAATTTTCGATGGTCGGACAATAGACGCCTACCTTTGGATGTTCATCGCTGTCATGGTCGATGCCGTCGATGGTTTTCTTGCCCGAAAATTTCGAGTGAAGGCCGTCGTTCCTCAGATTGATGGTGCCCTACTCGATAACGTCGTCGACTATCTCAATTGGAGTTTCATTCCCGCGATTTTCCTCTGGAGGTCCGGATGGCTCCTCGAACCTGGCATTTTCTGGGCTGGGTGCATCCTCATGTGTAGTGCATTTGCTTTTGTCCATACGGACGCGAAGGTCATCGCGCATGGATACTTTAGGGGGTTTCCCTCCTATTGGAATATCTTTGCTTTTCTATGCGATGTCACCATCCGGTCCTTGGGGTCCGCCATGCCCGATCACATTTCGCTGGTCGTGACCAGCCTGCTGGTCCTTTTCTGTATCCTGAGTGTTCTCCCTGTCTACTTCGTATATCCGACGCGGGTCGTTCGATGGAAACCATTCTTCACTTGGGGCTCTGGCATTTGGACTGTTCAATGTGGAGTCATGGTGTTGATGTATCCGGACATCCCTCAATGGCTATTTTTTTCGAGTCTCATTTTTCCGAGTATTTATCTCCTTCTTGGTGTTCTGTGGACACCGCGCGTGCATCGAGAAATTCACTCGGGAACACACTGAGGAGCGCGTGTGTTTGACGCCTATCTGTTCGACTTTGATGGAGTCATTGTCAACTCGGAACACTTAACTTTGAAAGCTGTCCATGACGTACTGAAAAACGAAGGCGTCTCAGAAACGCTGTGGCCGAGCACAAACTATCAAGGATGGTCATGGCAAGCGATCAAAGGCGATGTCGACAGTCTTGACTTGATACATGCCGCTCCACCCGTACATGCATATTCCACGGCCTTCGACCGTCTCTTTCATGAAACGATTCCCGAGCCCATTGCAGGCATCAGCACCGTTCTTCAAAAAGCAGCGGAACTCGGACGCGTCGGGATCGTAACCGCCAGTGCAGGCGGTGTGGTCAGAACATGTCTCCAGCATTATGGCTGGAGTGAACACATCAGTTGTGTGATGAGCGCTGAGCTGTACAGCCAATCAAAACCACACCCGGAATGCTATCTCCGTGCGGCCGAATTACTCGAAGCTGAATTGACCAAAACGATCATTTTTGAAGACAGTGACGTGGGTCTCACGGGGGCCAAGGCATCAGGGGCCACTGTGGTGGCAATTTGTGGAGAGCACGCGCGCAGCACATTGCTCAAGCATCGGGCCGACGCATACTGGACTGACTTTTCGAGTGCAGTACATTCTGAAATCTTTGGTGGTTCTATCGCGCTCTCGCCCCAGAAGCTATCAGAGTGATTGCTGAATGGATAAGGTACGACTCCGCAGCACATCGAGTTTATTCACTCGTTCGATGATATCATGACGATTTCGATCTTCTGCCAAAGCGAGAATCGTTTGCCTTAATGTTTCGGCTTCTGGGTCGCGGAGCCGCACGTCATATCGTAAATCTTCAGCATGCATCAGGCACAACTCCGCATCATGCCAGCGACGTTCAGCTGCATATGACCAACTGGCCCCGAGGCAAGCATAGAAATCAAGGCTAAATAGATTCCCTCGTGCCCCTCGCCGGACCTCTTCAAAGGCGTCCCGAGCAGCCGAGGGGTCATTCCGACTCCACGCGCAGAGCCCGAGCTGAAGTCGTGCATTCAATGCCGCCACTTCTAGCCCCTTTGATGTGGCGTGATTCGCGATGCTCTCGAATGTTTCTTCCGCCCGGTCAAGATGACCTTGCAGCCGATCAAGACCCGCCAGTGCTGAACGAGCTGCCAGCTCTGCCACCACCAACTCGTTCTCCGAGGCAATATCATAACTCACTTTGTATGCGGTCACCGCAAGCTCAAGTTTATCTCGGCGTTGATAAAAATATCCCAAAGACAAATTCACGTCGGCGAGTGCCCTTGGGTCAGCGCTGGAGCGGGCAAACCGCAATGCATCCCATAACCATTGCTCTGCGGATTCTGGATCATCATGCTGCAACTTGAGTACACCCACCCGTCCCGCAGCTCGAGCACCGAGCGCGTCAAGCTGATTGTCTCGAGCCAAACGGACTGCTTCACGAGCATGTTCCTGGGCTTCGATGGGCTGCCCTGCGTGCTCAGCTGCAATGCTGGCAAGCAGACGGAGTTCACCTTTGTCTGTCGAACTCAGCAATTTGCACTGGTCATTCCATTTGAGAAGCCTCTTCGCGAAAGAGGTCGCATGGCCCATGAGACCGGCTGAATGCAGACGATTCAGGCCTTCGATGCCCAACTTGAGGGCCTCATCGAACTGACCGCCCTCCCAGATATGTCGGGCAACAACCTCAAGCTCAATCCCGGTCTGGTCGGACATTGCTCGGTCTCGCCGTAACCCTGCCGCCGCCAAATTCAATGCTTTCCAATTGGGGAGTTTTCGACACAGCTTCCTTAATTGCCCGCGGATCAAATCATGATTGAAGCGCCAACGTTTGGGGCCTTGCTCCAATGCTAGGCCGGCATTTACAGCCCTTTCCATCAGACTGAGAATCATTTCAGAGTCGTCGCTGAGCTGAGGTGCCTGGGGATCTCCCTTCACCGCACAAAGGATTTGGAGTGGTCGCAGGGTGAAGGAGCGACCGAGAAGCGTCGCCCGACTCAAGGCGCTGAGAAGTTCTCCGCCTAACTCTCCACCGGTGGCTCGATCGATGCGGCGCTTGAGTACCATTGAGGGATCAGACGGCGCTGTGCTTAACCCCTCAGATTCCAAATACGATCGAACGGCGGCCACAGCGATCAGTGGATTACCAGCCGCCATCATACTCGCCCCTTCGGCCAACCCTGGTGGTAAGGGCGCCAGGCTTTCGAGGGCCGGTGCAAGATCCATGGGATTTAAAGGTCGCAGGGCCACAAGTTCTGTGCCAGGAAGTCGAAGGACGTCACGGCGGGCCGCCCGTACTGTTGAGCGCTCACTCGGACGCAGGGTCACGACGATGAGGAGATGCTTTAGTCCGTCGGGGCGCCCCAACCGATGGATGAGTCGCAGTACCTTGCCTTCCGGTGACCATTGCGTGTCATCTGCCCAGAGTAGAAACGGTGTGTCACCGATCACAGTCTGCAAAAGGTCGGACGCATCCTTAATATGCGCGTCACTGGCTGGACCCACATGCGGTGAATCTGACCACAAAACCCTCAACGCTCGCTCAGTCATATCCTGGTCACAAAACTCGGACTCAAAAACCTCAGCCGCCTTCTCTCGGTCCGCATTAGGCGCACCGAGCAAACGCAAAACCGACTGACGTAAGCCCCCGCCTGTTTGCGATTGTGGTTCACTCCGGATCACCAAGGTTCGCATCCGACCACTTTCCTCAAGGCGGCTGCGCAACCATGCTGCCAAATAGCTTTTGCCCAGACCCGCTTCACCCTCGAGTAAGACGATTCGAGGCCCGCGGTCATCGAGCACTGCCTCAGCGGCGGTTAATAGAGCCTTTTTTGCCGCCTCTCGGCCGACCAGTTCCGGCTGTCGAATATGAAATAAACCAGGTCCGGATGGGCCAGACAGCGGCTGCAGAGTGATGGCCTCCTCAGGGTATTCATCCTCCAATGTCATCACACTCGTCGGTGGAAGACCGAGTGGATGATGGTCACCCGTACCCAGTTCCTCCAAGGCCCGGCGCAGTGTAGCCACCGAACGAAACCGTCGATGGGGTGCTTTCTCGAGAAGCCGCTGAACGATGGGTACGAGGCCTTGGGGCACCTCAACTTCAGGTCGAATCACAATCTCGGGAATTGGAGACCGCTGATGGTGTGATAACAGATGCCGTCCATGATACGGCAAATCACCCGTCAATATTTCGAAGATCATGATGCCGAGCGAGTATAAATCGGTCCAAGGGCCCACGGCGGCCACGTCACCAGACGCGGCTTCGGGTGCAATGTACGCGGGCGTCCCTTCAATACGTCGGTCCGATGTCATCGCCTCACTGGTGGCGAGAGCGATGCCAAAATCGGCTAATTTAATCGCACCAGCCCCGGTACGGTCTGGCATAACAATGACATTCCCCGGCTTGAGATCCCGATGAATCAGCTCTCGTGAATGCGCGTGGCCCAAGCCCCCAAGGAGGCCATCGAGGAGAGTCCATAGACGCGCCCAGTCCCAAGGTCCTCGCATGTACGGATTAAGTGGGGAGCCCGATGCATATTCCATGGCCACGAAGGGCACACCTTTAGGCGTGCGTCCAAAATCATGCACCTGGATGATCCCTGGATGTGCCAAGCGAGCCATCGCGCGTACTTCGCGATTGAAGGAGCGTTCCGCACTCCCACGCCGGTCCTGCCTTAGATTCAGTACTTTGACCGCGCAATGGGCACCAGCATCCGTTCGAGCCAGCCACACCTGTCCCATAGAACCCTCCCCCAACTGGCGTTGGGGCGTATATCCGACTGGGAAATCCGACGGGTGCATAGGACTGAAAAGGCTCCGCGATCAAATGAAGTATCAATGGCTTCGGACAGGGTCGCACGGACGTGCGGGTGGGGGCAAGGTTCCACCTGTCTTTCACGACGGGAACTGTCCCATAAATTCCAACGACGGCCTGGCTCTTCCAAAATCTATCGTGAAATCGAGATAAGGTGATTCCGTCTTCATGTCTTAATCGTGTATGGTGGGCCTCTGTCTTCGCTGAGAGATGTATGCCCAATCTATCCATTCCAGCGCTCTTCCGAGAGCAAGTATCCAAGCTGCGCATACGGCCGATGATTTACAGTCGACGTGACCGTCATTGGCGCCCATTAACCTGGTTGCAGATTGAGACTCGGGTGAACGCGGCAGCTTCGGGGTTGATTCAGCTCGGCATTCATCCGGGCGATCGTGTTGCCATCATTGGACAGAGCTGCGTGGAGTGGGTCATCGCAGATTTGGCAGCCTTATCCACAGGCGCCGTGGATGTCGCAATCTCGGAAACAGCGTCCTTCGATGACATCCTTTGGATTTTGAACGACTCTCAAGCCAAACTGGCCTTCGTGGGAGACCCGGACCTACTCGAAACGCTGTCGAGCGCCCGAGAACACCTGCCACATCTCACAACCTGCATCGCGTTTCATGATGCAGTCACTGCGCTCGACCATGTGACTTTGAAGGGCATGAGTCTTCTCAGATTAGAGAATCTGGGTGCAAGCGCCGATGTCTCCGATGAGATCGATCGACGCATTGGCGACATTGCCCCCGACGATCTCATGACATTGATTTATACCTCAGGGACCACAGGAACTCCGAAGGGGGTCATGATTTCTCATCGAAATATGATCGAGAATTGTCAGGCCTGCCTGCGGGCGATCCCCATTCAAACAGATGATGTTCTTCTGTCATTCCTTCCGTTAAGTCACAGCTTCGAACGCATGGCAGGCTATTACATGCCCTCTATATTCGGCGGAGCAACCATCTACTATAGTAATGGACTTGACCGATTGATGAAGGATCTTGAGGAGGTGAGGCCCACGCTGATGACGGGTGTACCTCGCTTGTACGAACGGATCTATGCACAGGCTCAACGCCTCAGGAATCGGTCTCACCCGGCCAAACGTATCATTATGGATATCGCACGCAATGTGGGTTCACGGGTGACTCGAAAACAACAGAAAGGCCAAGCCGCGAGTCAACTTCTCGAAGCACAGTATACATGGGTGAGAGATCGCGTATTCAATGGACTACACGAGAAACTCGGCGGACGCGTTCGCTTGTTTGTGTCAGGCGGGGCCCCCTTGGCAGTGGAGATCGCGGAATTCTTCTTCTCGGCCGGTATTCTCATTTTGGAAGGCTACGGATTGACCGAGACGACGCCCGTGGTCAGTGTGAATCGTCCGAATGCCTATCAATTCGGCTCGGTGGGACGCCCGCTGGATAATGTTCGAGTGCGCATCTCGGACGATGGAGAAATTTTGGTCAAAGCCCCAAGTGTGATGATGGGCTATTGGAATCAAGAGGCAGAAACACGCAGCATTTTAGATGCTGAGGGTTGGCTGAAAACAGGCGATATTGGGACGGTCGACCGAGAGGGGTTTCTGCGGATTACAGACCGAAAGAAAGATCTCTACAAAGACACGGGGGGCCGCTACGTCGCTCCTCAAAAAATTGAAGGCTTACTCAGGCTCGACCCCTTTATCGAACAGGTATGTTTGGTCGGGGATGGTCGTCCATACTGCGTCGCCTTGATCGTGCCCCATTGGGAAAGCCTCGAAGAATGGGCTCACGATAAACGTATTCCCTTTGAGGGACGACAAGACTTGCGAGAAGATACCGCGATCCGAGGCCTCATTCAGCGGGTGGTTCAACGGGTGAATCAGAAACTCGCCAAACACGAAATGGTGAAAGCGTTCGAACTTCTGGAAATGCCCTTCACCACCGAGGATGCACTGCTTACGCCATCGCTCAAGGTCAGACGCAATCGTGTCATCGTCCGGTATGCGCCCCAAATTCATGACTTATACATGGGCGAACGACAATCGAGTCGTGAGACATCCGATCCCCATTACGCGTCCTGAATCGAAGGAGACCTGTCGGAATTCGACCTTCGCGTATTTGACAATATCCGTGACTTTAATCGCTGGGTTCTTGCCGGAGGTCCCTGAGGGTAGTACCGTCGCGTATCTACAGTGCGACGAGGATGGTCTGGCGTGACGGGCATCGAACGGTCTGCGGGTGTGATCCCCTTTCGACGGGTACATGGCCGCGTCGAATTTCTTCTGTTACATAGCGGAATGGTGAGGAACCCTGATGCTGCTTGGGAATTTCCGAAGGGCAGTATAGAAGATGGGGAGACTGAACATGAGGCCGCGCTCCGGGAAGTCTTTGAGGAAACCGGCATGAAAGACGTGGAACTGCTTCCTGACTTCAAAGACAAAGTGGAATACCACTATCGTAGGCAAGGACGCCCCATCGACAAGACAGTCGTGTTTTTCATTGGCGAAGTGAAAGACTCACATGTCATACCGGAGGCCCCTCCATCCCGTGAACACGCATTGCATCCCAGTGAGAATATGTGGTTCACCTGGGGGTCAGAGAGGGAAACTCATGGCCGACTTTTTCATCCTGGAATGAAAAAGCTGCTCTCTAGAGCATCGTTTTTCCTCCACGAGCACGACAGAATTACGAAGCTCACCACACCGCCACCGGACCCCAGCGGCGACACTCCCTAATCGGTGTCCGGTACACACACCCGAATGAAACTACCGTCCCCATTTGGCCGAGGCAAACAACGCTCGCCCGCGGAGCAATGCATGGCATCGCAACAAGGCTCGCGACACACAGCTTCGATACAGTGACCACTCTGGCACGCATCGTCACTCAGACACTCATCCCCCACAAAT
>Ga0160423_10005393_pt1 | contig 10426 bp, 13 predicted proteins | sample CRUFie14St8metaG_FD_108191 | JGI IMG/M metagenome (GOLD analysis project Ga0160423, IMG submission 108191) | Marine microbial communities from the Costa Rica Dome - CRUD Field 142mm St8 metaG | ecosystem: Environmental > Aquatic > Marine > Oceanic > Photic zone | place: Costa Rica: the Eastern... | reverse complement strand
GTTTTGGTTCGCTTCAGCGATCAATATCACGATTGATCCGGAGAATTGATTTCAAACCAAAGTCTGTTCACTGCAGGCAGATTGAATCAATTTTGAATGGGCGATACTGGATTCGAACCAGTGACCCCTTCCGTGTGAAGGAAGTGCGCTACCACTGTGCTAATCGCCCTATCTCGGCAATCTTAAAACACCACCTGGCCGGTTTTTTCAGTTCTTAGGCCGGAACAGATGGTCATGATCAGGCGAATACAGTTTTGATCGCAGTTTGGTTGATCGAAAAGCAGGACTGATCACATACAGGGTCGTACGGATCAGCTTGCGTTCATGGGTGATCTGCGCCATCTGCTCAAGAGGAACCAGATCCAGCCATTGATCAGGCCAGCTCACCCGGTACCCGATCGCCACAGGGGTGTCGGCCGGATAGTGATCAAGAAGCGTGGTCTGGACCTCATCCACATGCCGAGCGCTCAGATACAGACACAGCGAGGCCTGAAGGCCTGCAAGGTGTTGCAGCTCCTCTCGTTGCGGAACTCCGGTTCGACCTCCGGTTCGGCTCAGCACGATTGTCTGCACAAGTCCTGGGATGGTCAGTTCCGCTCTGAGCGCAGAGGCGGTTGCCTGATAAGCGCTGATGCCCGGCACAACTTCCACATCGATTCCAGCATCAGCAAGTCCGCAGACCTGTTCACTGAGGGCTCCGTACAGACAGGGGTCGCCATCGTGAAGGCGAACCACGTTCTTTCCGGCGTTGGCGCGCTCGACCATCAGGGACAGAACCTGCTCCAGCGTGAGTGTGCTGGTCCGCACCCGTTCACATGCTGCAGGTGCAAGATCCGCGATCTGAGGTGACACGAGTGAGTCGGTCCAGATCAGCACATCGGCATTGACGATGCGGTTCTCTGCTCGTCGCGTCAACAGATCAGGCGCACCGGGACCGGCACCCACGATCGAGATCAAGGTCATGAAGGATCCGCCTTTCTCAGTCCTGGATCGGGAAGCTCTGACTTGCGTTCATACAGCCAATACAGTCCGAAACCTGCAACGGCCATGAGACCGAGACTCATCAACTGGGCGATGCGCAGACCTCCATCACAGAAAGGAGGTTGCCCACCCAGGCAGAGAGGGTCGATTCTCAGTCCTTCGATCCAGATCCGACCAAGGCTGTAGCTGAGCAGATAGATGCAGCTCAACGCTCCTGCCGGCAAGGGGATCTTGTTCTGGCGACCAAGGCGGAACAAGACCATCAGCAAGACAAACACTGCGATGTTCCAGAGCGACTCATACAGGAATGTGGGATGGAAGAACTCGGAATCAACAAACACCTTCGGCCGATTGGCGAACGGAATGAACAGCTTCCATGGCAGATCCGTTGGCACTCCAAATGCTTCGGAATTGAAGAAGTTTCCCCAACGACCAATGGCCTGGCCAAGCACCACTGAAGGCACGAGCACATCAAGGACATTCCAGAAGGACACCCGTCGCCAGCGGCAGAAGAGAATCACGGAAAGCGTGCCCCCCAGCAGGGCTCCGTGAATGGCGATGCCTCCTCTCCAGATCGCCAGTGCATCCCACAACGATCGTTGATAGGAATCCCATTCGAAGGCAACGTAATAGGTGCGCGCGCCGATCACGGCAGCCAGCACCAGGATCGGCAGCAGGTCACTGATCAGATTGCCGTCAAGGCCACGTTGTTTCGCCAGCCAGCTGGACAGGTTGAGACCGATCAGCACGGCGATTGCAATGAGCAGTCCATACCAACGCAGCACAAAAGGCCCGAGCTGAAACAGCTCGGGCCCTGGGGAAGTGAAAATTGCAGGGATCAACACCGATCTCAGATGCCCTCAGCGGCTTGCACCTTCTCAATCTGCTTCTTCTTCAACACCAACATGATCTGGGCGAGCGAAACAGCAGCGAAGAAGGCCAACAGACCATAGATGCGAACGGGGTTCTGGAGCACAACTTCAGCATCCACCTGACCGAAACCGCCCACATTCGGATCATCGGTGAGAGGAGCGCCCGCTTCGATGGCGTCACCGACTCCCACGATCAGAGCAGGACCGACGGGAATGGTTTCAGTGCTGATTTCACCATCCGATGTGTTGATGGTGACGACCCTGGCTCCGTTCTCACCATCCTCAATGGCGGAGATGGTGCCGCTGGCAGGTGATGTGAAGAGGGTGTTGTTGCTCTTCTCGCCGGTGGGATAGACCTGGCCGCGGCCTCTGTTTCCACCGACGAAGATCTGATATTTACCGAAGTGGATATTGCTGTCGGTCGCAGGGTCGGGTGAAAGAACGGGGAAGACGATCTCCTGGTGCTGATCTCCGGGAATGGGACCCACAAGAAGAATGTTGGGCTGATCGTCGCTGTACTGCGTGAAATACACACCCTCAGTCTCTTCCTTGATTTCGTCGGTCCAGCGATCCTGGGGCGCCAGGGTGAAGCCGTCGGGAAGCTGGATCACCGCCCCGACCTGCAATCCCACATCGCTGCCGTCAGCACCGATTTCCTGTAGTCCCTGCTCGTAGGGGATCTTCACCGCCGCCTTGAAGACGGTGTCGGGCAGAACCGATTGCGGAACTTCCGCCTGAGTCAGTTTCTGGGCCAGGTGGCAGTTGGCGCAGACAATCTTGCCGGTTGCCTCCCTGGGAGATGCGTAGTTCTGCTGGGCCCAGAAGGGATAGGCCCAGCTGCTTGAGGGAGCCGTGAACACGGCGACGCCCAGGATCAGAGCTGCGAAGAGTGAGGAGAGGAGTCGGCGCATCGGAGGCGGAGGTGGGAAAAAAGCGGTGAGAAAGGTCGTTGATCAGCCCCACCAGGGCTTCTCGCCCGTGCGGAAGTCGGTTTCGGTCCACTGGCTCACGAAAACGTTGTCGTTCTCGACGCTCACGTTGGCCAGGGCCAGAGAGAGGGGAGCCGGTCCCCTCACCACCTTTCCGGTGGCGTCGTACTGGCTGCCGTGGCAAGGGCACATGAACTTATTGGCGCCGCTGTTCCAGGGCACCACGCAACCGAGGTGCGTGCAGATCGCATTGATGCCGTAGCTGCCGATGGCATCTTCACCTTCAACGATCAGATAGGTCGGATCCCCTTTGAGCCCCTGAACCAGGCTGCGGTCGCCAGCGGCGTGATCACTGAGCCAGCCGCTAAGCGTCACAGGGTTGCCGAGCTCATCCTTGGCACTGGTGCCCCCACCGCTTCCGGCGGCACGCGGGGGGATGAAGTAATTCACCACCGGGTAGAGAGCCCCGAGGGCGACGCCGGTGACGGAACCAAAAGTCAGCAGATTCATGAACTGCCTGCGACCCATTCCGGGCACATCAGCTGCTGGCATCTGAGTCATGGCTGACGTTCGTTGGGCACTAGATGGCGCTCATTATGGGCGCTATAGGTCGTGTCACACTTCGCGAGGACTGGATTTTCACCGATGTTCAAGGTCTGCGTCAGTGGTTGCTGATCACTCGCCCTCGAAAGAGGCCCGTCCCCTGTGCGTTGACGAAGTCATCGACGTTCTTCGCTCCCGCTGGCAAGCCAGTTACGACCTTCAGCTGGTCACCAGGCGCAGGCGGATGTACCTCCAGGTGATGTGGGCCTACCTCGAGCAGCAGTCTTTCCCCCTGGACGAGCCCGAATACCGCTCCCATCTCGCGGAAGTTCTGGAAATCGTCAACAGAATTGGTGAAGCGGAGACGGTTCGCGACTGGTTGCTCACAACCCGTGACAAGCCGCGGCTCGGCAAGGCCCTCAGCCTGCAGCTGCAGGGGGAGGGGAGGCTGGAGGAGTTTCTGATCTGAAACGCTGAACCAGAGCGACAAGCAGCACCCCGATCAGATAAAGGGCTGTGATCGCTCCAGCCAGTAGCAGCATGGTGACCGGGTCTGTGGAGGGCGTCAGAACCGCACCTGCCAGGGCTGAGATCAGCACGACCCAGCGCCAGGCGGAGAGCATTCGCTGCCAGTTGACAAGGCCGAAGACCCCCAGCAGGAGTTGCAGAACAGGAAGCTGGAAGGCCAGACCCGTTGACAGCATCAGCAGCAGAACGAAGTCCAGGTAGCGCTCAATCGACCAGATCGGTTCCACCACATCAGCGCCATAGCTCACGAGAAAATTCAGAGCTGCAGGCACGAGAGCCCACCAGGCAAATGCGAGGCCGGCCAGGAACAGCACGGCTGAGCCGGCAACGGATGGTGCGATCAGGCGTCGCTCTCCCTGGGTCAGACCCGGCAGCACAAAGGCAAGCCCCTGATACAGCACATAAGGAAGTGCCAGCGTGAGACCTGCGTAGCCGGCGACCTTGAAGGACACGAACAGGAATTCGCCGGGAGCCAGCTGCAGGAAACGGATCGACCCCGCTGGTTCCTCGAGGATTCTCACCAGAGGCCTCACGGCCACAAGACAGGCCAAGGCACAGACCACCACGGCAACCAGACTGCGCAGCACTCTCTGACGCAGTTCCTCGAGGTGATCAACCAGAGGCATTTCCACGTCGTTGGGCGGGCTGTCCTGCACCCCGATCCGGATCGGCGGGGGCGGCGACAGCTTCGGGGACTCTTCAGGAGAGATCGGAGTCAGAGGTGCTTGAGCGTTGGAATCAAGTCAGGCTAGGGGTTTCCGAGCGTCAAGGTTTCTGCGTGCGCGATCCGGTTCCGCCCAGACCAGCTCAGCCTGTCGATGCCTCACGGTTCCCGGGGCCGTGCCCGGGATCCGCTGGAGATGCTCCACGGCAGTCATCACCACCGGGACTCGCCGGTTCCCCTTGGCACGACTGAACCAGGCCGCAAGGTCCGCCGCCAGCTGCAGGTCCTCGTCTGTTGCAGCTGCTGCGGAGGCCTTGAGCACCACATGGCTCCCAGGGCATTCCTGTGCATGAAACCAGAGATCACCGGCTCGAGCCTGACGCAGGCTGATCCATTCGTTCTGGCGATGGTTCCTCCCCACCTGAATCAACAATCCATCCCCGGACCGGATTTCAAGGGGCTGGGGCTGCCCCGGTGGTGGACCGTTGCGGCGACGTCTGCGTCGGGGAGTCAGCAGCTCCTCCAGTTCGACCTTCAGTTCCAGCAGCTGTCGTTTACGAGCGTCAGCTTCGTCCCAGTCTGCCTGCATCAGATCGCTCAGAAAGCTTTCGCTGCCTTCGATCAGTGCCAGTCTCTGATCATGGTGAATCAGCCTTTCCTCGATCAGCGGAATGGATCGCCTCAGCCGCTTCGCCCGCTGGTAAAGCTTCTGTGCCTTGTCAATGCTGTCTCGGTCAGGCGAGGCCTGGCAGAGGATGGCATCCGCCTCTTGCTTCAGTTCATCAGCGCCGACGGTGTCCTTCAGTCGCTGCTCCTGCTCCCGGCGCTGCGCCTGTTCCCGCTGTCTGCTCTGTTCCAGAAGCTGGCGCAGTTCCTGATGGTCCCTGCGCAGCTGCCGCTGGTTGAGGTGGTCGCGGTAATAGATCCCCAGGCGAAGGCTGAGCGCTCGGTCGTCACCGGCTCGGTCGGCAGGATCGTTCCAGACGCGGTAGCCGCCTGCGTCATCGAAATGAAGAATGAAATCACCGTCGCTGAGGTGTTGCAGCCAGCTTTTCCAGCGCTGATGGAGCAGAACCCACTGGTTCTCACTGATGTTCTCCACGGGGGTGGAGGGTGTCAGGGCTGATGGCGTCGCACCCTCGCAGGGCAGGTTGATGAGTTGTCTCGTCAGGGCAGGACTGATGCCTTGGTAGGTCTCGCGCAGGGCCCTGCCCAGATCGACCGGGACGAGGGTCAGCCTGCGCTTCCACTCTTCGATGGATTCCTCGCTTTCGGGCGGAAGACTCTGAAGCGAAGGCGGGGCGATGTAGGGATCACCGCTGCTGAGAGGCCGGACCCGCGACTGGTGCTGTCTGACCTGACGGGCAATGGCCGTGATTCTGTTCTGTTCATCCAGAAGCAGCACATTGCTGTGGCGGCCCATCAGCTCGAGCACCAGGGTGCGGGCGGTTGACTCACCAGGACGTGGTGCGAAGTGAAGCAGCACAACCCGTTCGAAGTCACGCTGTTCCAGTTCCACCAGGGCCAGCTGCCTCAGCCCGTGCTGGATCTGCTGAGCCAGTGTGCTGCCCGCTCCGATCCTGCAGGGCGGGGGAATCCTGACCATCCTGGCGGCGTCTGCCTGCCAGCTGAGTTCCAGCCAGACCATGCCGCTGAGAGTGCGAAAGCCCAGCTGCAGGCTTTGCGGGTCAGGCTGTTGCGCTTTCTCAAATCGACTTGGAATGATCTGACCACGCAGATCTCCCAGCACTGCCCGAAGGCTGGTGAGGTCCATCACCTGAAGCGTGCTGTTCGCCATCGCTGCCTGGTGGCCTTTCAACTTGGGTTGCCTTCCTACCCTGCTGCGTGTCCGCACACAAGCCATGGCAACGACCGATCGCCACGCCCGGCTCGCTCTGCTCACAGGCCCCAGCGGCGTTGGCAAGGGAACTCTGGTGACACGCCTGCTCGCTCGCCATCCTCAGCTCTGGCTATCCGTGTCTGCCACCACCCGTGCTCCCCGCGAGGGTGAGCAGGATGGGATTCACTACTTCTTCCACACACGCGAATCCTTTGAAGCTCTGGTCAGCGAGGGAGGGTTGCTGGAGTGGGCCGAATTCGCGGGCAACTGTTATGGAACACCAAGGCAGCCTGTCATGGAGAGGCTTCAGAGGGGAACAACAGTGCTGTTGGAAATCGAGCTGGAAGGGGCCCGACAGGTGCGTCAGAGTTGTCCCGAGGCTCTTCAGATTTTTCTTGCACCGCCCAGTTTCGAGGTGCTGGAGCAACGCATCCGCGGACGGGGAACTGAATCGGAGGGTGCGATTCAGAAACGACTGGAAAGGGCCAGCACAGAGCTCGCCGCGCAACAGGAGTTCGATGCCGTGGTGATCAACGATGATCTCGAAATCGCTCTCAGCGATCTTGAGCGCCTGATGGGACTGACCAACGCCTGAGTGATCAGAGCGGATGGAACAGCAGGTCTGGGAAGAAGCGGTTCCACTCGATCAGAATTCCTGCGGTCAGGGTGAACCAGATGGCGGCAACCACAGGTGCTGTGGATAGAAATTTTTTCATCGTTGGACAATCCTTATTGAAGGGGGGCTTGTGCAATCAACGGGGTGAAACCGTGATGTTCGAATCGCTTTCGGTCAGCTTGCCACTGTTGAACTCACTGATGGCTGCCACGGGCCATGTGGCGGCCCTGATGACTGATTTGATTGCGAGTGACGTATCCAGCTGAATCTCAAGCATGTTCTGGTCCTTCCGACCGCGAATCGCCTTGAGATACTCACGTCCTGCCCAGCCGATGCAACCTGTGATGTAAAGGAACATCAGCCCGGGGAGCACAAAATCGCCGGCATGATTCCAGCGGCCGTCAACGATCAGGTGAGGAAGACCGTCTTCACCACAGGACGCCTTGCTGTACATCTCGAAGCGGGCTTTTGCCTGCGGCGTTGACGCTGCGCTGGCACGCTGCTGGAATCGTGGACTTTCGGAACAGGGTGTTAATCCAGCCACATCAGCTCTGGCGATCGGTGCAAAGCCGAACACCAGCAGGGCCGAAAGCGCGAGGGCGAAGAAGCGACGCATCGGAACGGTTCCTGTTGAATCTGCCCCGTGGAGGCAGGATGTATCAAATGGACAGTAGTGGAGCCTGTTGACCTGCATGCCCAAGGTCCTTGCCCTCGAAACAAGTTGTGACGAGTCCGCTGCGGCCGTTGTGGAGCACAGCGATGGTCGACTGCAGGTCCGCTCCCATCGTATTGCCTCCCAGGTCGAGGAGCATGCCCAGTGGGGTGGAGTCGTGCCCGAAATCGCTTCCCGAAGGCATGTCGAAGCACTTCCCCACCTGATCGACCAGGCCCTCAACGATGCTGAACTGCCGTTCAGCGACCTTGATGGCGTTGCTGCCACGGTCACGCCTGGCCTTGTCGGAGCTCTGATGGTGGGTTCCGTGACGGGTCGCACACTTGCGGCCCTTCACAACCGACCGTTCATCGCCGTGCATCATCTTGAGGCTCATCTCGCCTCGGTTCGACTGGCTGTGTCCCCACCGGCACCGCCTTATCTGGTGCTGCTGGTGAGCGGCGGCCATACGGAACTGATCCACGTCGATTCAGCCGGAATGCTCGAGCGGCTCGGGCGCAGCCATGACGACGCCGCCGGTGAAGCCTTCGACAAGGTGGCTCGCCTTCTGGGCCTTGATTATCCGGGTGGACCTGCGATCCAGGCGGCCGCAGTGGATGGAGACATTGCCCGTTTCGTCCTGCCGAAGGGCCGTGTTTCGAAACCCGGTGGAGGTTTTTATCCCTACGACTTCTCCTTCAGCGGCCTCAAAACAGCGATGCTGCGCCAGGTGGAGGCCTGCCGGGCCTGGGAGGAGCCTTTGCCCCTGGCGGATCTGGCCGCCAGCTTCCAGCAGGTTGTCGTGGATGTGCTGGTTGACCGCAGCCTGCGCTGCTGTTCCGATCTCAAGCTGTCGAGGCTGGTGATGGTCGGGGGCGTGGCGGCCAATCAGCGGCTGCGGCAGTGCATGCATGCGAGGGGTGCCAAACAGGGCGTTGATGTTCATCTCGCACCGCTCGCCTATTGCACCGACAACGCGGCAATGGTTGGTGCTGCGGCGCTTGGTCGTCTCACGTCTGAACCAGCGTTCAGTTCGCTGTCGCTGGGCGTTTCGGCACGCTGGGCTCTCGAAAACTGCGCGCCTCTGTATCAATCGAATCCGCCCTTCTGAGATGAAATGAATAGGGTGCTGCGACCTGCAATTCGGAGATGTCGATCGAGACTGAGACTCGCCAGCGGAGCAAGGTTGAAGAGGTTGATTCCGGTGAACTGAACGCCTGGAAAAGGGGGTTCACCCCACAGGCTGAAATCTGGAATGGACGGCTGGCGATGCTCGGATTGTCGGTGTCTCTGGGAATACTCTTCGTGATCAGAGTGTCCGCATCAGCTGCGCCGACTGCCTGACGACAGCGGCGTCACACTCAACCTCTGCCCCGCAGAGCCTGAGCCAGTTCGTTCGGCTTCAGGCTCTGTGCAACAGCCTGGTCAGCTTCGACTCTTTCCTGCTCGACAAGGCTCTGCAGGCACTGGTTGGCGGTGATCATTCCATCGAAACCGCTGCGTTCCATGATCTCCTCGACCTCATCCAGTGCGCCGCGCTGGATGTAGTCCTTGCAGGCTTCAGTATTGATCAGGATGTCGTGGAACGCTGCCCGCTTGCCATCCGTGGTGCGGATCAGCCCCTGCGAGATCACGCCGAGAAGTGATTCCGACAGAGACCGACGCACGCTCTCCTGATCCTCGGGAGGGAACATGCCGAGCACTCTTTCCACGGTCTTGACGGCCGAATTCGTATGCAGTGTTCCAAACACCAGATGTCCGGTCTGAGAGGCTTCCAACGCCGTGCTCAGGGTCTCCTGGTCGCGGATCTCACCCACAAGGATCACGTCGGGGTCTTCTCGCAGTGCCGCTTTCAGAGCATTGTGAAATTTCAGGGTGTGCAGTCCGACCTCCCGATGCCGGATCAGTGAGCGTTGGCTTGTGTGCACGAATTCAACCGGGTCTTCAATGGTGAGGATGTGGCGGTGCTGGTTTCGATTGATCCAGTCGATCATCGCCGCAAGAGTTGTGCTTTTCCCTGACCCGGTCGGGCCTGTGATCAGGACGAGACCCTTGGGCCGTGAGGACAGCTCGCGCAGCACATCAGGCAGTTTCAGCTGCTCAAGGGTCAGGATCGTCTGTGGAATCAGACGCAGAACCATCGCTGGACCACGCAGGGAATCCAGGAGATTGATGCGCACACGCACAAAAGAAAACGCATGGGCACCATCGAATTCCTTGATCTGGTGGAAGTCATCGATCTGCTGCGGCGTCAGGATTTCCCTGAGCCAGCGTTGAAAGGTCTGCTGACTTGAACTGGGCCACTCCGTCGTCAGCATCTCTCCCCGCGCTCGGTATCGAGGAATTTCTCCGACGCCGAGGTGCACGTCTGAATGTCCCTTCTCATGAGCGATGCGAACGATCTGTTCCAGACTTGGTGTGGACTCCTTTGCATCGCTGATCGCTTCGGAAGCGGGAGAAGGATGCCTGGGCGGGGAGACGGCCCCGGTGGGGAAGCCCGGTGGAAAGATCGGCTGGCTCACGCAATTCACAGACGTCTCTGCTCAGCTTCGCCATCCCTGTGCTGTTGGCAAGTGAATGCTTCCAGGGAGCTGTCTGAAACGCGCTTAGGATCCCGCAATCCATTCTCGGTTTATGGCTGCCAGGCCCCGCGTCACGATTGTGCTTGGCACCCGCCCGGAAGCCATCAAGCTTGCCCCCGTCATCCAGCAGTTTCGTGCCTGCGGCTCACTGGAAACACGTGTTGTGCTGACCGGTCAGCATCGCGAGATGGTCACTCAGGTGATGGATCTGTTTCAGCT
>Ga0160423_10005392_pt1 | contig 10426 bp, 5 predicted proteins | sample CRUFie14St8metaG_FD_108191 | JGI IMG/M metagenome (GOLD analysis project Ga0160423, IMG submission 108191) | Marine microbial communities from the Costa Rica Dome - CRUD Field 142mm St8 metaG | ecosystem: Environmental > Aquatic > Marine > Oceanic > Photic zone | place: Costa Rica: the Eastern... | reverse complement strand
TCATTTGTTCACCGAAAACAGTCGGTGCTGGTCCTTGACGTTGAGGTTGAGGTTGGAAGCCGAGGGCTGTTTTCGTAGGACGTCTTGTGTCCGCAGCCGCCATAGCTGCCTCTACTTCGTCACGTGACATATAGAAGTAGTCGTTGTCGGCTCTTTCCAGACGTATGCCTTCGCGGATGACCACAGAGGTTACTATAGTGGACAAGGTCTTTACGTCTTGTTCGGATACCAACTTCGGGTCTTCCATAAGAAGAAGCATGATCCGATTAGCCTCTTTGTTTTCTGCAGCTAGAGTAAAGGCATTCACCTCTGCGTCTTGAAGCAGACGGAATGCAAACTCTGCACCCACGTATGTCGGACTGACCATGCCCCTTGCAATGTTGAATGCGCGGCTGATAAGTTCGTTCGGGCTAATGCTTCGGGTTATGCCGTCAGGAGACATGCGTGCCAGAGACGTTCCCTGTGCCATCATAAGCATCTCACCAAACTCTTTCATGTACGTGATATGATCCTCGTCCATGACAAGACGTAGCGTTCTTAAAACATTTTTGTCTTCAAGATCACTGACAAGATTTATCGGATTGATGAAAGTATTGATGGTTCTTGTGGTTCCGTCGAAGAATTGATAGGAGGCTTCTGCCTTTGTCTTAGCGCGTGCCATCAGACCTTTTGTGATCATGAAGGTGACGCCCTTACTGAAGTTTTGAAGAGCTTCAGTTTCAGTGACATCAAACTCTTTCATATACCCCTTTACGAACCGCTCACGCATATCTTCAAACAGTCCGGAGTCATAGTCCAGTATGTACTTTTCGTAGAACTCTTCGGGGTTTGAGATTTCTGCTGCCCTTCGAATAACCCGTTGCTGACCTGCTTCTAGTGCAAGAGACTCTTTAGCTTCGTCATACATGCTGCCTGTCTTACGATTAACAAGTTCGACAAATGCTTCGTAGCGTTGACGAGTTACCGCGTCTTCTTCTACTAGACGTGCAATGTCGTTCTCTGCAACAATCATATCTTCTAAGTCAAACCAGCTTCTGAACTCTTCTGTCCCGTCTTTGTTAATGACTTTTACTCGTAGATCGTCTTGCAGCCTTCTGACATTTTCAACCCGTGCAAAGTTATAGCTTCCACCTACTCCCGGCTCTTGCCCTCCCAGAGGACCGAGTTGAACCTTATTCAGTACGTCCTTTCTAGTCTGTTGTCCCCATCGGCTCTGAATGCCGTTTCGGAGGAGCATACCGATACCTGTAAAGTTCTCCTCACTGTTTTGTGGGAGTCGCATGTCGTATACGGGAATGGCGTTTTCTAGATCACCCTCAAATCCATCCGCCCAAAAGCGATTGAACCCCTCCATCTCTAGCTTGAAGCCAACGAAGTCATTGTTGTCTCCACGGGCAATTGAATTGCTTGCAGTCTCTCCGAGTTTGTCATGCCATGTGTGTGGCATGTCTGTTTCTGCGTAACGACGACCATAGGTGACAACTTCTTCATACCTCGGGGCCATCATGGCCTTATTTATTTTGTCGCCATATCCACCTATGGACTGAACAGGATCGAACTTGAGACGTTTGTACTCTCCCCGTGCTTCCTCCATTACGCCTTTCGCACCGGGAATTTCGCCAATCTGATTGTCGATAATCAGTGCGAGATCAAGGTAAGGACGTGCAGTATCTGCCCCCTGACTTTTAGTTATACGGTCTGCTTCCTGCAGAAGGTGACGACGCATCTCTTCAGATTCAAATGCTCCTGCATCGAACGGGCGGAACTTCACTTCGTCTGCATTTCCGCCTGCCCTTTTAAGGGCCTGCCTGTAGTAATGTATGGCTAGTTCTGCATCACTAGCGTCTGTGCTGCCGATAAACCTCGGGTTGTCTATTACTTCCCCTGCAGCATTTTGTACTTTAGGAGCCAGAGAGATTGCCCTGAATTCTTCAAATACGTCATCTCCCATTGCGTTTCTCATATTCCGTTTTGCTGCTTCATTCAATGCAGCCAGAGCGTACTTGCCGCTACGACCACGGAAGAATGCAGAGTCAGCACTGAAGAATTGACGTAGCGCACCCTCCTGTGTTCCGGCTAGACTTTCAATAAGGCTTTCCATCACAGGCGCAAGGTTTACCTGTTTGTCGCCCAGTGTTTGTTCAGCGTTGACGTAAACCTGACGGGCTAGCTCCATAATTTTTTCGTCACGAAACTCTGCCATTTCCTCGGCAAGTCTTCCCATCTCTATGTTGTAGTTAGGAGTGCCCTGCAATTCATTTACGTGTTTAGCGCGTTCATTCAGTGACTCGCCTAAGATTTTAATGTTGTTGGCAAGGATAGTTCTTTGGGCTTCCACATCTTCTGCCGCGCCCGGAGTCAAACGTATTTCTAAGGCAGTTATATCTCTGAGTTTGGCTTCTGCCTTTGGGTCTCCGGGGTTCTTGAGAACCATGCGCTTGTACTCATCGACTAGCTCAAGATACGCACGACGACGTTCGCCTATGCCGCGTTCAATACCATCTGCAGCAGCGTTGAAGCTGTCGATAAATCCTTTCAGATAAGAACTGTCTGAAATGTCTGCACCACCTGATGGCATTGGACCAATGCTGTCGGGAGACATCGGTTTTGCTTCTGCCTGCTGTATAAGCTCCTGAAGTTTTGCCATGCCCACACGGGCCTGTTGCAAGTGCTGTTCTGACTGAAGCTGTACATCTACAGCGTCTTTCATTTTCTTGAAACCAAATTTTTTGGTTGATAGAGCTTCCATAGCCTGCAAGGGTGCGAGACCAGAGGCGTAGGCAAAAGTCAGTGAAAAGGCTTTTGCTGCTTCCTTGTACTGTTCACTGTCTGGATCAAACCGTGCAAGTAAATTGGTCCGCAGTTCACCGTATCTTTTCAGGCTATTAAAGACAGCATCCTGACCTTCAGGGGTAAGTTTTTGAAGGATGTCTGCTGCCTTTGAAAATGCTTGTATGTCTTCAGGGCTAAGTGTCTTGCCGAGAACTTCTGCTATGTCGTCATACTCGCGATTGATAAGCATACCACGAGGAACAAGATGCGCGTCTTCAAGATAACGACCAAACTGTGCAGCCGTTTGACTAGCGTGTGAATAATGAGCCGCCTTACTTACAACATAGCCTACGCCCTTTACGGTAGGACGCCCTACAAAAGCAGAAGCCAGAGCGGATATAGCTCCTGCGCTATCCGCACTGATATCAAACATGTTAGGAAGATACTCATAGCCCAGAGTCTGAGCGCCTGTTATGATAAGCTCGTCCGCATACACTTCTTGCAGGTATGGGTTCTTTGTTTTTCCGCCGCCTAATCCGAAGATGCCGTTAGTCGTGAGAGACTCATGTCTGTTTTTAAGATACGCACGACGCTGGATAGCGTCTTCGATACTAATTTTTACGGGCTTCTTGTCCGGACCCATGATTTCAATAAGCTCGTTGTCACGCATACCGTTGCTTCTTGCAGTCAAGACGTTTCTATCGATCTCTTCTATCTCGGAACTAATTCGTTTTACAGACATATCAAGGTCGCGAGTTACACGCGCATTCGCGATTGGTCCCTCGTATCCGAAACGTACACTGAATGTGTTTCCTATCCTTAGCTTCAAGTTTCTAAACGCAGAGCCAAACTTAGCTGCCTCGTTTGCAATCTCGTAATTTGCAAGCGCCATGCGGGGCGCTATTTTAAGGTTGTCACCATCAATAAGTCCCTTTTCAACCAGATCGTCATACTTCTGTAGACGAGCTTTGCCCACAGAAAGATGACGTGCTGCCATAGCGCGAGTAACCATTGCATTGGGAACAAAGAACATGGCGGCTTTAGCGAGGAAGGGAAGCTCCTCAAAGCCGTAATTCAACATGGCATCTGCAGCTTCGTCAGTAACAAGCGGGATAATCAGACGATTACCGCCTGCTATTGGAGGACGGAAAGTTGCTTCAAACTCCGGTAGACCGTGTCTTTCGATGTATTTTTGAGCCATGAAGTTGTTGATACGCTCTCCGAAAGAAGCGTCAAAACCCATAGCCCTCATGGCTTCTCTGTCTCCCGCCATCTCTTCTATGATGCGAGGCTTGTACTTTTCAAAGGCACGCTCAATTTCTACAAAGACATCCATTCCGTCTGGAGTATTTGAGTTTCTAATTCCCTCTGCTGTCGCCATAGCCATGTAGCGCATATACGTACCTGCGGCAGGCACGGCACGAACACCGTCTCGTACAAGGTCTTCTGTTTCGAAACCAAACTGCCTGAAGAAGTCTGCCTGATAGTAGTCAGAGATAAGCTCTTGCACCTTAATGTTTGGTACAAGTTCTTTGATGGCGTTGTTTAGACCTATTCTGTTTTGTGCGTAGCCGACAGCATCTTCGTAGTCAGACACACCGAATACGCCAAAGAACGGCTCCTTTTTAGACAGTGTAGACGGTACGCTTACGACCTGTGTATTGCTATCAGGATCGTATCGTGCCATAGGAATTCTGGCTACTTCTCTAGTCTCTCCAGTAAGCTCATCAGTGACTGTCTGACGACGTTTAGTCTGCGTCCTGTTGAAGTTATTAATCATCGCGTTGATGTTAATACGATCTTGTTGATTGCCGTTGCGTGCCCTCTCTAAGACCTGATCACGAATTTCCTCTTCCCCGATCATATTCTGACCGCTTGCAAGAAACGATTCTAGCTCCAAAGGTTCTGCAGGATTCGCGTCCTGTAGAACGGCTTCCCTTGCTGCGGGTTTCATTGTTCCCGGAAGACCCGCAGAAGAACCCACTGTGCTGGTAGGCAGATTTGCTACCGGCTTGCGCTCACCCGGAACTTCCTGTTCTTTAATTTCAATCTGAGCCATTACTTACCCTTTGGAGTGAAGTGTCCGCTGTTTGGATCAATAACGAATAAGCCTTCTTCAATCTCACCCGTTACTGCATTTCTAATCTTCATACCGTTGATGTTATCTCCCGAAGCAAAATCGTGCGTGTCACGAGAGAACTGTCCCTCTAATACAGGCTTCGAATCTGTTCCCATCGGAAGCTGGCCTTCTTCTGCAGGATCGCCTGAAGCGTTAGTCCGATCTTCTTGTATTGCACGTTCCTTTGGTCGTGCCCTCGGCCTGCCAGTTGGGCCTCTAGCTGTACGAGCAGCTTCTTCCTCTTCTTGAGCTTCGCCGTCTTCACCGCGCTGCTTCTTCTCAAGCGCGGCAATGTAATCCGCTAAACGATCTATGATTGCTGCTCCTTGATCAACCGGCTCAACAGTATTAGCCGATACAGGACGGCCTGCTGTATCCACGGTCGGATTCATTCGGGGTCCAGTAACAGGGTTGGCTGGTACGGGGCGACCTGCTGCATCTACGGTCGGGTTCATCCGAGGTCCGATAGGCTCCTGACGTTTCGGTCCTGCCCCCTTCATGCCCATCAAGGCAGGATTATTAGGGTCAGAGCGTTGAGTAGTGGGATTTACAGGCACCGGACGACCTGCCGCATCTACCCCCGGATTATTCGGACCACTCGGAACAGTTGTGTAATCGGTGGTGAGCATAGACGGCGATACTTGAGCGTACTTAGGATCATCCGTGGTTCCTACATTTGTGTAGAATACAGGGTTACCGTCTTTCTGTTCGTAGACAGTGCTTGTAGAATCTTTGTAGGCGCGGAAGACAGGACCGCCACTCTTAGTAAAGAGACCTGTTTCTACCTCAAAGTTACTGTAAGCGGGGCGGAACGCTTTTTCACCTGTTCCGAGAACCGCCTGACGTGAGATATGATCAAAGGCTACAGCGGCCTCAATCACGGCCTTTTTAGTTGCAGACAGACGGCCACCATCGCCGCGACCGTACTTTACAAGAACATCCAGCTTCTTGTACTTGCTTTCAAATTCATCTATCACGACGCCGATTTTAGCTACGACCTGTTCGGCGGTATCAAAGTCAGTGCCCAGCCTTTCAAGCTGTTGTAAGACGTCCTGATTTGACAGGCGTCCAGAAGGATCGGCAGCACGCGCCATCTTGAATGCAAGACCGATCTTGAGAGACGTGAGTTCAGCGTAAGAGATTCCCTCTTCGTTTACACCCCTGCCTCTCGCCTTCTCCATCTGTGCCTGCAAACCAGCAAGGAAATCTTCCGAGAAGTCACCCTCACGGATACGAGCTTTTTCAGCCTCTGTGAAGCCCATCTTGTCAACAAAGCCCAGATCACTGAATACTGCTGTTCCCAAATCACCGAGGAAGCGGAAGATTTGTTTGAACTTTCCGTAAGCAGCAGGATACCCGAGTTCTGCGGCGGATATTCTTGCAAACTCCTGAAGCTCTTTTACAACTTTCTGATTGGCGTCTCTTTCATTAGTGAGAGTCTGGAATGTTTTTCCTGCGAGGTTGTCCGCCCCGTAGTGAAGAACCAGTGCGAAGTTAGCGGCATCTTCGTTTCTTACAAGCTCTTCATACGCACCCATCGTCATTCCGACTTTGTACGGAGAGCCGTTTTCGCTATCGATCATGTGGGGGTAAAGCGCGAACACACCGTTTTCGAATGTGCCGTCAGTATTGTATTTGTTTATTTCTTGATACAGACCACCATATCCGCCCCGAGGCTGACTGTACAAGCCTTGTCCCGGTCTAATTCTCCGTATGTACGGGATCGCTGTTCCTAATTTTATACTGTCCGCAAAGTAAGCCATTTGATCTTCTTCTGTAAGAAGAGTACCGTCTGCTTTCACTAGCTGAGTAATGCCATTTCTGTAGGCTGTGTAAACGCCGTTGGAATTTGTAGCACCCAGAGCGACACCTACTTGTGTGTAAGTTTTTTCAAGTTCTGCCTGATTGTCAAAACCGTCAAAGGAGATTGGTCCCATCATAAGAGACCCGTCTCCACCTTCTTTAGTGAATACTCCTACGACGTTTATATCGGGATTAGCTTTCTGATATGAATCAGCAGCCTGCGTTTCTAGATCAGTAGTAGCACCACCAGAATTTACTATTGCTCCGATCTTCTGCCACTCGCCGTACCAGTTTAAAAGTTCTGGATTGAATACCAGAAGTTCATCCCGACCACTCTCCATGCTGGCGTCGTTCTTTGCGGCAATTCCAGCGGCAACCAGACCGTTCAGTTTTTCGTAAGCATTTCTATTTGTCGAAAGAATTTTCACTGTTTCCGGATTAGCCAAATGCCCCTGCATTTCACCGAAAAATGAATTGGCTGTAGAAACATTCATGCTGTCAGGGAATTTACCCTGAAACCAAACTTTGTTTTTACCCTCTCCAACGTACCACTCGCCGGAAGCAGTTTCTTCCAGCGTCTGACCGATTTTAGCCATGTCTATGTCAAGCTCTGCAGAACGAGTCCCCAGAAGGTTGACAGGGCCACGACGATCTACCTGCCCTTGAGCCTTTGTGATTGCGTCCTGCACAGCATTCATGCCTGACGCAGACTTTTCATCCGCAGGCTTCATATTGTATTCAGCCATCAGGAGATTAAGCTGATCAATTTTCTCCTGATCACTCACTCTTTTCTGGAACTCCATTTCCATATTGCGAGTAAGACCGGCAACTATTCCCGTGGCAAATGCTGCACCAATACCCATTAACCTTCTCCTTTGGCGTTCAAGAAGTTCTCTTCTTCAACCGGCTTAGGTGCTGCACCTGCCCGGATTGCTTCGTTGATCTGTTCACGAACTACAGAGAACATGCCCGGATTGTTCTGCTTCAACATCATGAAGAAGGTCTCGTCATCCATTTCGTCCTTTGTAAGCTCGTCACTGTTTTCAAAGAACCGATACGGGATAGCCTCTTCTTCTGCCATGTTGGCGATATGCAGAGCCAACGGGCCTTTAATCAGTAGCCCGACATCCGGGCTAAATCCACCGTTACTGAATTGTTGAAAGATGTATCCTTCAACCAGTGCCTCGACGGAAGCGCCAACGAGCAAGAGCTTGATTAGCTCCTGCTTTGTCTGCTTTTGTTCGAGAGATTCTACTGCTTCTATAAATGCTTGTTCTGGATCGACAACAGCTTGAGGCTGGCCCCACGGCCAGCGAGTATTGTCAGATATTAGACCGTATCCCGGAGGTGCAGAAGCAAAGGGGTCTTTCTTCTCAATGCTTCCCATTTGAGGAAGACTAGCATCTAACTTCATACTCTAGTTCCTACTCTGGAAATTTCTGTAAGTCTTACGTTTGTATTGGCCCTGTTGACTGCTTTTGTAGGGGTCACAGGCTGTGCGTACATAGATAGAAGCTGCTGCACATCTTTGTTACGACTACGAGCCAAAAGTCCCTCTAAAGCTGATCTGTACAATGGGGATTCAAACGTAGTCTTTGTGACTTGACTGGCGCTAGCTGTAGAGGCCATAGGATTACCTCTTGTAAGCGCGGCTGTGGGGCGGTTTTGGCGGGGCGTAGCTGCTTGAGTGAACGGACGTTCTTCGTCCCTTAAACCACTAGCGCCTAAAAAGGCGTTCGCAGCATCACTAAGAAAATTGTTTTTTACAGAAGACCCTTGTCCAGTCGTCGTGTTCTGTCCACCACCCATGTAACTGGCACCTCCAGCTATAATCGGTAGAGCTACAGCTAAAATTTTACCTAAGTCCATGTTTCTAATCCTTATCAGGTGTTGGTAGTATCGTCTGATGTATTGTTATTATTGTTATTATTACCCGACGTTCCTGCCGCCCACAATGCAAGCCAGTTACCTATACCCATAGCGAGATTGTCTTTTTGTTCTTGTTCGTACAGAGCTTTTGTATTTGCGAACTCCATAGCCATAATACCGATCTCGTGCTGTCGCTGCTTTGCGGACTCACTCTTGTTAAAGTTCCACGCAGCGTTATCCCGATACATCTGCCACAAGTTGTTTAGGGCAGACTGGCTGACGTTTAGTTCGTTCTGTACGTTGATACGATTAGTCTCGTTCTGAATGGCGGTATTCGCAGTGTTTACTTCTCTGCGCCATTGTACATTCGACTGATCGATTGCAAACTTCATGTTTGCGTTGAACTTGTCACGGGCATCTCGCAGAGACGCATTGAACTGGGCCTGTGCATTAGACTCACCAGCGTTGAACTGTTCGATAGCTGCTGCCCTGTTTGCATTTGCCGTCTCAACCTGTGACTCTAGTTCCATGAAGAACTCTTCTACCTGTAGCTCGTTCTTAGCGTTGAACTGCTTTCGGGCGTTTTCTTGTGCGGAATCCTTGAACATAGCTTGAGTCAGTGCGTTGTACTCAATGACATTCGCCTGCTGCTGTGCGTCAAGGTTCTTTGTTTCCGTAGCCAGAAGAAGCTGTGCGTTGGTAACGCCAGCCTTTAGACGCGCGTTTAGGTTCGCTGTATCCATCGATGCCTGTGCGGCAGCGTTCTGGAGAGCGGCGCGTTGACGGTTATTCAAATTAGCTAATTGTATTTTGGAGTACGAGTCTGCATCTTTAGCGGCTATGACTACGCCGGACTCAAGCACTGCCTGTGTAATTGCTGCTGCGGCCATCGATGATCCGCTTAGTCCCCGAGCCTGCATGAGTCCCGAGACTTTACGTGCGGCGGGAGAAGCCCACGGCGGAAGAGGCTGACCCTCTTCGATGCTAGCCATCAATTCAGAAAGCTGGTACTTTACTGTGGCTCGTTCGTCTAAGTCTTCTGTGGCAGCTTCTGCGAAAGCTCCTTTAGAGAGTGTTCCCTCTTCGTATTGAACAGTAGGAGCAGCTTTTATCTGTGCTACATCTATGCTGGTTTCTTCTACTTTAGGCTGTATCTTATCTATTTCATCGATCTGTCCGACACCCTCATCGATTCTCTCGGGTGCGTCTACAGTAAGACTGTCTTTTGTCGTATCTACTGTTGAGGTGCTTGCGGTAGGTACTTCATCAGGTAACTGACCAACATCTTTACCCATAAGAGTGGGGGTTGTTCCATCTATCAGCGGCACATCAGGATCAGGAATTGTGGTTGCAACTACTGACGGGATATTAGTTTTATCTCCGCCTGCTTGCGCTGCCATTTCTTTAAGAAGTTTTTCGTCGGTATCAATAGTTGCCATTACCTAATCCCCATAAATACAGAGACGACCATAGCCACCACCAAAACAGTGCTTCCCATAATCATAGCCTCTAAGCGCCACATACGCTTGTCTAAGCTGTCAAGTTTTTCTTGCACAGCCGCATAGCGTATGGCGCACTCTTTTTCGTGTGCCTCAAGTTCCATCTGTGTCTTGAGTACAGGTTCCATAGACATTTTCATCCTGTGACCCGTAGTTTTGTCACTTCTGACTTTTGCGCCTCTAGTAACATATCACGATTGAGATCGTTAGCTTTGACCATCTCGTTTCTAAAACTTTCGACTGCTGCCCCTGTTTGACGAGACATCAGAGCATTCTCTAAAAGAAGTTTAGGTAGCCATGCCACCACACAACCCCAATCATCTATCTCTTCACCTGAATTCGGGTCTTGTCCGCGAAGCTGCAT
>Ga0160423_10005391_pt1 | contig 10427 bp, 14 predicted proteins | sample CRUFie14St8metaG_FD_108191 | JGI IMG/M metagenome (GOLD analysis project Ga0160423, IMG submission 108191) | Marine microbial communities from the Costa Rica Dome - CRUD Field 142mm St8 metaG | ecosystem: Environmental > Aquatic > Marine > Oceanic > Photic zone | place: Costa Rica: the Eastern... | reverse complement strand
TGTTCTAAAAATAGAATCAGTGTGTTCTAAAAATAGAATCAGTAAATTATTATTTTTTTATTATCTAAAATAATATTATAAATGAAATATGATTTAGTTTTAATAACAGTTTATCTCTCTATTTTTTTGCAATTTTTAACAAGTATTGTTCAAATGGACGGTTTATTTATAAAATTACCGGATGAACATTCTATATTGACTGATATATTAAAAATGGAGACAATTGTTCAGGTAATCGAAGCGTCATTTTATGTTTGGTTAGTATTTAATTTCAAAAATATACAAAAGATGGCGTCGAAAAGATATTATGACTGGGTAATAACAACACCTTTAATGTTGTTAGCAACAATTATCTATATGAAATATTTAGAATTAAGAGAAGGTATGAAAGACCCGCAAGGAAGTATAATAAAGTTCAACGATTTCTTAAGAGAGAATAGTGTGAATATAAGTAAAATAACAATAAGTAATTTTATGATGCTTGTGTTCGGTTATCTTGGAGAGATTGATGTAATGAGTATAATTAACTCTGTTGCAATTGGTTCGGTTTTCTTTTTGTATACTTTTTACTTGATATGGGTTGAATATGCTCAATATTCTCTCGAGGGTAAGATGTTATTTTACTTTTTATTTGTTGTTTGGGGTTTATATGCAGTTGCTGCATTAATGAAAGCAAAATATAAAAACATAAGTTATAACTTTTTAGATATAATATCAAAAAACTTTTATGGATTGTATATTTATTATGTAATTAAAATGGTAGCATTAAAATAAATTATAATAGTATTATGCATGACTATTATAGTTCAGTATAAATATTTGAATTATATTTTACTATAAAGTATTTAAAAAAACTAAAATACTTTATATAATGAATAATTACGCAACACAAAATGATTTATTACTAAATAAATTGTTAGTTTATTACAAGGATAAAAATAACCTAGAAAAGATGCTGTCTATCATAAATGGTGAATCTTCAATTTCATTGCGAATTGTAGATTGGTTTGTCACAAATTATGCTAAACAAAAATTCACTCAATATAATGTTGAAAATAATGATAAATCAATAACAAGATTCAAAGTATATAATGATTATAAATTACGTCTGAAAGCATATTCGAAACGGAGATTTGACCCATTTTGTAGGTGGGATAGAATTACAATTCCATATGGTGAAGATAGTATGATACAGACTACAATAGGGCAGCTCAATTTTTTTAAGTGGGCTATTGAAAACCAAGTAATTAACTATATAACAGAAAATTATAAAGTGATTGAGAAAGATATGATGGATAGAAACAGTTCTACAAAAAAAAAAGGTGACAAAGAAACAAATTCTGATAACAAAACACGAAAAAAGAGAGAAGAGCTCTCTGTCTTCGCATCAAGAAGTATTAAAAAAGAAAATATTGAGATTATTGTTTCATTTGATTAATTAAAATACTGAATTTATATGTTTATTAAATCAATTTACAAACATATAAATATTATATTGTAGATATGACTGATAATATAAGAATAATTTTAGGTGATGCAATGAATGAAGTATCTAAATTAGAGAATAATTCAGTTGATATGATATTTACAGACCCACCTTATTTTATTGACCGTCTTGATACAACATGGGACGCAAATGAAGTAGTTGATAGTAGTAAAAATAAACCAAATAGTCATATTAAGCATTTACCAAAAGGTATGAAATTTGATAAGCGTCAAGTAAAACAACTCTATGATTTTTATCACGAATTTTCAGAAAAGGCAATCGAAAAATTAAAGCCAGGTGGTTTTTTCTTATCATTCTCAGCGCCGAGACTTTATCATTCCATTGCAATGGCATGTGATTGTGCCGGATTCGAAGTAAGAGATATGATTAATTGGACTTATACACAAAATCAACCAAAAGGAATGTCAATATTACATTTAATTGAAAAGATGGATATTTCTCTCGAAGAAAAGAACAAACTTAAAACACAATATGCGAATTTTAAAACACCTCAAATTAAATCATGTTTCGAACCAATATGTGTTGCAATGAAACCGACAGAAGGAACATTTCTGAAAAATGAAATGAATTTTGGAACCGGATTATTGGATTTTTCGCAAAAAGTGGGTGTTAATAAAGATAAAGTTCCTGCAAATGTAATAACTACAGAAGAATTCTCTCTAGCGTATGATAATAATTTTTTAGTTTCTAAACCAACAAAAAAAGAGAAGGGTGAATTTAACACACATATTACAGTAAAACCAGTTCAACTTTTAGAACATATAATTAAGATATTTAGTAAAGAGGGTTCGACTGTTCTTGACCCCTTTATGGGTAGTGGGTCGACCGCAATTGCATGCAAGAATACAAATAGAAATTGTATAGGATTTGAATTAAACAAAGAATATTATGATATTGCGTTAAAAAGAATAAAACATAATTAAATAATTAATTAAATATGAATTTATTTAATTATTTAATGGGAAATACTCCGTCAATAAAGAAAGTAAATTATGAAGATATACAAGCTTTACAGAAAAAAACAATAAAGGGTTTATTAATAAATACTTTAAGTGCCGATTTTCAATCATGTTTAATAAGTGGAACCGTTCCGGTTATACAAGAAGAAAAATTAATTAATGAATTGATTTCTACGAATCCAGAAACTTATGTAGTTGTTTATGGTAAGAATTCAAATGATGAAACAATATACAAAAAATATAAGCAACTTACAGATTTAGGTTTTTCTAATGTGAAACTTTACATTGGGGGACTATTTGAATGGTTATTATTACAAGACATTTATGGTAGCGATGATTTCAAGACAACAATAGACGAATTAGATATACTAAAATATAAACCACAGCCAGCATTATCAAATGCTTTAACATTTTAAAAATTATTTTAAAAATTTTAATTTGTATCATCCCAAGGATAAATAACCCAATCATCCGCAATATCTTTTCCTACAATATATTCAATATTTTTCGGTAAAACACCTTTCTTAACTTTAATCTTATTATGAATCACACCGACAGCAATTTCAGCAGGAGAATATGTCATGATTTCATTTGTGACAAATTCTAATGTTTTCCTAGTATCATCTACTTCATCAATAATAAGAACTCTTCCATTTTTTACAAGAGTTCCAGAGCCGTATGTATCATCAAACCATTGTTTAATGTTTACAGAATCTTTAACAGTATTAGTATTGTCATCATATAATTCAACTGAAACAGCAAGAATTGGTCGTTTAACATAACTTCTTAAAATTCTAGCAGGAATAAACCCACCGCCACCTATTGCAACAATTACATCTGGATTAAATAGTTTAATTTTTGGCACCATTGATACAATAGTCTTATGTATAGTTTCATAATTATAATATATTTTATTATTTTCAACTCTGGGAGACTCTGTTTTTTCAATAATATCATACATGAAATTTACAATATCCGACATCCAAATGTTAATAATATCCGGTTCTTCCTGACAATCAACATTACCATCAATAATTTGGACTTCGTTTTCTCTCTTTAAAATCCATTCATCATGATATTTATGACATTTTGTAAGATAATCAAGTGGAATACTTTCTTCTCCGGTTCTCGACCTTTTTTTAATTCGATTAAAACAAACATTTGGGTCGGTATGGACATAGATGATACCATCAAGTTTAGTTTCATTTGCAAATTCATCAAACCATTTTAAATAAATTTTATATTCAATTTCTTCTATTTTTTTATCATCATAAAGCATTTTAGCAAATACATTGCAGTCTGTGAATATTGAGCGTTCAGTTACAATATGGCAATCAGGGTTCTCTCTAATCGTTTTACGTAGGAGTGCAAGTCTTGATATATAAGCCATCATTTGAAAGCTGAATGCATATTTTTCTTGGTTGCTGTAGAATTTTTCAAGAATAGTAATACCATCACTCGTTTTTATAGAATTCCAATCATCAACAGGTTCTTGTAAAAATATAAATGAAGGGTTGCCTTTCAAATACTTTTTTAAATCATTTACACGGGAAGATTTACCAGAGCCGATATTTCCATCGATTGCGAACAGCATTTTCTTATTAGTATTTCTTTCAATAAAAAAACGTTCAATTTTACTTAAATATTTATAATAAAAATAAGATATTTCTAATATCAGGATTTTCTAATATAAGGATTTTCTAATATCAAGATTTTTCATTATTTTTTTACAGTCTTCTTTTGAGGTTTAAGCCATTTTTTTTTCATACTTTTCATACAATCAATAAACACCAATTTATTTATCATACAAGATTGGTCATCCGGATGATTAAATATGCACGAATATGCAGCCTCCATATTACAAATATTCTCTGCAATTTTTTTTTGCGCTTCATCGGTCGTAAACAAAGCTTTTGAGCCTCGCATTTGAAATGATATTATATTATAAAATCATTTCAATTATTTAAAATTATGGCATAAAATTATGGCATAATAAAACTATAATTTAAAGACCTCCACGAAGACGAAGCACCAAGTGCAATGTGGATTCCTTCTGAATATTATAGTCTGAAAGAGTGCGCCCATCTTCCAATTGCTTGCCTGCAAAAATAAGACGTTGTTGGTCAGGTGGAATGCCTTCCTTGTCCTGAATCTTAGTTTTTACATTATCAATGGTGTCAGAAGACTCTACTTCAAGAGTAATAGTCTTACCAGTAAGAGTTTTTACAAAAATCTGCATCGCTCTGTAATATATAGATATATTTTATTTGTTTAACTTGTTTTATTAAATGTAATCGCATATTTCTGTATAAAATTGCACTACATTATTTGTAGGATTTTTATTCCAAAATAATTTAAAAGGCTTTCCACACCCATATATTTCATTATTTTTTACTAAATTATCGCATTCTTCTTTAGATGCATGGGGGTCAATTTGCAACATATTTTTTTTGTAAATGCCATGTCGAAATATGGCACAATTAATTTCAGAAATGTTGATTTCTACTAAATTATCACAGTGGGGGCACGATACATAAATAATTTGGGCTGTATCCATATTATTTATTTAACAATATTAATTTTTACACAGTGATTTAATTTTTACACAGTGATTTAATTTTTACACAGTGATTTAATTTTTACACAGTGATTTAATTTTTACACAGTGATTTAATTTTTACGCAATGATACTAAATATTGGCTAAATGGTTTCTGTAGATTTATAAGACCAAACGCAAATAAAGGAAAAAATGCAATTAAAACAAGAATAGTAATATTTGCATAAGATTTAGATATAGACAGCCAAGATGTTGTCACTAAAACTGTTGATGATGATAAAAAGTGAACGAGAATAGGTTGTGATTGTTGTGTTATTTGCAATTCTTTTTCTGTAATCATTTTTCTATCAGTGTTTTCAAGCACTATTTCGCTATTATTTTCAACATCCTCTGAAACTGTTTTAAAATCATAATCTTCTATTTCAGGATACTCATTATATTTATATGCATAATCTATTTCATACGTTAAAATAAGTGAAGCAAGGAATGCATAATAATAAGCACAACCAATTAATACTTTTGCTTTATAATGTAAATCGTAATAACTTGATGGAGTCCAAACAATATACGATGTTAATATTATCAATGATGTTGTTATCATGAAATAACCAATACATATAGGTATATTAACAAAACAAATAACACGTTTGCAGATATTAACTTGTTTCATAAATCCAACCAAAGATGGTATTATAACAATCATTGGAACGCCAATGAACGCAGGAGAGCCATAAAGATAGATTCCAATTCCAGAAAATGACGCAACAAGTAAAACTGAGAAATAAATAATAAGAAGAAACCCTAATACACACCACCATAATTCTTTATATTTTTTATTAACTTTATCATGAGTAGTAATAACTGCGATAAGACTGATAACAACCCATGGTGATAAACCAGCCACAACCATTAAGCTCCAAAATGTAGATTCTGCAACATTAAAAGTTTGTTGTGTTTCTAGAAATGATTTGCACACTGTATTATTTCCAGGATTCCAACCATATTGAATCGTGTAAGGACATGACGACATTTTTTCTTGCATGGGTATAATTTCAATTGCAACAGAATAAAAAGACCAAATAATAGAGACAAATGTAGAGCCTACTAAGCAAAAAACTGTAAAATTAACCGGTTTTATTCCACATAAACTTGCACTTTCATCATATTTTTCAATTTTTATATTTTGTTGCTCTTTTATTTTACTTTGTTGTAAAGATACAACTTGGTTTTCTATGGGCATATTATACTTTATAGTTATTTTTTTTTTGTATTATTTTGTAAATATAATTAAATTGAAATGTATATAGATGTTTTTACTATTTGTAAATGCAAACGCGGAGTGGTCGTAGTGTAAGTAGTAGTAGTAATTTTCACGAGTGTAATTCAGAACCATTTAATCCGGTGTTTCCAGATGAAAATAAAAATTGTATAAATAACTGTTATGATAAATATAACGAAAAAATTGAAAAAATCGAAAATAGACAATGTTGTAACTATTCTATGACAATAATGAAATTTACAATTATTGTGACATTTCTTTCAGTTCTACATTGGACACTTGTGACACTATATATATCATGGTGTTACAAGCCAGGAATATGGGGAGCAATTACAAATATATTTACAGTTGGTTCGCCAATATGTTTGGCTATTAATCGTATTCAGGCCTTAATTTCAGACCATTTTATTGGATTATTTATATCAAGTATTGTTGGTTTTAATTCGGCAATACAGACTTTGTTTAGTTTCTAAAGTTTCATGGTAATTTAATAGTATTTATACAAATCTTATAATATTTAAGACAATAATTAATGATATTAATCAAATCATTAAGATAAGGTTGACTTGGTGTATCATATTCCAAATCTAACTTTATTTTTTTACAATGTTCCGCGATTCTTAATGTAAATTTAAGAGCACATTCAGTATAATAATAATATTTTTTGAAGTCTTGTTCGCTACCAGTCCATGGAGAACATGTTTCATTTAATTCACCGGGCAAAGCATTTAGAAGATACATCATAGAATATGTTTGACATAATTGATTTGTTCCTTTAATTTGATATTTGTCATATGGGTCGAAACGCACTGTTGAATTTGCTTTTTGACTATTCCAATGTTTGCCGTTGAAGAATGCATAATCATTTTTATATGTTTTAGAACCTCTCGGAAACGGCTTGTATGGAATTTTATCTCTTTCTATTTTACCACTTTTTATGTCATTTTCAGATATACCGTTAAATATTAAATCAGGAAGAAGACTCCACCAAACATGTGTGTCTCCCATAAATAAAGTAATCCAACCAAATAATAAGCCGAATTCATCATCTTGTTTTTTTAATTCAGGATTATTTTTAATAAATTGTTGTAGCTTTGTTACTTCTTCTGGAGAATTTAGCTCAACATTCATATGTTTAATATATTCTCTTCCTATAGGGGTAATTTCATGTGCCACGAGCATATCTATTTTACTTTTTTTTTTAGATATTTTTTTAGACATTTTATTGTTTTTTATACTAATTAATTTAGATTTAAGTGGTTTCAATTTTTTACTTTTATAGGTTAATTTAGAATTGCTATTAGATTTGCTACTAGATTTGCTACTAGATTTGCTAATAGGAATATTGTCAATTTCTTTATTGACACTTCTCAACTGCTCTTTCAACGTGTATAATTTACTATTATTTGTAGCGCTTGATTTTCTGTAATAATCAATCATCTTAGTAAGTTGATTTCGCATTTTTACTAAATTTGTCCGCGTATTTTTTGTTTGTTTGCTCTTTTTAGAAACTTTACTTTTACTTACTTTTTTAGTTTTTGCCATTATATATATATAATATGATAATAATAGCCGCTTTAATGGTTCTAACTATATTAATTTCAAAGATTGTTATGTTTACTGTAGTATTTGCAGGAAGTAAAACAGCTGGAATAGTTAGTTCAGCTGGTGCCGCAGGTTTTTTTATGTATATAAAAAAGATATCGAAAAACTCTTAAAAGTATTTCAAGGAAATACAATTTATAAAACAACTTAAAGAGCAAAACGCATATAACATTACAATGACAAGCCCATTTGTAAGCTCTTTGGTAAAGGAACATGGTTCCATTCATTATAAGCAATATGGTGAAAATGGTGCTGTAGAATATTTGAAACATGGCGTGAAAGGAGATGGTTCACGCGATGTAGAAGGTTATCTAACTGCCGCGTTTAGTGGGATTTTACGCGGAACTTCGCAAGAATCTATTTCCGAATATATTAATAATATTGTAAAGTCCCCTGATTTTACCAAACAAGATTTTATTGACACAGTTGTTATGGCATTTCACTGTCGCGAATGTCATGGTGATGGAAAAGGTGAAAGAGATGCATTTTTCCACATGTTTTTTAATATTGCAAAATATTATCCGAACGAAATGTTTAAGCTACTTGATTTGATTCCGGAATATGGATGTTGGAAAGATTACCAGAAAATGATTGAATTTTCTAATTCTTACTATAATACACCAGAATTTTATGATAAAATTATTGATATTTATGTTAATCAACTCCATCAAGACGTTAAAACATTGGATAATGATGCACCGTGTTCTCTATGTGCGAAGTTTTTTCCAAAAGAGGGAAATTCACTTGACAAAAAATATAAAGTAACCACAAAAATTGCAAGAAAATATTTTAAAGATAATACAAGTGAAACTGGAACTGTTTTGAAGCGTCTCCGTGTAAATGTTCTTACACCTCTTAATCGTGAAAAGATTCGGCTTACTGAAGAAATGATGTGTAATCAAAAATGGACTGATATTGATTTTGGACGTGTTCCGAGTCGTTGCATGAAAATTAATAAGAACGCATTTTTGAATATGGATAAGAAGGGAAAATATGTTCGTAATAAACATGATGTTATGCGCGATGCATGCAGAATAAAACTTCAAGAGCATTTGACGAAAGCAACTCGTGGTGAAGCAAAAATTAATGGTAAGCAAATGTTTTTGCATGAGTTGGTTGCTGAGCATATGCAGGGTTGGGGTAATTATAAAGAAATTGCAAATGAAGAATCTCAACAGATTAACCAACTGCAATGGGACCAGCATTACAAACATTATAAGGAGATGGCAGATGGAGGTTCTGGATTGGACCGCTGTATGGTATTGAGTGATTTTTCTGGGTCAATGTCAGGAACACCAATGGAAGTTTCTGCTGCACTTGGAATTATGATTAGTAGTATTTTGCCGGAACCATGGCGCAATAAATTTATCAGTTTTGAAAGCAATCCACAATTGTTGGAAATTCCAGATGCATCTTTGGCAGATAAAATGAAATATGTTCTCGATAGTCCTTGGGGTGGAAATACCGATTTTTTGTCTGCTATTCAGTTGATTCTTGATGTTGGTATCAAAAATCGTCTCTCAGCTAATGATATGCCAAACAAACTAATTGTTATCAGTGATATGCAATTTGACCGAGCAACAGAATCAGACACATCATGGTGTGCTACAAGCAATAATAATTATCGTCTATTTAATGATATTTTAGGTCATTCAAAACATTCTTTTATTGGAAAGCCTTCAATGAGTGAGGAGACAACGCATCAGAAGATTCAAATGGCATTTTACAAAGCAGGAATGCAAGTATGTGGAGCACCATGGACTCCGCCGACAATTGTCTATTGGAATGTTCGTGATACAAGTGGATTCCCGGTGCAAAGTAATACACCAAATACGCAGATGTTGAGTGGGTTTTCACTTTCGCTGTTGAAGTTGGTTCTTGATAATGGCGATTTGAGTTCAGTAAAGCCACCGACTCCTTATGATACATTTTTGGATGCAGTGCGTGAGAATTCTCGCTATGAAAAAATTGTAGAACGACTTAGGTAAAAAAAATTTATAATAATAATATTTACAATAATAATCAATACTTATAATTAATACTAATAAAATTAACCAATAGTTAGCATGTAAATAGTAGGGTCTTCGCCATCAAATGAATCGCTTTTTTCAGTTTCATTATCTGGTTTTCTTTTTAAAAACTCTTTGTCTGCACTGTAATCTTCGAAATTCATACTGTGGCATCTACTTATTTTTTCTTCACAATTTAAATACTTTGTTCCAGAGAATACATTCCACCGGTGAACAGAAGAAGTCATAATAGGGCGAACAGTTTTAGCCATAATTTGATAGATTTTCAAGTCGAACATCGTGTGTTATTTATTTAAAAAGTATTTATTTTTATTTCAATTTATTGAAAATAATTACTTCCCGAAGGAATTAATTATTTATTAAAAAATAGTAAATATAATAATTTTAACCAAGTAAAATACTTAGTTGGAGTAGGCAAGACCACCCATACCGCTCATAACACGGAGAACATTGTAGTTGGTGGCGTATACGCGGACCTTAGCAGTGTTC
>Ga0160423_10005390_pt1 | contig 10428 bp, 4 predicted proteins | sample CRUFie14St8metaG_FD_108191 | JGI IMG/M metagenome (GOLD analysis project Ga0160423, IMG submission 108191) | Marine microbial communities from the Costa Rica Dome - CRUD Field 142mm St8 metaG | ecosystem: Environmental > Aquatic > Marine > Oceanic > Photic zone | place: Costa Rica: the Eastern... | reverse complement strand
TCAAAATGTCTTTCATTGAAGTATTGTACCGCGTCGTCTACGAGGTCTTGAAGTTGCTCTTCAGCGACATTGACTTCAACAACCGGAGCACCAAGTTGCCTTAAGCAATAATCGATAAGTTCTTGTCTGGTGGATGGTTGCGCCATTATGAGACATTACTTTTTTACTATTTAGTTAGACTGTGGAAATCCCTGTAAACACATTGATGTTGCCTCTAGCAATACTATAAGTGCTACTTCCTACACCCATAAAGATATCAAACTCATATCTTCCTTGTTTTATAGATGTGGTATCACTTCTGCCGAGACCAATCTTAAATTCACCACTAGTAGCACCAGTGATAGTTTCAGTGAACTCCGCAGTTGGTACACCAGAAGAACCAACCGCAACAGTTTTTGTCATCCTTGAATACATTGTATGAGAAGTCAAATCATAGTTTGACCTGTCATTATTCAAAATCTTGAATGTTTCTTCAAAATCAACACCTGTAAACATTGTAAGATTGACACCATAGGGTGTCCTTACCGTAGGATCGAAGGTGATTGTATTATTAGCCATTTGTTAGAGACCTCAGCAAAGATTTGATTTCATCTAAATCACCTTTAATCCCATCAACTTTTTCTTCAAGTTGATCGACTCTTTCCCTCTCGGAATTAAGTCTGTTTCTGGCGTTCATGTAGTTTTGATAGTCAGTCTTGTTTGTATTAATGATGGCTCTACTGCTTGAATCGCGGTAGAGACCATCCTTTCCTTCAACTTTCAATCTTTTCATTATACTGTGGCAATGACTCTAAAGTTTCTAAACTGTGGGACAACCGCCTGGTTAGTTGATGTTCCAACAAGTTTGATTCTGAAGAAGTTGAATGGATCCAACTCATCGATGGAGAATTTGTATTCCTTGAAGAGATTCAAGGAAGGCATTTGAGTGTAAATATCCGTCTTGGGGATGAATACATCAGGTCCACCATCAGCATTGAAGGGTTGAATAACTCTTCCAAATTCATCAGTGTTGTCGATGCCAGGGAATGGTGTAAATATACACTCTTCTGCTGGTAAATCTTGATTGACAGCATAGAACATTCTAACGTCATTGAAGTTAGAAACATATCCATCAATAAAGACTCTCAAAGATGTAGCAGGATTCTCAAGAACAATATTCTTGGTAACATACATCAGACTGTTAGGATCATTAGGAATATCCTTAACTCTAACATCGCCCTTATAGTTAGTGACAGGTTGATTCGCTCTATTGGATACAAAGATGATGGATGCGTGATCCAAGTCAATGGCAGGCGAAAGTCTAGCATCACTTGTATTCATATTGACGTTCAATGTCATGGACTTTTGTCCAGGAAGAGAAGTCAGATATGTTCTCTCATTAACAGGCGAGACAACCATTCTTTGATTATCAAAGTAGTTTTGCTCATTTAAGGATACCTCTTGATATCCCTTATCGAGGAAGGAAACTTCTGTTCCGTCAACACTAGTTTCAGAAATAGTTCTGACAGATGCGTTGAGAGAAACACCACTAGGAGAAATGGTTCTAAGGTTAGGAATAACCATAGAGTATGGCAAGTTATATGTTCCTCTGGCAGCGATACCACCACCAGTTGTTCCTTGGGTGAAGTATCTGGAGGAGTATGAAGTAGATGTAGAACTTCTATCAGTTCCACTCTGTGCCATGTTGATTTTAACATGGTAAGAGTCAATACCGATGCCATCAGTTATATCAGAATCAGCGAACAGGTGTTCTTTATTGATTCTTCTCAACGATACGCCAGCAAACTCATATCTGAATACAAGTTCATTAAGTGCGTGTGATGCTGGTAATGTACCATCAACACCTCTACTAGTGATACCAGTTAGTGTGTTTCCAGAAACTCCAGTGTAGGAGATAATCTCATTACCAATTTTGACGTATCCAGGATTAGTAACACTAACAGGTAGTCCTTCAAAGTCTGCCATATTGCCAGTGCTTCCAACCGAGATTGAATCATTTGAAGTTCTGCTGTATGCTGCTGCCAAGGCAGTAGCGGGAATATCAGAGGCAACATTTTGAATTGTGACTCTGTTGGTATCAGCATACATTCCATGATTTCTCTGGAACACCTTCATATGAAGACCATCATCAGCAGGATTAACTCTTGCTGTGGCAATGGGGATTACGCTTCCGCCTATTCCAACGTTAACATCTGATGTAATACCTGCCTGTGTTGTAAATCTTAGGAAGTTAGCAGCACCATAAAGTAATTCACCTTGAACATTACTGACTTCAATTTCATTAAATCCTAGAAGTTCTGAGATGGAGAATTTCATATCTCTTCCAATATTACCAAGTCCGACGAGGTTGCCGTGAATAGGTGCTACAACGTCAGCAATATTATATCCACTACCACCACTACTAATTGTGGCAGCGATGGCAACTCCACCATTGACGGTAATATCTGCTCTGGCATTGATACCATTTCCAGTGATTGAAGTTAGAGCAACACCCGTATGGGTAAACTGACCAGAAGATGGCGTATATCCAATACCAGCATTGACGATAGAAATTGTTCCAGTCGCAGATCCAGCAAGACCAACAATAGTTCCTTTAAAGTCAGATCCGACCTGAATTAGGTCAGTTCCAGAAATTAAGTCGTTGCCAGCAGTATTGCCAGTATTACTAATCGTTGTTCCAACACCAACATTCATTGATCTTGATTTGACAGATATACCATTCTTGGTAATCTTTTCAAGATCGACTGGTAGATTTGGATTGAAGAACTGTACCAAACCGTTAGACGTAAAGTTACAACGGAATGCTACGAACTTAAGATCCTCATACTGACTTGGTGTCCACACACTAGCATTTTGAGATTTGAACAGAGAACCAAGCAATGGTTGTTCTGTGACAAGGATTGATCCTGCCTCTGTTGCCAGAGTAGTTACATCAGTTTCACCGAATCTAGAAATCCAAACATTATATGTGGTCACATCCGAAAGGACAACGATAGCATATTCTGTTTGTGGATTTAAATAAACTGGCGATGAGAAGACGAATGAAGTTGGAGTAGTTCCATCTTCTGATACCGCTACCTGATTTGGTTCTAAGACCACAGTAGAGAACGGCACAATCATATCAGTGGGAGTTCCAAGTCTTGTCTCACGAATTTGAACCGTTACAGGATGATCAGTATCCTTCGACTGGAAGAATAACTCAATCCTGCTAAGGTATACACCCGTGATATCATCAACAAAGAATGTTTGAGCAAGAGGGTCTCCACGACGAGGACGCGGCCTGTTGCGGGGTGGTTGCGGAGGATCCGGCGGCGGCGGTGGTGGTGGTGGCGGTGGTATTCTTACCGCATTAATATTAGTTACAATTGCTGTTTGATCTGTTTCACCAGCAATAATTCTTGTTTGTGGGTCAAAATCTTCTGTCTCAACTTCAGCATTTCTGAGAGACAGAGTAACTTCTTGTGTATTATCAAGATCACCCTGTGAATAGAAGATCTGCTCGGCACTACTAGAAACAGATCCAGCAACATTAGAGTTGGTAGAACTACTCGTCAACTTGAAATTGGATCTACCAGTTTCAAACGTTGGATTAGCAGTGTTTGCCGAATCAGGGACTCTATAAGAACCAATCAGTGTTCCAACTCTATCAGTGACCAGTGCGATTCTTGTAACAACTGCTTCTGCTCCACTGCTGTTGCCTCTGAGAATCATCCCTTGTTGAATATAACCAGAGAATTGTGAATCATTTTCATTGGAAAGTGAATCAGTATCAACGTTTAGAAGCGTTGAGGACTCGGTATATGCTGTGGCGATTGAGTCTGTTCTGTCATAAGGATTACTATCAAAGATATCAGACGGAGCGTTGAAAGCACCATACTTATGGTTAGCAACACAAGTTCTGAAAGTAATAGCAGCAGAACCAGCGGATGATGTTTCCTGTGTATCAAGCGAAGACTGCATCACACCAGTTACAGTTTCACCAGTCTGGAATATACCAGATGACATGGTGATCTGAATTAGTTTTGGCACACAGAATCTACTAATATCAACAGCATCAAAGAAAGCAAACATTCTTGTGAATGGTTTTAGTCTCTTCGCTGTAAACTTGATATTACGAGATCTCATGAAGTTGATGATCTCTCTGTTGACTATTCTGTTACCAAGACTTTCGGTATTAATAACTTCATTAACTGTCTGCTGACTACCAGTTCTTCTCTGATTTAATGAAACAGATCCATCAAGAGTGATCGACTCAACTGTTGTTCTTGCGGCATCAATTCTATTACCACTTACACCTCGCGAACTTAGAATTTCACCCTGACTACCCAAATTACCAGCGTTAGTTGCTGCTTGAAGGGATTGTGTGGTTTGATCAAGAGAAATATTAAGTTGAGCACCTACGGTCTCCCAAGAATCCCAAACAACGGGAGCAACACCAACTCTTGATCCATCTTCGGCAGTTTCGATCTCTGCATCGAGAAGACTAGCAATACTTGAGAAAGCACCTTCCTGCAGAACATCACGAACTTCAAGATTATTTGGTTCGATCCAAACATCAACCGATGGTTCTAGTTCAATTGAACCAAGATAATTGTTAACCAGGAAAGGAGTTACATTTTCAACTCTTGTGGCGAAGGGTTGCTCCAACCAATTGGTATCTTGATAGTCCAGGGTAAGCATATTACCCGTTCTACGAACACCGGCACCAAAGATGGTGTTTCCGATGCCAAGTTGTAAATTAAATGATGTGCTGTAATGAGCAGGTCTAAGAATCTTCTTCTTGGTGTCAATAGAGTTCTTAATACCAATCGAATCATCTTGAGGAATTCTAGTTGAGAAGTTATCAACGAAAATACCTGATTTAAATCTATTCAGTCCATTCGTATCTGGAACGAAGGTATTCAAAGTGGATTGTTCAAGTTGATCCAATGATGTATAATATTCAAGATTCTTGACTCTTTGTTCAATCTTTGCGATATCAATCATCTGATATCTCTTATGATCGATGAAGTTCAATTTAGCATCCTTTACATTGTAAAGGTAAGCAGGCATGTAGATGTTAGCAATATTCAGACCATCTGTTACAGATGTTGGAAGTTGAGGAACATCATCAGGAGCGCCATATCTAACAGAGAATGAACCATACTTATCAACATACAGTCTATCTGCTCTTGCCAGATAATAATTGTATGATACAGTTAGTGATTCATCGGAGGCAATTACATTTTTAGAACTATGCTGCCCACCGTTAAAGTTTCTGCCAAAGAATTCAAGAGGAGATCTTGTTCCAGCAGCGGTGCTGTATTCGCTAACGCGAGGTCTGGCATCAATAATATCAGTTACTCTTCTTCCACCAACAATTGAAATTTCTTTACCATAATCAAATGAATCATAAGAATTTACTGTGGTGATGTCCCCTGTATCGCTAGATTCATAATAACCAGCAGAGAAATAGACTCTTAATTTTCTTGTCGGTGCGGGGAAATTGCCCTTTCTGACGATTCTTGAGAAATCATAGAAAGAAGATCTTTGACCTTTTGCCAGAGTGTAATTTCTGGTAATATTTTTAGAACCAATATTAATACTTGAAATATTACCAGTTACTGTCGAGTCAGCGAAACTGATCAGTTCACCTGGTTCAAATACTATATCGTTTAAGTAAACATATCCGATTGAATTTGTTGTCAGTTTTTCAATCAGTCTTGCTTTTGATCCACTGGTTTGTCCTGTGATAATCTCACCAATAACCAAATCATTTGTGCTGCTTGAAGGTCCGTTTAATTGTGAAACAGCAGCATTGGGTGATTGAGGATCAGCAACACCATCTGACTCATAGATTCCATAGATGTCTACTACATCAGGGACATTCAAGGAGATGGTAGAATCTTGAACTCTTGTTCCAAAAGCATATGACCCGAATCTCAAACCATCTTCAAGTGTTCCGGTGCCAATACCGGAAGCACTATTAGTTGAATTATTGATGATGATACTAGAATTTGACTTTAACTTAACCTTATTGGTAACGTTTGTCTTTCTAATGGTGGCGATCAGTTTTGAATTAGGATCGGAACCACTTAATCCTTTAATTTGAAGTTGTGTAGAACCAACAGTAAATACAAACTTATCAGCAGTCAATTCTTCTGTTGAACCATCAGATCTAATTAAGGAGTATCTTTCTTCATCAAAAGCAAGGAAAACTTCTTTTGTTGGATCGTTAACTTGTATTACCTGCGTATCACCATTGGCATCAATTTGAATATCAAAGTTATCTCTGATGATGATATTTGAATTTGTTAGGTCTACATTCTGGACATTGCTCTTACCTAGAGCACTGAAAATAGCATCATTACTCGATTCATTTCCTGTTCCAGTAGAACCTTGAAGTCTTGAAATAGCAGTTGTCAGATCTGTCAGAGAAGCACTGTTTGCTGGTGGAGATCCTTCACATACACCAGGAACAGTGGTAACACCAACAACAGTAGCATCAGCGCCATTGATACCTATAACTCTAACCAGAGTGGGATCGTTGTTTTCAGCAAGAGTAAACCTGAGAAGGTTGCCTGCTGTTACAATACCCACAAAACCACTAGTATTGAGTGATGGACTTGTGATGGTTGATACACCAGTTTCAGTGGCTCTTCCTGTGATTGAAGCGATACCAATAGAAATTCCTTGATGCTGTACAAGGTCAGCACTAAATGTGTTACCTGCTCCAACACCATCAACAAATACAGATTTTACATCTGAAATTGTATGATTATTGATATTGGTGATAAATCTTGCGTTGTCAAGAACACCATTAAACTTGATTCTTTCACCGAATGTAAAATCACCCTGCTTACTGTAAGCGGTCAAAGCAGTTCCAGCATTTACATCATATCTGAGGAAGGCAGTTGCTCCACTAGACTCACCCTCAATATGAATAGAGTTTGAAGCATTAAGAGTGATGCCGATATTGATATCGATGTCAGTATATGTTTGAACATCAAACATAGACAGATCCCACAGATTATCCTGGGGAGTGGTGGTATTATATGAACCAGACTCTAATACAAAGTCATAAACTCTAGCAAGACCAATTTCAGTTCCAGGTGCTACTGTGGCGATTCCACCTACTCTTTGATCTCTGAGACTTAAAGTTGTAGAAGTGTCAAACCCAACGAGAGGTGATCCATTTACATTGTTAACCTCAATAGTGGGTCCAAACGCAAAGTTAACTGCCTGATTTTCTAACAGACGAGTTGTTCTTGGTTTTTCTACGTCAATTAGAGAGGGTGTTCTAACATCTACCTCATATCCCTTGACATATGCTTTACCAGGTGATACCTTGTAAACCATCATATCGTCAGTAGGTGTATTACCCTGACGTGTAACTTGACCTGGTTCGTAGATACCTCTATTTCCTTCTTGATCGTTCAGCGACTCTCTTACAGTCGTTATGAATTCTTTAATATAATAGTTTCCAGATTCTTCATACGTTCTCTTGGCAAATTCATCACCAATTAGATTATATTTTGTATCTTCTGATTTTCTTCTTAAACCACCATTCTGAACCTCGGCAAGTTGAACAAAGTTCTCCTCATCGAAACTATTAAGATCTTTCTTTGATAGAGTAGCAGTAATGCTTAATCTATCAGCACCAGGGGCAGCAAAGTTATTGAAACCAGAGGCATTATCAGTTAAGGTTGGATCTGTATCAGCAGAGATGAGTTCTTCTCTAATAGTCAGACCAATTCTGTAATTTGGTGTTGTGCTATACTGATCGAGAATTAGCAGTTGAGAAGGAACGGTAACAAAAGTACCTCTAATAAAATAGACGCCCTCTGCTACAACAAATGCTGTACCATCAGTAGTAGCATTTTCTACGATAGTATTAGCAAATCCTTCACCTGCCCCAATAAATGTTGTGGCATAGGTAATTGCCTCTTCAACTTGAAGAACCTCATTGTCAAAGAATGTTTCCGTAGTGTCATCAGTGGTGCTTGAATTGAGATAATTTACATAGAGTGTACAATTACCTCTTGATGACTCGGCATCAGTAATATATGTAATAACTTCCGCAGTAATTCCAGATTCAGAACCAACGATTCTCTTGCCTAATAATTCTTCAAGATATACAGTTACAGGAATTCCAAGGAATTGTGATTGAATTTGAACAGCATGAAAATTGGGGTTGTAGTTCGTAGAACCCGGAATAACAACTGTTCCTTCTTTGAAGATGTTCGTCCCCATCTTCTCAATCTGATCTTGAAGGATAGATTGAAGATTGTTTAACTCTCTTGCCTGAATAGGAAAGGCAGGTTTAAAGAGTACCTTGTAGTAATTGTTGCGGGGATCAAAGTCGTCAAAATAAGGAGCAACATTGAGATTAGTTTCCTGTGGCATAATTCTTTAGAACTGCAAGATAATCTTTACGTCTTCTTTCTGTGAGGATGACCTAGTGACCGAAGGTCTATTATCCACATGGATAATATTTCCAGAATACTTCTTGGACTCTGGTTGTGCCACTCCTTGAACAAAACTCTGACCAAGAAAGTATGTACGACTATTTATTACGGTACTTATACCCGGAGAAGCGATACTTCCGAAGTTATTATCAATTACAAGAGTTTGAGAACCACCACGAATATCAAAAGAACCACCGCTTGCTGGATCTCCTGTAAATCTTAATGTTTCAAAACCATATGTTGGTGAGGTATTCGCAGTTCCGTCAGTGTTAAATCCAGAATTGGTTCTATCTTGCCAATACTTCAAAACACCAGTAACCTGATCGTAGGAGATAACTCTACCAACAGCAGTTGAACCAACTCCTACTGTCTGCTCAATCTCAGTATCCGGTGTAAACGTGGCAGTCTGAAATTGATTTCCTTCACTAGTTAATTTAAGAGCGTATACGGCGCTTGCCTTGTCTTTTGAAAGGATTGTATTTGAGTCATTATCAAGAGGATTTTGAATCAGACCAATTCTGGCAAATTCATTGCCAGTGATAAAGTCTGGGTTTTCGCTGTCGTTTTCAAATCTTGAATATGTGAGGACATTAAAAGCACCCAACTCGCGGTAAATGTCAGCACCATGTCCGCCAGGGGGTGGAATAATGACATCAAAAGATGGAGCAGTTGTTCCGGTTGGAACTCTACCCGTTAGATTTAATGTTCCGAAAGTATAGTCAGAACCACCTTTGGATATGGTGACTGATTCAATCTTGGAATCGTTATTAACTACAACTGTTGCTTCCGCTCCTCTTCCGTCACCTTCAATGGGAACTCTTGTATATGTTCTTGCTGTTCCAAGTCCTACACCACGACCTCTAACTGTTACAATCTTCAACTGACCACTAGTGGCAGCATTCTGTCTTATGGGAGCATCATCAGTATTTGTTTCCCATGCATTAGGGACGGGAATGTAGTTTGTAGAATCAAACTTAATCGCTTGACTTGGTTTGATAGTATACAGATATTTCCAGATGTATCCATCACCACTACTACCTGCTGCTCTTGGTTCTAAATCTGTAAAAGTAGGTTCATCAAGAGATGGACTGCCTTGATAAGCATTTTCTGGGTTAGCATTATTAAAGAGACAAATATAAACTCTAAAATCAGAGTTCATTACAAAATAATTAGCATCATAAATGTCAAATGAACCAGATGGTTGAGATGGGTTATCTCTGGTAATATCATTTCTCCACATATCATATGTGGTTCCCGACGACCAAGTTACTTTCCTAACGACCTGACTAATATCACTACCAGAAATCTTCTTCATGGCAATCATAGTATCCCAATAGTCATTAGACTCATCCAATGCATCCTTGGGAGATGGCGGATTGGTATTCCAGTCCGATTGATAATCAGAAGCGTTGGGGAGACCAATAAAGGTATAATACGAATTCGTGCTAGATTGAACACCAGCAACGAAATTCTTCGCATTAAGAATTCTTAATTGGTCAGTTATAATCGCAGCCATTTTAAGTAGACTTTTTTGTTATTTATCAACTAAATGTGATGCTCTTTCTCTCAACAGTCGGAGAACCCTTAACTGCTGTGATACCACTATCATCCAAGGTAATGTAAACGTCAACATCACCATATTGATCCCAGGAGGCAAGGTTTCTACTTGTGAATGTCGCTGCGGCAGCAACATCACTAGCATCAATATTACCGTTATTAGCAATCCACAAATCTCTGATTCTAAATGGCCAAGGTTGACCCAAAGCATAATCATTGACAATAGTACCACCATTTTGAGGTGTTGTATCACCAAAAGTGAGGATAGGGTTAGTGGTATTGGAAGAACTCATATATGTGTCAGGTGATGATGTAGTAACTTTCAATGAACCATTAACATACACATAATAATAACCATTAGTAGTGCCATCAAATCTTATCTGAATGGTATCGCCAGCATTAGCAAAGTTGTTCGTATTTGTTG
>Ga0160423_10005389_pt1 | contig 10429 bp, 6 predicted proteins | sample CRUFie14St8metaG_FD_108191 | JGI IMG/M metagenome (GOLD analysis project Ga0160423, IMG submission 108191) | Marine microbial communities from the Costa Rica Dome - CRUD Field 142mm St8 metaG | ecosystem: Environmental > Aquatic > Marine > Oceanic > Photic zone | place: Costa Rica: the Eastern... | reverse complement strand
TGTGTTAAGAACTCTTCTCTTTCTGTAAGTGTTCTGACCTGAACCTGTGGTAATGCAGTTGAGTAGTTACCGGGCCCGAATCCAAGATATTCAAATGTATGACCTGATGCACGAATGATTGATGGTCGTCTAAACTCTATTGGGAATGGTCTTATCTTTCTTACCAATTCACCTGCGGTATGATCTTCTTGAATCGTTCCAAGTGAACCACGAATTACTGAGATTTCATTATTACCAGTACCAGTTACATTCGCATCTCGTACTCTTAATATCTCATTACCAATCTGAACATAGGAACCAAGATCGAATCTTGCAGTCGTTCCAACACCTACGTTTGATAGATTAACTTGAAGTGTTGATCCTGTTGTAACATTCGCACCAAGAATAAATGTTTCTCCATCATAGAATGATAGTCCTCTTGAACCTATATTCTCATTCTCTTTATCAGATGCTGGTGTAGCAGCAGTCATACCATCACGAAGAATAAGTGATGGATTTGTCAATTGATTTGTAGTTGTTGCTGAGAATGATGTTGGATTTATAACATTCTTAACAAAGAAATTACCGATATTATTGTTACTTGTATCAACTATTCTAAATTGATTACCAACAATTAATCCGTGTCCTGATGTAGTTGTAAATGTAGTAATACCAACTGTGGCATCAAATGCAGGTGTCCCTGTTATACTTGCTGCAGGGCCTTGATTGATTGCAAATTGTCCAGCGATTATATCTGGATCTCCTGTGGTAACTGCGATAGAAACAGATGTTGATGACCTTATAGATGAAATTGATACAACATTGTCACTTACAGTTCCTATACCAGTAATCTGTAATACGTCACGAACATTGGTTGAGATACCAGATAGAACAACAGTTACTTTTGCACCTGTACCACCTGTGAATGAATTATCAATATCTAATGTCTCGGCAGTGTAACCAGAACCACCTTCAATAATCTCGACAGCTGATACTGCGTTACTTGCTACAGTTACTTTTGCTGTCGCACCATCCCATGTTGTAGTTCCTGTATTGAACAACTTAACATTGTGGTACACACCATTTGTTAATCCTGATCCACCTGTAATCGTGTTAATTGTTTTAATTGAACCAAGTCCATGTGGTCTATCAAATGTAAGTGTTGTATGCCCTACACCCATCGCACCACCAGTGGCGATACCAGAGATTATCTTTGCATATCCAAAGTCTTTTACAACTTTATCTAATGCTTCTCTGGTGATACTCTTTCTTTGATCGTTAGTTGATACATCACCGATTGGATCTCTCTTTGCAAAAGATTCTGATGCTGCTGGATTGGAATGATTATTATCTCTATCTAATTGTGGGTAAAGATCAACAACATTTTGTCCAAACTTTAGATCAGTAAATTCTGTTGTGACTGGGTTGTCAGCATGTAATACAAATAAGTGATATACACCATCTTGCACATCTTTAATATATGGGGTTATCGTATCATTACGATAAATGTAGTAATTACTTTGTAGATTATTTCTTTCAAATCTAGGAAGTGTTGTGACACGATTTGAAATATCATTTGTAAAATTACCTATGGTATGTGTTACACCTGCGGTATCAGTTGATGGATACTGGAATGTTTTATCATCTACGATAGCAGATACTAAGAATGATCCGTTATAACCTTTATCAAAAACACCAGTTGTTGTTCCTTGATTATCAGTTACATTCTTAACAAATATTCTCTCTCCAACTTTAAGGTCATGTGGCACATCTGCAATCACAGTGACTGTTCCACCAACTCTTGAACAAGTGCTTATAAATCTAGAGTTTCTGTTGAAATCAAAATCATTAGATGTGATCGTAGGGGTAGTAAAGTCAGAGGCAGCTCTTACACCTGTGGAACTTGACTCCTGAATAATGAATCCCTCTTCAGGATTCTTTGCATTATCACTTTCTTTTGGAACTACGACTCTTAACTTATAGATTTTTTCGTCCAGAGATCTTTCATCTGGGACTCTTTTAATAAATGATACTGGTGTATTTGCACCAAGAGACCCAACACCTAGTTGAGATAATGCTGTATAAATTTGGTTATTATTTTCAGCATGAATGAACCAGTTAGAGTTACCAGCATCAAATTGGATCGGTGATCCTATATCACCAGATGCTTTATCTGATACACGACTCTCGATTTTGAGTTGAGATCCACCAAATATAGTGATCGCTATACCTAATTCAGCATTTGTTTTTGATGATGCAACTTTAATTTTTGTGCTTGATACTCTGATGGCGAAATATACTATATTTTCTTCTAAACTCTCTGGTAAATCACCAGCGTCACTTAAAACTCGTATTTTTTCACCAGTGAGTAATGTATGAGTACCAAGAGTTAACTCGTTATTTGTTGGGCCTGAACTTACTCCAAATCTTTTTATACTACTTGTATCTCCTAGTGCTGCTGCTGTACCTGAATTAGGTATCAAGTTATCAACCATGAGTAATGGTGCTTCACTTGTGCCATATCCTGATGATGCTGCGATTGAAAAATCAACAAACAACTTATCATCAGTTTTAGCACCAACACGATAACCTTGAATAACAACAGGGGGCACATTGTCTTTTGTATTAAATCCAAAGAGATATAGATGACTAGAAATACCAACTGATGTAGTCAAACCAACATCAAGTCTTTGCCAATCAATATTAGTTTCTGATGATAAAATTGCCTTTGGTGTTATAACATTAGTTACAAATGCTGCGTTATCTTTAGTAAATGCCTCTTTTTTAAATCCATCTGATGCTATCGCAAACTGTCCAAAGTTTGAGTTAGAGTTTGTAACTGAAGCATCAGCACCTGTCTCTGCATTGAAGTGTTTATTAAATCCTATAGCAAATACTGAAACGATCTGCATGACCGCATCATTAGATAATTTAATATGTGTTGTTTCAAACCCTTTACGATAAACTGCATTTGAATCTAAGTGATATACAGTAGTCGCATCTACTGAAGAAGATTTGGATGCTAATTCACCACCAGTTTGTTTTACAATAGCAATTCCTTGATATGATCTTGATGATGCATCATACTTAACAAATGCTCTATCATCTTTTTGTAGTGAGATCGCAGTAAATTGAGCAACAACCATAGATTTGAAACCAGTGGCTTTGTCACCATCAGCATGCATACCATTCATACCAAAGACTGATCTTAATGATATGTTGAAAATATATGGTGAAGCACCTGATACGGTGTCAGTCTCAATAGTTACTGTAGCATTTGATGAATTACCTGTCGCAGGTAAATCTGTGTCAACAAATGGAAGTAAATACGTAAATTGAGTTTCACTTACTACATTCTGAACTTTTGTTGAGAGGTTGTAATCACGAGCAGCATCAGGAGAAACACCTTTAATTTTGATTGGTGTATTTGTAGTTAATCCATGTGCGGTGGCAGTTGTGACTGTGACAACTGTACTTGGTGTAGATCCATTACCTGAAATAATACTTGAAATATTAATTGGGTCTGATGCAAATGCACCAACTATTTCAAATTCTGGTCTTTGAGGTGCAAATCCTAAATCGTTTGCAGGGAATCTATCAACGGAACGAATGACTCTATCAGTTGAATTAAATGAGTTTGATAACTTACTATAGTATATGTCTAAGTCAGTCAGATTAAATCTAGTATCAATATTAACACCATCAGCATATTCAAAACAAGTTAATTTGTGGTGAGAGAATGTTGGGGTAGATCTATTTGTCGCACTAAAATCAACAGGGTCAGTGAAAACTGTTCCTGATGTATCACCATCAAATATAGAGAACTGCCAGAAATAACATGTACCTGTCAATCTAAATATCGCTGATCCTGCAACAGCACTATCAGTAGGGTTAGGAACATACTTTGGTCTTATCTTTGTTTTTCTTAAATCTAGTCCTACAAGTGATGTACCACGAGGAACAATAACACCACCATTTATGCTGTTGTACTTATACAACTGATTATCTTCTTGAGTAAGATCAAAGTTTGAGGTTAAAGTTAAAGATAATGTGCTTGATGCATTTGTTTCGGTACCTGCAGGAGAAACTGCGGTTGCTGTGCCACTAACATCTTTTATACCAAAACCGGGTCTATTATCAACTATATGCTCTCCGGGAAAAAGTAATATTGTTGTCTTCTCGATTAAGTCGTTATTATTTCCTTCTACATATGAAAATCTAGCAGACTCCAGTAAAGCCCTTTGGATTGTCTTGAAAGGTTGTGCTAATGAATTACCTTGATTCGATATACTATCAGTTGCATCAAGATCATTTGGATTTACATAAAGAATCTTACCCTCAGTGTTCTTTATGAAATTCTCTAACTTATTAAGTGGCATCGCTCATCTACAAAGTATGTCTTCTATCTATTTATTCCCTTTCTGTCTCTGTAATTCTCGTTGTACAGATTGTTGTATTTCTGCCTTACGTGCTGCTGCTTTCACTCTTGCCTGTTTTACTGCTGCTTTCCTCTGTCTTAGGTCATCAGTAGCGATATCTCCTTGATGAACTTCGGAGTCAGACTCTTTTGGTTTAGATGGTTTAGAGTCGGCAGTTTTGTACTTTGAAACAGCAGCCTTTTGTCTAGCACGAAGTGCTGCTACCTTATCTGCATCCTCTGAAAATTGATTAAACTTTTTCATCTGGTTTTTTTCTTTTTCTAATTTTTCTATCTCTTTGTGGAACCACAGCAATGTCTGTAAACATAATCATATCATCTTCCATAAAAGTCTTTACCACTTCAAATACACCCATGAACTCTTCTGTATTTTGGCAGTAAACTACTTGGACATCTCCCTCATCACTTAGTATTGTAAAAGATCTTGAACATATATCTACAACCGTTTTGACCACAGATGCATCGTTCATAGGAGACTCCTTTTTTTTATATCATAACATATATAGGGTTTTCTGTCAACCTAAGTCTTCATAATATAGCATAAAGCATAGTATGGTGGTCGGTTTTCATGAGATCCACCGCCACCCTCATTACTCATAGAAAATGTGTCAGCAGGATATCCACCAGCACCACCAAAACTAATAGAGGTAGAACCACCACCCGGAAAATATTTCTTATTGTCAAAAGTAGTATCGTGTTTGTGACTTGGCATCTGTGCAATTGTAAGGGTTACACTCTCAGATCCACCAGTATCATTGATATCATAATCATTATTACTAGGGTGATGTCCAACAACAAATCTTCCTCTTAGATCAGGAGTCCCATTACTTCCATCACAAAGAACAAAACCAGTTGGTATTGATGCCACAGTGCTGTTCCACATTATAATCATACCCTGCACAAAAATACTATTACCAACAACTTGTCCAGCTTGTATGTTTGTTATGCTTGAACCATCACCAGCTAAATTTGTAGCAGTCAGAGTTCCGTTTATTGTGGTATTAGATGCAGTAAGAATTCCTACGGTTATATTAGGTGATCCTGTTAGTCCCTGTGCGTTTTGTGCTGTCGTAACAGTCGTTGTCAAAATGTTTGTGCTAGGATTATATTTTAATCCAGCATCAACACGATTAGGTAAATTACCACTTGTCCCGCCAAAAAATGAAACAAATTGATCTGAATTATCAGAGTTTAGATTTACACCCACATTAATAGCATTTGCCACGCTTGTAGTATTTGCTGCTATCCAATTAGTTCCAGATCCTGTTGATGACAACAATTGACCTGCTGATCCTGCGTCACCACTTGAATCAGATATTGTACCCTTGACATATAAATTAGTATTTACTGTCGCAATACCTGTGACATCTGCGTTACGACAAGTGATCTCATCTAAAGTTATATCACCACCAAAGGTAACGTCACTGGTAAAGGATGCTATACCAACAACATTCAGTTCACTTATGGTTATCTGTCCTGATCTAGTAAAATCGTAATCAAGTTTTTCAAGAATAAAAACATTATCAAAAACGGTATTTCCTTCAAATACCTCAGCTTGATCACGTAAATCTGGTGTGTTTGTCATTATTTTGGTATCAAACTATTATACCACTTGTTATATCCTACAAGTGCACTTGCAAATGCTTTGAAAGCATTATTATACAGAACTTTATCTTTCAATGTGCATTTTGAACCCGGATTTATATGAATTTTTGCACCGTTAATATCTACCTGATCTGTTGCACCACCTTGATTATATCCAATTTGTATCCTAGATCCTGTCATTTTTACGACAGTATCTGCACTCATCACTATTTCTCTCGCATCAAGTAATATTCTACCATTCAAAGCACTTAAAAATATATCACCATTATGTGCTGTGATTGGTAAAGATTTTTCATTACCCTCACACTTGACTCCTGCTTCTACCTGTAAGACTTTATCTGCATTGATTCTTGACATTCCTGACCCTTCATGCAAACTTTGATTATATTTGACATGATCTCCTGTCTGTGAAGACATTATATATGCGACTTTTCCCGGGCCATCAGGTGCAACAGCGTTAGTTTCAAAAAATAACTTACTGCCAAATATTTCTAGTTGTCGTGCTTCATGTGATTCAGACATTAGTATCCATATCCTCCTCCTGACGACTGACCACCTGATCCCGAAGACCCGCTACCACCAGAATTGTTATTATTAGCAGGAGTGTTACTCTGTCCAGACGTTTGTTGACTTGGTGTAGTAGTTGTTCCAGTTTGAGTAGTAGTACTTGTGTTAGTTTGGGTTGTGGTATTGGAAACATTTGTCTCAGTGGTTTGTGTAGTTTCTGGTTGAACTTGTTCAACAGTTTCAGATGTAGTTGTAGTCACTGTTGTGGGTGTATCTGATTCTCTTACAACAGATGATACAGGTATGTCAGCGGATGATTTCTTTGCTGATGAAAATGTACCTACACACTGAACAACTTTAAATACACCTGCTTGAGTTGGATCTGTTCTCCTATCCTCTCTCTTCAGTGACATTATAGGTCTTATTACTGCACCAAATCCAGAATTTGATAAAACTTTCAAATCAGGTAAGGATGTGTAGGGAATTTGCTCAACTATTTCGATTGCTTCAATCCTACCATTTCTAACGATTGGTTTGATATCGTCTGAAATAGTCGCATCTTCATAACCTCTTCCGGGATCTTCAATGATCACCGTATCAATAAATGCCTCTAACTCTGGTAATCCATCTGTTGGGTAATTAACTCCCTCTGATAATACTACAACTCCAGTAACTTGTCCATACGTTGGTGACTTTGGATTCTGATCTACAACTGCTTTACCAAATGCACCATACCCCTGTTCACAAGAATCATTAAATGAAACAAGAGGCCCCTCTGCGTATCCTCGACCCGGATTTGTAATCTCAACTCCCATAATACCAGCAGTTCTTGATATTGTCCCGAATAAGTCATCCTTATCGAATTTACTAACAAAACTCCCTAAAATCACTCTACCACTAGCACCTTCACCTGATCCACCAAAGAAATCTATGGTTGCAGGGCCACAACTAAAATTATTTCCAGTATAACAGTTACCACCACCAATACCATGATCTGCTGCATCTTCAACTTTTGAACCAAATATTGACCACTGACCATAAGTTTCCTCAAATTTAGAAAGTCCAGAGGGAACTCCTGTATCAAGAACTTGTTTTGCTTTATCAACTAATGCAGATGCTCCAGATGCTGCTGCAAATGCCTGATCTAAAAGACCTTGACTTTCTTTTTGTGTTTTATCTTTTTTAGGGCCACCATCAATAACATATAATGAAGAGGATGTTTGTTTGATAGGAGGAGCACATTTAAAAAGATCACCTGCCTTTTTCATAAAATCAATACCACCTAAGATAGCACCTTTAACGTCAAAAGCAGCACCGATTGGGCCAAGGATACTCAAAATTGGTGAGAGGAAAGGTGTAACAACAGATGATATCGTATCACTAATTTTATTTGTCAATCCACCAATGAATTGTTGAACTGCACAAACAGGAGCATTAATCATATTCTTGGTCATACCAGTGAGCATGTCTTTGATTACACCACCCATTGCTGATGAGACCTTAGATGTCAAACACTCCATACCACTAAAAAGTTTACCAACAGGCCCTATCAAACTATTCTGGAATGATTTGATTTTACCAAGGGCAATTTTAGCAATCGGATTTGTTGCAAAAAGAAGATCTGATAGTTTTGAAATACCACCATCAATAAACTTAACTAAACTATCTTGTAGAGCATTAGAGATTCTGCCTATGAAAGAGTTGGCAGCAGAACCTATTTGATTAGTAAGTTTACTCAATTCACCGGGAAGATTTGTTGTAAAATCTGCCACGTTGCTTACCTTATTAAAATAGTTCTTCATCTTCGCATCGACCTTTTCCATAAATTTGTCAGACTCACCATCTGGAAGAACTATACGAGTGCCCGAAGTATCGGACAAAGATGGTAAATCGAGGACTAACATATCATTATAACTATTTGCTCTTCTTAAGTAATCATTAAAACTACTATCAGAAAAAGCATTCACCTGTGATGCGTCAAATGGATTGATGTCACCAAAAGTACTGGGATATGTATCTTTGAGAAGGTTAATTTCATCAGAAAAACCCACTGGATTATCCTTTATCAATTGCGAAAAAGTATTAATCTGCAAATTTGAAAGATCACTCTCCTTCGGTATTGGAGATTTTTCAGAAATATTCGCAAACCTTTCGCTACCATTTGTTCTAAGGGCTCTCCTAGCAGCTGCTCTTTCTGCAAAAGTACTCTCTAATGGTTCACCTTGAGATATTCCTGCAAAACTACCATCTTCATTGTAATGATTGTAAACAGCACCTTCCAGAACAGTTGCTTCTGATACTATTCTCTTTTCTAATGCTTGAAATTTTCTATCTTCTTCTAAGAATTCTTCTGAGTAAGATGAAAAACCGCCAGAATTAGTCATATTAAAAATATCCTCCTATACTTTATTTATTAGAATCCTTTGAGCCCCGGTAAATCACCAGCAGTTAAATCTGTTAATTTGAAAGTGGTTACTATCCCAGATGAGACATCCTCCAATTTAGGAGTTAATCTCTCAGCAGATTCTTTTAGTTTCTCTAATGGTGCTTCTTCTTTTATAACATCACCTATCTGTACTATATCATCTTTAATAGTATTTGTAAAACTTTCTGCCTCTCCTACCATCGTTTGTATATCTTGTTGATTGAAACCAGTAAAATCAAAATTTTGTATTCCGGGTGGATCAGGAAAAGAATTTGTCTGTTGATTGTTTATATCCTCACCGAGTGAATCTTTAATCAAATTCTCATTAACTTCTAGTCCTTCACCAGAACCTGTTTTATTTGTATTATCAGCATTGACAGATGCAGTTGCGATTTGATTTTGCTCACTAAATTCCTGTGTGCCATTCTGAGTTGCTTCTAACTCCTCATTAAATCCAGATCCACCATTAAATTTGGACTCCACTTTTTTATTATATGCCTTCGTAGGTGAAAGTAATCCTATAATTACTGGATAACCCTCATTCTCTGCCATAAAAAATCCAAATACAATATCGTACTGGGCAATTTTGCATGATTTAGCTCTACCCGCAAATCCTGATCCATCAGTAACACCAAATAAAACTGTGGCATTATGCACCTGTTCATCAGGAACATTATCATCTTCCGAATACGTGCCGAATATACGAACTTTGTATCTCCAACCCCAACCTTTTCCATCAAGTTGTAACTTTTGTGCCTTTTTGGATACGACCTTACCAATCCAAAATTTAAGACCATCTTCACCAAAAAAATTAGTTTCTTCTCTTCTCATTTTCTCTTCCTGCCATATGTGTCTCTTACAAGAGTCAATGAAGTAACCGACCTTCTTTCATCAAAGTGATGACAAAGATGTAAAATAAGATACTTACCACTTTGTGTTTCATCGAATTGACCTAGTTCCTTTTGATCACTTACTGATTCCAATTCTATTTCTATCACATCACCTGCCTCTAATTCAACATTACATGGTATTTGTATATTACAAATATGTGCATGAAGTAAATTATACCTCATCACAGATGTCGCTTGCCACCTTTCTGGAGAATTATTTATTGATAGTGATGGATTTTCCTCTAAACTTCCTCTATCTAGAATATGATTATTTGTTTTTGTATAACTCTTAACATCATCTGCAAATGGTGGTGGGTCTCCAAATGTCTCTTTTACTCCTTGCTCATTTATATCGAATGTCACTTCCCTTACTATAAATGTATATGGATCAAAGAAAAAATTACGACTACGATATGTTCCAGATTTCAATGCCTTCTGAACATCTTGATCCTTTGTGAATTTAGGTTCTAATAGTATTTTATTATCATTATCTTCTGTTTGAGTTTCAAAATCAGATTTAAGGGCTCCTGTATAGAACACCTTTGTCTTTGGTTCTTGTTTAATTAATTCATCTATTGCCTTATA
>Ga0160423_10005388_pt1 | contig 10430 bp, 9 predicted proteins | sample CRUFie14St8metaG_FD_108191 | JGI IMG/M metagenome (GOLD analysis project Ga0160423, IMG submission 108191) | Marine microbial communities from the Costa Rica Dome - CRUD Field 142mm St8 metaG | ecosystem: Environmental > Aquatic > Marine > Oceanic > Photic zone | place: Costa Rica: the Eastern... | reverse complement strand
GTGGATTTTTCATTGATCACGCAATATCCGGTTGCAAACGCAATATTGACGCATGGGATAATGTTGTTTGAGTTGACGGTTTTTCCGTTTTTGATTTGGTTTGCCGGAACTCGGAGATGGGTGCTGGGGCTGGGGGTGGCATTTCATCTATGCATTGGGATTCTTATGGATTTAGCTATGTTTGGTGGTGTGGTGATTGTGTATTATGCCTGTTTCCTGACCTCGACCGAGGCCGAGATGGTTGCTGGTGCGGTTTCACGTCGGGTTAAACGGTTCAAGGAATGGTGGCTTAGTCCTGTTGGTTAAACGGGTGATGTTTGGTACGGGGAGCTCACCCTAACCCTTTCTCCGGGGAGAAGGAAAAGATGCGGGTGCGTTGGTGGAGATTGGGTGGTTCAGGGGGAAGGCGGATGATTTTCCTCCCTCTATCTCAGGGAGAGGGCCGAGGTGAAGGTGAGGATTCCTTTCCCGAATTTTACTCGCGGTAGACGAGGTCTTCGGGTTTGAGGGCATTTACGCTTAGGGTGCCGGGGCTGCCGACGGCGATGGTGGCTTGGACGCGGTCGATCTTCAGCTGCAACAGAAACTCACCGGATTCCTTACTGACAATGCGAAAGGTGTCGCCGGCTTTGACGCCATCTTCAGAGCCGCGGTTGATGACGGCAAAATTAAACTGTGTGTCTACCGAGCCAATTTGCCCAAAAGGTTGCGAGCCGACGGTAGGCTTGGGGCCGCCGGGTTCACCAATGCGGATAGGGGTTTGGCCGAGCTGCGCTTGGAGGTTGGTGATGACCTGGTTAGCCTGATCCAGATTGCCTTGCAAAGCCTGAATTTGTTCATTCAATTTCTCCTGCGCAGCGGCGGCGTTCGTGAGTTGTTTTAGGAGGGCGGCTTTGTCGGTTTGAAATTGCTTGTTCAATTGCTCGGTGCCCTGCTTGGCTTGGGCGATGGTGTTGGTCAAGGTGCGGCGGGCGGCTTCGATTTTTACATTTGCGGAGTCGGCCTGACGATCGGCGGCTTGGCGGGCGGCTTGCTCCACCTTGAGGGAGCCACTGAGCTCATTGATTTGTTCGGCCAGTTTTTCGATTTCATCATTCTTAAAACTGAGCCCGGAGACATAATTGGAATTTTCTATTTTCAGGCTGTCAACGTTGTTGCTGAGGCTGGTAACTTTTGGTTGAAGGGTCGCGAGGTCGGAGCGGAGTTTGGTGATGAGTTGGTGGGTTTCGTTGGTGCTGCCAGAATAGTTTTTTAGGTCAGTCTGGGATTGAGTTAGGTCTGATCGGAGTTTGGAAATGTCCGCATTTAGATTGCTGGTTTTTTCTTTGTTTTTAGAATCCTGCCACCAAAGGCCGGCTATGCTGGCGAGGGCAGTGAGGATGATGATGGCAATCAGGGCGAGAGCGGTTTTCCTAGAAACTGTATCGCGGGCGATCTCGGCACGTAATTGATCTGAGGAGGGCACGTTGGGCACAAGGCCCATTTCGCTGGCGGGCATCCAGTCGCTCATGCCTTCGCGGAACACCAGCACATCGGCTCCGAGTCGGCCGTCGCGGATCATGCCTTGCAATGTGGCTTTGCTGACGCCTTCACTGTGTTCTCCATCATGGACAAAGAACCAATGTTCCGATTCATTCATCGTGCTGCCCTAGCGTAGAAGGAACGGAGCAAAGATCAAGTCTAGTTCATTCCCTAGTGGTGAATGTAATCGCCGGGGGTGACCTGCTCAATCCCCGAGCCCTCGAAGAGGGCGATGGAGACGGTGCGTTGGGCGCTTTCGATTTTTAATCGACCGAGGAATTGGCCGGTGCGGCTGAAGATGCGGTAGGAATCTTGATTTGCCAGACCGTGCGTGGAGCCGCGGGTTAAAACCACAAAACCGAGCCTGGGATTTACATTGCTCACGCGCGCCACGGCTTGATCCGCGGTTGGGGCAACATTGGCGTTGGGGGTTAGTTGTGGCCAGGCCGCGGCTTGGGTTTTCAGGGAGTTTTCCAATTCAGAAATTCGGGCTTGGGCAGTGGCCAGTTGCTGGGTCAGCTCGGTTTCACGGGCGTTCGGACCGCTTGGGCTTGGGGTAGCCTGCGAAGCGGCTTGGGTAAACTGGGATTTCAGGGCCTTGTTTTCAACGGTGGCCTTGGAGAGATCTTCCCGGAGTTGACGGAACTTCCGCTCCAACTGGGCGAGTTTGGCATTGGCCAAGGGGTCGGCGCGGGTTTGCAGATCGTTGATCTGGGTCGAGAGAGTTTGATTGGTTTGATAGGCGGCGGCCAACGTTTGTTGAAGGCGCGTGAGTTCGACGTTGGTATGTTGTAGGCCGGAGGAAACCTGGGTCTGTTCGGTTTGGGCATTTTGCGCGGCTTGGTGCCAATGAGATTCATTGGCCTTTACCCGGGTGAGTTCGGCCTCCAATTGAGCGTATTGCGCGCTCAAGGTTTGGTAGTTGTGTTGCCATTGCCTTGGGGTGGGCTGGGTAACGGTTACGGGTTGGGCCGATGGCGGCGGGGCTTCGGGGAGTGGCGAGGTGTCCAGCGGAGTCAGAGGTGGCAGTTGTGCGGTGTCCATCACCATTTTGCCTCTAAAAATAGACTTTTTAGCGATCGGTTCGATGGCTTTTGGCGAGTTCCGTTGGGTGTGCCAATAGTAGCCTCCTCCGCCCAATCCCAAGGCCAAGAGGCTAAGCAAGGCGATCCGACGCGCTTTTCCAGACGGACTACCTCCAGCGGCGGTGTGGCTGGTTTGGATAGCGCTGGCGTGGGCGGGCAGCCAGTCTTTCTGGGAAGCGGTCCAAACCAGCGTGCTGGGTGGAAGGGCGTTGGATTGGAGCAATCCCTGCAAATCTCCGGCATCCATGGGCCCGCGCTGACGGCCCGATTTCAGGTAATACCATTTAGCTGAATCCATGCCTCCTCTAACATAACCCATTTTGCCGGTGACGCAATGAGCGTTGCCACATTTTCCGGGAGAGGCTAGATTGCCTTCATGAAATACTGGCTATGCGGATTCATCAGTATCGGACTGTGGGCAGCGGAACCAGCCGGGGAAGCGGCTAAGAAACCGGCCGAGGCGCAGCCGTATTTGCGCTTTGAGGAAAAGCCCAAGGGTGCCGCGCTGGAAGTGGGTGTGATCCGCCTGCAACACAAGGAGACGGGGGCCGTGGTGGACCTGGTGGGGGCGGTGCACATCGGTGATGCGGCGTATTACCAGCAGTTAAACAAGGAGTTCAAATCGTACGAAGCGGTGCTGTACGAGATGGTGAAGCCAGCCAAGCTGGATCCGGCGCAATTTCAAAACCGACCGCCTTCGAGCGTGGGCATGATGCAGACCTTCATGCAAAAGCAACTGGATTTGGCTTATCAATTGGACGAGGTGGATTACACGGCGAAAAATTTCGTGCACGCGGACATGACCGTGAAACAATTTCGAAAACGCCAAGAGGCCCGCGGTGAGAGCATGTTTAAGTTGATGTTTAAACTGATGAAAGAAGACATGGCCCGCCGCGCTAAAAATAAAACCGGGACGAAAATTAGCTCAGTGGAATTGCTGCGGGCCTTGTTGAATCCCAATCGGTCGGTGGAATTGAAATACCTATTGGCTCGGCAGTTCAATGAAATGGAGCGGCTGACGGCCGGGTTGAACGATGAAAAAGGTTCCGTGATTTTAACCGACCGCAACAAGGTCGCGCTCAAAGTACTGGCCCACGAGCTGGCGGCCGGCAAAAAGAAGCTAGCGATCTTTTATGGTGCCGCGCACTTGCCGGATTTGGAGGAACGCATGATCGAGAAAATGGGCTTCGAGCGCAAAGCCACACGCTGGGTAACGGCATGGAACCTGCCAGAGCGCGTGGATTTGAAAAAACCAAACGCACCCAAGTCGGATCGGTCGCCATCCTCCGCCAAACAGTAGAGGAATTATTCACCGTGTAAGTAGATCGCGTTGCCGATAAGGCCGTCGGTGGCGGTGAATTTCATATCCACCGATTGATCCAACAGCAGCAAATCGGCGCGCAGAGCGCCCGCCAGCATGAGGGCAAAGATGACGGCCCGGAGGATTATGAAGTGACTGGGGTTTGTTTCTGTTGCAAAAGCTTTTTCTTGTAACGGCTTTGCACCACCTCGGTGAGTACGAGAACGGAAATCACAAAGTAAAAGGTGGCTTTGCTCATTGCGTGAATTTCGTGGCCGGCCAGTTTCAATTTAGCCAGATGGCCGCCTTCGCTCACCAACAGGATGCCCACTACGAAAAGGATGAACAATCCGAGCACCTCGTACATGCGGTTGCGTGTCAGGAATTCCGTGACACGGTCGGCCAAGAGAATCATCAACAGACCGCCGGTCAGGATGGCCACCATCATGATCCAGAAGGCCCTGGGTATTTGGCCGCCGTCTTGGGTTGAGGTCAGGGCAATCGCACTGAGGATGGAGTCGAATGAAAAGACCAAATTCATCACCACGATCTTAGTGATCACGGTTTTGCTGGAGGCGGGTTCGCGTTTTTCCCCGTCCTTCTCAAAATCATCCACCGCAATCATGTGGAAGATTTCCTTCGTGGCAGTGTAAATAATAAACCCTCCGCCCAGCAGGACAATGATGGCGTGGAGATTGAACTCACCCTCGATGACGCCTGTCCAACTAGGCGCAAACCAAACGTCCTTAAACCTGTCGATCATCGAGATCAACAGGAAGAGCAAGACGATCCGCAGTCCCATGGCAATTCCGATGCCTAGCTTGCGAACACGGGATTGGTCTTTTTCTGGAGCGCGTTTTGATTCCAATGAAATATAGAGGAGGTTGTCAAAGCCCAGCACAGCCTGAAGTAGGATGAGCATGAACAGCGTGCCTATAATTGCGGGGAGATTTTCCATAAGCCTAGAAATCTAGATGATAGGGTTTGGGTATAAAAAAAGCCAGCCGTGAACGGCTGGCACAAAAATTGATATTAAATTATTTATCCTTCAGAGGATTTATTTGAGTCGGAGCTACTACCTCCTGCTCTCGGGTTGAGTATTGGTAAACAACGGTATTTTGCATTTAAGGCCATAATCGCCCAGCAGGTTGCAATAACATCTCCAGTCTTTTTGGCGTGAGGCCCTTCTGATTTCCAGTGCCCATCGGGTTCCTGATATTTGATCAGGGCAGGATGTAGTTTGTCATCCCAGTCAGCCCAACTACGTCCTCCGTGGAGGTACATCGCATATGTACCATAGAACCAGTAGTGATATTTGCCGCAGCCTACAACTTGGTGCGAATGCTTGGGATCTGGGCGATGCATATTAAGATAACTGGCAGATTCATCCTGACGTTTTCCTTTGCGATTACCTATGAGCTGTTGGCAGTACATTCCAATCGAGGTTGTGCTAGGTTTAGCTTTTCCTGCGGTATATCCATAGATGCCACCAGCTTTTCCCGTTGAGACATGCTTTAAGAAGACTTCATTTTTCTTAGAAAGTTCTTCAGGGATTTTGACTCCTGCCATTTTAGCACTTTGGATTGCCATCACAACCCATCCAGTAACCGATGTGTCTGATTTTTTGTCTGTCGGGTAACCGTAGTAGCGCCAGCCTCCAGTTTCAGGGTTCTGAGTTTTTAAAAAGACATTAATTAAGTCATCCAGTGGTTTTCCGTATGCTGGGTTTTTAGTTAAACTGTACGCTTCGCTTAAGGCAAGTGTGCCGATCGCCTGCCCATACATGCGGTCGCCGTCTTGTAAGGCTCCATTGTCTCGGATTTGAGTCAAAAGCCAAGCGAGGCCCTTACTAAGAGCTTTGCCACTCTTAGTGTGATCTGCTGGTAGGTCACCATTTGAAAGGTAGCATAGAATGGCCATGCCAGTGTGGGCTACTCGCCCATGAGTGTGTTCCCAGTATCCGTCTTCTTTTTGTTGTTTGGTGAGCCAGTGCATGGCGCGTTCACGGCTGGCTTCCTGCATGCGCATCATCTCGGGTGATGACATGACTGCTTTACCGGCATCACCCCGATCTCCGAAGGAGAAACGGAGAGAACGGCGGTTTCGGGAGATATGTTCGTTTTGGCCGACGATCCCTCCGGTGACACTGGTGAGTCCTCCACTGGGTCTAGGGGCCGGTCCTCCACCACGGCGTTGGGCGTTCAGATCATTGCAAAATAGACCAAGTGCCAGAATCCAAATAGCGGTGGCCGGATATTTGTGTGATTTTTTCATAATTGGGAACCGATTTAACAAGCTCGAATACTCGAGTAATCCTAAAACAAGACGTTAGATTGTCGAGTCCCGTTACAAGGAAAATGACAGGTTGCCGGGTTGCTTTGTGCATCAGACATCGGTAGCTTCAGTTCATGCGAGTTGCTGTAGTATTGGCGTTGGCCTTGGGGATGGGGTGTTCGAAATCGACAACGCCCAGAGAAGACTCCGGATCGGGGACGCAACTGGTGGTGCCCGCTCTGAGTGGGCTGATTTTTGACGATAAAAGTGGATTATGCTTCGTGGTCGGTGAATCCATCCCCTTCACGGGAAAGGCCACTTGGCACTATGCCAATGGGCAAACGATGCAGGAAACTGAATTTGTCGATGGCAAAGAACATGGTCAGGAACGGTGGTGGTACGAGGATGGAGCCCGTGCCGGACAATGTTCGTATCAGGATGGATTGTTGGATGGGCCGTGCCTGCATTGGTATCCGGATGGGGATACGAAGGAATTGCAGGTGGTCTATCGCGGGGGGAGAAGGGATGGCGTGGAATTAGTGTGGTTTGCCAATGGCAAAGAGAAAAGTTCGGCCCGTTTTGAACAAGGGAAACAGGAAGGCGAATCCAAGGGGTGGTTTGAAGACGGAACCACGGCATGGGTTTCCAACTGGAAAGATGGCAAGGAAGACGGCCTGAATGCGGAGTTTTATCGTAATGGCAACAAGAAATCCGAACGCCAATTCAAGGCCGGGCAAATGACCGGCATCGAGAAACATTGGTTTGAAAACGGCGCCAAAGGCTGGGAATCCAACTGGAACGAAAACCGGCGTGAAGGGGTTCGTGTGGAATGGTTTGATAACGGCCAAAAAATGGCAGAAACCACCTACCGCCAAGGGCAACGCCAAGGCCCCTCAAATGGCTGGTACATGGATGGCAACAAGGCCTATGAGGAAGTTTATCAGGCCGATGAATTGGTGCGCGGCACCTACTGGGATCGGAATGGATCCGTTCAATCGCCAGATGCTGTTCCAGCCGGTTTATTGCGCCGATGGGTTTCCGGCGAGATCGAGCAGTACTACATGGGGGCAACCGTGGAGATTATCTTAATTGCATTTGGCGAGCCGGATACGGGCGGGAACGGGGCTTGGATTTATGAAAAAGTGCTGGTGGGCGACCTAAGCCAGCAATTGATGCTGGTCTTCAAGAAGGGCAAGGTCATATCCATCAAGGTGGGCAAATAAAAAACCGGCTTAGATCCAGCCGGTTAAAGGGATTTAAATTGTTTGTTTATTCCTGGCCCTTTGATTCGCGCTTCTCTTTTTTCTTTTGATTCCTGTTGGCTTGCCCGGTTTGTCCGAGGGCGAGGCGTGAACGAGGGGAGCCGGAGCTGTGCTTGCCTGCCTTCTCGTTATAAGTTTCACGGGATTCGGCGATTTTCTCGCGCAGCTCATCCAGTTTCGCCAATTGTTCATCGGTCAGCATCTCGCGCCGGAGTTTGAGAAATTGTTTGTTCAACTCCTCCAAAGCCGTTTTCTTCGCTTCCTTGGTGGTTTCTTTATTGGCAAGTACGGCCCGCTTGCGCACGGAAGTTTTGTGGCGAAGGGCGTGCAGCTGCTTGATTTGTTCGGGAGTTAGTTGAAGGAGTTTCTGAATCGCCAGATGGTTTTTTTTAGGACGCGAATTCTGGTGCCAGATGGCGTGCAACTGCGCCAGTTGTTTTTCGTTCAAGATGGCCCGGATCTGCTCCATTTTATCCTCGTGCGCTTTCTTAAGGGCGCCAATTTTATCGTCCTTGGGCAGTTCTTTGTCGTTGTGAACGGCCTTGACCGCTTCGTGATACGACTTCATAGAAGCTTTAAACGCCTCCGCAGTTTCCCCAGTTAACCCAAGGATTTCAGCGAGCGGCTTGCGCTGCATGCCGGCTTTTATGTTGGACTTGGAGGCGTTTTCTCCGCCGCCTTTTTGCGGTTGCTGGGTGCCGTTCCCTTTTTCCAGATTCAGGGGTTTGCGAATCGATTGCCGACTGGAGCTGTTGGATTGGCCTTTGCCAATTTTATTTGGGGCACCTTTGCGGTTTTGGTCTTCAGCAAGGGCGTTCCCGACCATGAGGCTGGCGGTGAGGATGAATTGTAAAAACCTAGTCATATTTATCCTTTTCGTACTTCTGAGACGGCCCATAACTACAGGGGGTTACAGACGATTTGAAGAAAAAATGTGCGGGTTGCAATCGACTCTCCGTAGGGCTAGGTTCCTGCATGCGTTTAACTTTGGCAATCCTGTGGGCGGGGTTGTGGATGGGTTGTGGTCAATCGGATGATTCAGTTTCCGGTGCGATAATAGCACCAAATGCCTCTCAAGAACGTTCTGTGTTTGCCGACGCCTTGGTGTATGACGAAACCGCAGAGCGGGCTTATCAGGTGGGGGAAGCCATCCCGTATACAGGCAAAGTGGTGTGGTTCCATGAAAACGCTCTTTTGCAGCAGGAAACTTCTTATCAGGACGGTCGTGAACACGGCCTCACTATTTGGTGGCATGAAGATGGCACCCGAGCGGGACAGTCCATGCACGTTAATGGCGTGTTGAATGGCCCCCTGATTCAATGGCATCCGGGCGGGACGGCGAAGGAGTTGCAGGTGATGTACGAAAATGGCCGGCAAGTTGGGAGTGAGGTTTGGTGGCATGCCAACGGGCGGGAGCAAAGCATTACTCCGTACGTCGCAGGATACCGGGAAGGTAAAGCCATGGGGTGGTTTGAGGATGGAACCAAATCATGGGAGGCGAAATGGGTTAAGGATGAACCGCAGGGCCAGTATTTTGAGTGGTATACCAGTGGCCAGATTAAAAGTTTGAAAACCTACGCCCAAGGTATTCAGCACGGAATTGAAACTTGGTTTTATGAGTCGGGCGGCAAATCATACGAAGTCAATTGGGTGGAAGGGAAAAAAGAGGGGGGGCTGACCGAGTGGTATGAGAGCGGGGCAAAAATGTCCGATACGATCTACCGGGAGGATCTGAAAAACGAAACTGCAATCGGCTGGTATGAGAGCGGCCTGAAGGCATATGAAACGCAATACTTTATGGATGAGGAGGTTGCCGTGCAGGAATGGACGGAAGCCGGCGAGGTCGTTCCCGCCCCCCCTGTGCCGCTCGGGTTGGTGCGAACCTGGAAGATGGGAGAGATCGAGCAGTTCTACAGAGACCGCGCTCAAAACTTTGTATTTATCGCATTTGGGCAGCCCAATAAGGTGGAAGGCGATACTTGGCTTTACAATAACATCGCTGTAGGGAAAAAATTTTGTTCGGTTCTTTTTACCTTTGCCAACAACATGGTGGCCGCAATTTCAGTTACAGCGCCGGATGAATCATGACTCTCCGTTCTTTAAATAGTCTTCCGCAGATAACACTGGCAGCTTGCGTGGCGTGGTCGATGGCTTGCGGCAAACCGGAGGTGGGGCGGGAGGGCGCGACGGATGAGGCGGGTGCGCCCTCGGTGGATCAGCCTGCAGAGGAAAACCCGCCGGAAATCGCGGCGCCCGCTACGCTGGAAGGGCGTTTGCGGTTGGATGATCCGGGTACTCGGCCGGTGTTAGCGGAGATGAATGGCCTTTACTATCAGGCTTTCGAGATTGCCGAACGTCCGTATAACGGCAAGCGAATGGAGTATCATCCGGGTGGGATTGAGAAAAAGGAAACGCTCTTTGTGGAGGGCGCGCTCAGCCGCATTACCGAATGGGATGAGAGCGGGCAGAAGCGTTCGGAGGTGAATGTCTCTCCCACGGGAGTGCGTCGTGAGCAATACTGGGATGCAACGGGGAAACCGATTGCCAAGCCCGCCGCGCCGCAGGCGCCTTTGGGGCGAACGATGAACTGGACGTTCGGTGCGGGGCGCGCCTCGATTGAGTTCGTGTATCGCGGCAAATCATCCGATATAATTCGCAAGGCGTTTGGTGAGCCGGATGAGGAGCTTAACGGGGTTTGGATTTACCGCGGTATGAAGGTGCAGGCCGCCCAGCAACTCATGACTACCGTCCGGTTCGTTATGCAAAACGACATGGTGCTGCAGGTTTCAGTCGAGCCTTGATATGCCGTTACGTTTAGATCATTTGCGCAATTAGCAAAACGGGTGTACGTTAAATTAAGCTCCTCGGGCTGGCTTCTGGAAAGGAAAACCAGCCAATGAAATTATATAATCGTTACTCGAGCCGAACGCTTCGTGCGCGTCACATTGTTAAACTTAGCCTGATTCTTACTCTGTTCGTTTTTGTCCT
>Ga0160423_10005385_pt1 | contig 10432 bp, 1 predicted proteins | sample CRUFie14St8metaG_FD_108191 | JGI IMG/M metagenome (GOLD analysis project Ga0160423, IMG submission 108191) | Marine microbial communities from the Costa Rica Dome - CRUD Field 142mm St8 metaG | ecosystem: Environmental > Aquatic > Marine > Oceanic > Photic zone | place: Costa Rica: the Eastern... | reverse complement strand
TTATTTTTTGGAGATTTTGGTTTAATTATTTTTTTGTTTTCCTCTTCTTTTAATTTAGCTAATTTTTCTTCCTCTAATCTTTTTGCTTCTTCTTCTTTTAATTTAGCTAATTTTTCTTCCTCTAATCTTTTTGCTTCTTCTTCTTTTAATTTAGCTAATCGCTCTTCCTCTAATCTTTTTGCTTCTTCTTCTTTTAATTTAGCTAACCGCTCTTCTTCTAATTTTTTTGCTTCTTCTTCTTTTAATTTAGCTAACCGCTCTTCTTCTAATTTTTTTGCTTCTAATGCTTTTTTTGCCTCTTCAATTTGCTTTGTTTTGGCTAATTTTTCCTTTTTTAGCCTTTTTGCTTTAGCCAATTTTTCATTTCTAAGATCTGGATCAACAAGAAGTGTAAAAGTGTCATGAATTGAAGTATTAATATTTTTTGCTGTTACTTTTAATTCTATCTCCTCAATATCGCCTTTAATTTCTTTATTAATTATGAATTTTCTCTGTGATGGTAAAAAATTAATCCATTTAGGTAAGGGGCTATTATTCGCTAAATTTGCACTATAATTTATATATCCTGATCCATCTAGCTTAAAAGTTTCATTATTAAACTGAAATTCATTAAAATTGCCACCATCAATATTTTTAGCAATTGGATTTTGTTTATTAATAGGTGAAACAACTTTAGCTAAATATTTTTTCCCATTTTTTTGAAAATTATTTTCAATCAAATTTGCATATTCTTTTATACCTAATTTTTTAACATTTTCTTCAGTCACATCAATACCAGTCGAACTATAAATTTGTCCAATAGTGTGTTGTAATTTAGTAAATGCAATGTCATATCTAAGTTCAGCAACTAATAAACTAGCCTGTTCCCTGATTACCTCTAGTTGACCAAACCTTGCGATTTTTTGTGCATTTTTTACTTGATCAGTAATTTTTTTTGATACCTCATAATATCTTTGTGCTGTTTCAAACTCTTCTAAAGCTAATTCGTAATCAATTTTTGCGATATGAACTTGTGATAAAACAGTCATAGATAAAGCCAATCGCTGCTCTCTTATAACTTCAGTATTTATTTCATTCATTTTTTTGATTGTTGGATAATTAAATACATTTAAAAGGTTTGCACCAATGGTTGCTCCAAAAGTAGTATTAGTTTTTTGTGCTAAAAAATCGTTTGAAGTTGATGTATAAGCTGCATTAAAATTTAATCCAGGTAAAAGAGATAATACACCAGCTTTTGCTTGTTCAACCGATATTCTCTCTTCGTAATGTTTTTCAACTAGCTCTGGTCTATGTTGTAAAGCATAAATTTCCATTTCTTCTAATGTCATATCTAAAACATTTAAAGGCTCTTTAGTTTCAATTAATTTAAATTTTTGATTAGGTAATAAACCCATTAAAGTTCCTAATTGAATTTTTGCATCAATAAAACTTTGTTTTTGTGTTTGTAAAGCTCGCTGAATATCTAGTAATTCTTTTTGATACAATAATGCATCCATAGGTTTAGAAAGTAACAATTCTTCTATTTTTTTAGAGTCATTTAATGCTTCATTAACATCATCAAGTAAAGGGTCATATTTTTTCAACATTTTATCAGCCGACATAGAATTCCAATATGATCTGATAACTTCCTTTACTATATTATGAGCTGCTTTTGTTTCATTTTCCTCTGAAATTAAATATCGATCTGCATTTTGCCCTGCTTTAATATAGGACAATCCAAAATCAAGAGCATTCCATGTAAACCCTATATCTTGGTTTAATAAATCTCTATTTGAAGAGGTAGAGTAATCTTCCCCAATGCTTCCTGCCAGATCTGTATTTGGTACAGTTGCACTTGTTGTTGCTTTATAATATTCACTTCCAGAATAACCTGCATTTGCGGCTAAAGCTGGTAACATTTCAAATTTTACTTTATCAATTTGTCGTTTAGATAAAGCATTTTCTAAAAGTTTTACTCTTAATTCTTTGTTATTTTTAATAGCAAGTGCAATTGCTGTGTATAAATCAATTTCTAAATCTTCTTCCCAATTTAAATTATTGTTTTTAATTTCCTCAATTTTTTTTATATCTTCAACTGCAGATGAGAAAATTTGAGAAGTTTCAATTGGCTCTAAGTTTCTTGCACATGAAGCAAGAAAAACCATTGAAATTATTCCAAATAATTTAATTAATTTAGACATCGTTGTTATATATATATAAATCTTAATTAAGCTATTTTAATTTTTGTGTGATAATTAAAATACAAAGTATCACCATTTTGGGCGTAAATTATGTTCTATAATGGTCATTTTTTCATTAACAGACTAATATTCGCAAATGCCTAAAAAGAAAATCTTTATTGAGGCGCTTGAACAAAGAATTATGCTCGATGGAGCAGGAGCTTCTACATTTTTAGATATAGTAGATGACAGCAATAAAGAAAAAAACTCAATTAAAAGTACAAAAGAAACTATAAAATTTAAAGAAATTAAATCAGTTGATAATAATGAATTGCCATTTGCAAATGTTACAAGAGATAAAATAAGAAAAAAACAAATCGTTTTTATTGATAAACAAGTAACAGATTATGAAACTTTAATAGATTCATTTAATAAAAATACTAAAGTTATTTTAATTGAGTCTAATGAAGATGGATTTAAAAAAATTGAAAAATCTTTAGAAGGTGAGAAAAAGTATTCTGCTATCCATATTATCGGTCATGGAAGTGTTGGACAAATTTTGTTTGGTAATGCACTTCTAACCAGTGACAATATAGATGATTATAAATCAACATTAAAAAATATTGGACAAAATTTAACTGCAAAAGGAGATATCTTATTTTATGGTTGTAATATTGCAGCTAATGAAAAAGGTGAAAATTTAATAAAAAGAATTTCAAAAATTACTAAAGCAGATATTGCTGTATCAGATGACATCACTGGTAAAGGGGGAGACTGGGTACTTGAAAAGAAATTTGGAATTATTGAAACAAAAAATATTGAAGTTGCAGACTATGAAAGTTCACTAGCAAATGGTGTTGCTTCTACTAATTCACGAGTGACCGAAAACCATAGCAATACAAATTATAGTAATGATAGTGCTGGGATAAATCACGCATCAACGTTTGTTATTTCAAAGGAAAGAACAGGAATAACATCTGGAACACTAAGCTTTGAACATAGAATTACAGGAGGAACTTCAAGCTCGACTCCTTCAAGTGGCACCTATGCTGCATCAACAACTAATCCAGTAGATGTTTATATGATTTTTTGTAATGAAAGTAATAACAAAAAAAGTTACAGATATCAAAGAATAGGTGAGATTACTTTTGATAATGAAATAATTGGTATAAATTTAGTAAGCACTGGGACAGTATCAGGAATTAGTGATCCAAGTGGAACTTATACTATGAAATCTGGTAGAATATATGAAGGTAACAACCATTTTAAACCTTATAAAAGTAGTTATGGTAACGATGTAAAAGAAGATGATTGGATAGCTATTTCATCAAATCAAAAAAGTTTAAAAACTGGTGTTAAGAATGGTAATCAGGGTGATTTTTTTAGAATATTTGTTAAAGGAACTCCATCTAATACAGATCCAGTTGCACAAAACGATGTAGGAGTAGTAAATGAAGATGCAACTTTAACTGTTGCAAATAGTTCAAATGCAAATGTTACAGGCTCTTATGATGCAAACGGAGAACACTCTGGTGATATAATGGATACCAGTTCAGGCTCACACACTGATAGTGATGCAGATGGTGATGCAATTGAAGTTACTCATATTCAACATAGTTCAGCAGGTTCTGCAACTGCAGTAACTGATGTTACATATTCTCATGGTACAGCAACTTCAGTCACAGGTACTTATGGAACTTTAACTATCGGTTCGGATGGAAGCTATGAATATGTTGCAGATCAAACAGCTGCAGATGCTCTAGCCTCTGGAGAAAGTGCTACTGATGTATTTACTTACACAATTACTGATGCGAATAGCGCAACTGCTACAGCTACACTTACAATTACAGTTTTAGGTGTGAATGATAGTCCTGTTGCACAAAATGATGTTGGGGTAATTGTAGAAAATGGTACTTTAACGGTTGCAAATGGCGCAAATGCAAACGTTTCTGGCTCTTATGATGCAACGGGAGAATATTCTGGAGATGTAATAAATACAAGTTCAAGCTCACATTCTGATAGTGACTTAGATACCTCAGACTCTTTAAACATAACTCAAATTAAAAAAAATGGTGGAACTAATTCGGCCGTATCTTCTGGAAGTTCCTATAACAGTAGCGGAACATCTGTGACAGGCACTTATGGTACACTAACAATTGGAGCTGATGGTTCTTACACTTATGTTGCTAATACAGCAGCTGCTGAAGCGTTAGATGCAGGTGATGAAGAAGATGATGTTTTTGTTTATACATTAAGTGACGGTACCGCAACGACAACTGCTAATATTACAATAACAGTTTTAGGTGCCAACGATACGCCTGTTGCACAAAATGATGTTGGGGTAATTGATGAGGGACAAACTTTAACAGTTTCAAACGGTGATAATGCAAATGTTTCTGGATCTTTTGATGCAGACGATGAACATTCAGGGGATGTAATTGACACAAGTTCAAGCTCACATTCTGATAGTGATGCAGATGCTTCTGCTTCTTTATCAGTTTCACAAATTAGAACTGGTGGTACAGAAGGCAGTGGAACCATTGGAACTTTAGGTTCAGCTTTATCCGGTACGTATGGTTCATTAACAATGAATGCTAATGGTTCATATTCTTATGCTGCAAATAATAATATTTCTGGTCTTGATAGTGGGGAGAGTGTAACAGACGTTTTTAATTATACTGTGTCTGATGGTACTGCAACAGATGATGCAACCTTAACAATAACTATTTTAGGTTCAGGTACTGCAATTAATGCAGCAAATGATACTGATAGTGTTAATGAAGATGCAACAGTTACAAAAACTGGATCTCAAGACGATCTATTAAATGATGATGCAGGTGACAGTATTACTGTTACTCAAGTAAAACCAAATGGTGGATCTTATTCAAGTGTTCAAGCTTCAAGTACTTATAATAGTAATGGGACATCGATTACTGGAACTTATGGAACTATAGTATTTGGTGCAGATGGTTCTTATACATATACTGCTGATCAATCAGCTGCAGATGCGATGGAAGCAGGTCAAACAGAAACTGATGTGTTTGTATATGAAATTACAGATAGTACAGGTGCTACAACAACTGCAACATTAACAATTACTGTTACAGGGGTAAACGATGCCCCTACAGCACAAAATGATGCTGCTTACATAAACGAGGGTTCAACATTAACAGTTTCTGATGGTGACAATGCAAATATTACTGGTACCCTAGACGCTACAGGTGAGCACACAGGTGATGTAATACATACGAGTTCAAGTTCACATCAAGATAGCGATCCAGATGTTAATCCTACTTTGACAGTTAGTGCTATCAGAAAAGGCTCATCCGAAGGAAATGGAGATGCAGGAACTGTTGGAGCATCTTTAAGCGGAACTTATGGTGCATTAACTATTAATGCAAATGGTTCTTATACATATGTAGCAAACAGCAATATCACAGGTTTATATTCAGGGGACAGTCGAACAGAATATTTCAATTATACTTTAACAGATGAAGATGGTGCAACTGATACAGCAGTAATACAAATAACTATTTTAGGTCAAGGAACTGCACCTACAAATAATGATCCTGTTGCAAGAGATGATGCTGGTTATATTAATGAAGGCGCAACTTTAACAGTTTCGGACGGTGATAATCCAAATGTTTCTGGTTCTTATGATGCTACAGGTGAACATACTGGAGATGTTATAAATACGAATAGTACCTCAAATTATGATACGGATGCTGATGGTGATACTTTAACAGTGGCTTCCTTTAGAACTGGCGGAACAGAAGGGAGTGGAACGGCTGGAGTTTTGGGTTCAGCTTTAACTGGAACATATGGTCAATTAACCCTTAATTCTAATGGTTCTTATTCATATGTTGCAAATCAAAGTGCTGCAAATGCTTTAGCTTCAGGTGAAAGCGCAACAGATAGTTTTAATTATACAATTTCTGATGGGAATGCCGGAACAGATACAGCTGTATTAACAATTACAATTTATGGAGTGAACGATGCTCCAACAGCTGTAGATGATACTGATAGTGTTGATGAAGATGGAACTGTTACTAAAACAGGTTCTCAAGATGATTCATTAAATGATGACAGTGACTCTGATACAAGTGATACTCTTGTTGTAACTCATATTCAACCTGGTAGTGGTTCAACTTCTACTGTTTCGTCTTCAAGTACTTATGATAGCAATGGTACATCTGTAACGGGTACTTATGGAACTTTAACAATTGGTGCAGATGGATCTTATACTTACACAGCGGATCAAGATGCAGCTGATGCTTTGGATGCAGGAGATGAAGTAACAGATGTATTTACTTACACTATTTCTGATGGCAATGGTGGAACAGATACAGCTACAATCACGATAACAGTAACAGGCATTAATGATGCACCGGTTGCACAAAATGATGAAGGGGTTGTAGGTGAAGATGATACATTATCAGTTTCTAATGGAGCAAATGCAAGTGTAACAGGTTCTTATGACGCGGCAGGGGAATACTCTGGAGATGTAATAGACACCAGTTCAAGCTCCCATACAGATAGTGACGCTGATGATAGTGCTTCCCTATCTATTTCTGCGATAAGAACAGGACAAGAAAGTGGATCAGGAACATCAGGTACAGTTGGTCAAGCTTTAACAGGAACGTACGGTCAATTAACTATAAACGCTGATGGTAGTTATACGTATGTCGCTAATCAAAATGCTGCAGATGCTCTAGATTCAGATGGTGCTTATGATTATTTTACTTACACATTATCTGATGGATCAGCAACTGATACAGCAGAAATTAAGATTTTGGTTTTAGGAGATGATAATGATAGACCAACTGCAACAGATGGATCAGTATATATAAATGAAAATAATACAGATGCAACTCACGGTACCAGAACTGCATCAAATATAACTTATACTTTTTCTTCAACTGGTTCTGAATTTAATTATAGCGATGCAGAGAGTGATACGTTTACTAAAATAAGAATTAAATCTTTACCCTCAAATGGTACTTTACATAGACTTGATGCTAATGGATTTATAACTGGAACATTTTCGATAAATGATTTTGTCGAAAATTTTGATAGAATTCATTACGTGCCTGATGCAAATTCCGAAGCAGATGATTCTTTCAATTATAGAGTTAATGATGGCAGTCTAACTAGCTCATCAAATAACACAATGAACATTTATGTAAATGCTGCGCCAGTTGCAGTTACAGATACAGACACAATTACTGTAGGTGACTCTGCAGCTACAGGAAATGTGATTACTAATGATACTGATAGTGATGACAGTACTTCTGTAATGACTATTACAGGTGTTGGCGCTGGTGCTGAAAGCTCAACATTACCTAATAGAAATGTTGGTTCAGCAGTTTCAGGAACTTATGGATCTTTAACTTTAAATAGTAATGGATCTTATAGCTATGATGTATCAGGAAATGCTGCTTCAATTGCTCTTGCAAATGGCGCTACTGCAACAGATACATTTTCATATAAAGTAAAAGATGATGAAACAAATACAGGATCCAAAGCTTTAGATATTGGAATAATTACATTTACTATAACTGGAATTGATGAAGTAGTTACAGCAAATAATGATACTATTACAGTTTCGACATCAGAGGGTTCTAAAACAATCACTAATGGTCATGCTAAAGATGCTGAGGGAAATGATAGCAATAATGGAGATGGAGACACTCTCACAATAACAAATTTTGCTGTAGGGAAAACCGAAAATGCTGGTACTACATCTGTTGCTGGTAGCACACTTACAGGTTCATACGGTACTCTAAAACTAAATGCTGATGGTAGTTATACTTATACAATCAATGATAGTTTTATTCAAGATGAGGGAATGTCAGCAGGTACAGAGGTAAAGGATTATTTTTGGTACACAATAACAGATGGAAATGACACTGATCAGGCAGTCATTACTATCAAAATTATACATCAAGGTAGTGGTGGAGGAAATGAAGGTGATCTCATAGGACCCGATCCAGGACCTGACCAAGGAGATGAGTCTGGTGATGAAAGTTCTTCTGACAAAAAAAGCAAAGGAAAACAAAATAAAGATAGTAGAAATGAAAAAAAACAAAGAAGATCTGAAAAAATTGATACTCCTGAACTTGAATTACCACCATCGAATACCAGAGATGGAGCAGAATTTAATCAAGGATTAAAATTAGTAGATCTAGTAGCAGAGTCTAATTCAGTTGATGCAAGCGGCGATGAAGACATCGACTCATTAAAAGCCAAGTTCACTAAAGATGGAATGAAAGTGAAGTTTAAGGTTTTTAATGATGAGGGAAAAGAAATTCAAAAATATTATGGAATTATGAAAGACGGTTCACCTTTACCTAATTGGATCACAGTTGATCCTAAAACAGGAAAAACGGTTACCAATATTCCAAAAGGAGTAAAATCAGTTGAATTTAAAATTGTTGCAATTGATCTAGATAATAATGAAAAGCAAGTTACCGTTGTAATTGATCCTAAAAAAATTGCTAAGGATAAAGATATTTTAAAAAAAATAAGAAAAGCTAATAAAACTAAAGTAGACGTAAAAACAGATGGTACAGTTCAATTGCAGTCAACTGATGAGACAGGCGCTATTGATCAAACAACATCTAACGTATTAAATAATAATAAATTTACAGAATTTTCAAATTTAGAGCCGACTGAAAAATTAGATTTAAAAACTAAAATAATCGAAAATAAATTCATTCTAGATATACCAACTGAATTTAAAGAAAGCTTTAAATCTATTAAAATACTTCAAAAAGATGGTGAAGAAATTCCAGAATGGATAAAAATAGATCCAGCAACTGGCCAAATTATTGCAGAGCCACCAAAAAATGTTGAAAATATAAAATTAAAAATAATAGCAGAGACCGAAGATGGTAAAATTTCAGTCAAAGAAATTGAACTTGATTTTAAAAAAGAAAATGAAAATTCTAGAAAATTAATTGATCCAGAGACTAATTTTGAACCACTAAATGTTCAGCTTGCTAAAGAACAAGCTAATTTTGATAATTATGGTGATAAGCTCTTAAGAAGTTTGTAATTTTAAACTCTCATCCTAAGTTATTTGTAATAAACTACTCAAATTTAGTCACTTTTTGTCCATTTCTAGCAGTATAATTCAAGGAGACCCATTTTGGTCAAGTCATTAACTCAATTTTAAATAAAAACTGTTAAAAAAGTTTGAAAAATGGATGTTAAATATAAAAATAATAAACTGAAAAAGCTATTTATAGAGCCCTTAGAGCAAAGAATAATGCTTGATGGTGCAGGGGCTTCTACATTTTTAGATTTAATTGATGAGCGAAATCAACAACAAATTAAAACAAATTCTTCAAATAAAGACATATATAAAGAGGGAGACAAAACTTCCGACATACCATTTACTAATGTTGCAAGAGATAAAGTAAGAAATGATAGAAAAAATATAGTTTTTATTGATAGTGCAGTTCAAGATTACGAAGTAATTATAAACAGTTTTAAAGAAAATACAGAATTTTACCTAATTAATACAACTGAGGATGGATTTAAAAAAATTAACGAAACTCTAAAAGATAGAGAAAATATTGATGCGCTTCATCTTATTGGTCACGGATCAGCTGGAGAAATTTTATTTGGTAATGCATTTTTAAATAATGAAACAATTGATAGTTATCAATCTACGTTAGCATCCATTGGTCAATCCTTAACAACAAGTGGTGATATTTTATTTTATGGTTGTAATGTTGCAAGCACAGATCAAGGTGAACTTTTAATTAAAAAAATCTCAGAAATCACCAAAGCAGATATTGCAGCATCAGATGATATTACCGGTAAAAGCGGGGATTGGGTTTTAGAGAATAAACTTGGAATAGTTGAAACTCAAAATTTTAAAATAGGAGGATATAACCATGATCTAGTTTCTTGGAGTGACATGTCTTCAAGTTCAAACTCAGTTGGAATTTCTCATCTTAATGGAACTCAAATTGAAACAAGCTCAACACCTGATCTGACTAAGGATGCGAGAGATAATGGTATTGCAGAGGGTGCATCTGCAGCACATGATTGGTTTGTGTATAGAGAAAGGAGTGGAGTTTCAATTTCTACCAACACCTATGTTTCAGAAGTGGATATAGATGGTGGAATGCAAGCCTTATCTGCCAGTAATGGCACTGGCGATGTAAGTACGGCTCTTAGAACTTTAAATCAAAATACGGGTTTATCAAGTGCCACAGTAAGTTCATATTATGTATATTATACTGATACAAATAAAAATGGAT
>Ga0160423_10005384_pt1 | contig 10432 bp, 11 predicted proteins | sample CRUFie14St8metaG_FD_108191 | JGI IMG/M metagenome (GOLD analysis project Ga0160423, IMG submission 108191) | Marine microbial communities from the Costa Rica Dome - CRUD Field 142mm St8 metaG | ecosystem: Environmental > Aquatic > Marine > Oceanic > Photic zone | place: Costa Rica: the Eastern... | reverse complement strand
GTTGTCGAAGCGTTTGATGTGTACGAGATGCAAGACTTTTACCGAAGAGAACCAGGAGTTTTTGAAGCTGGGCGGTTACGTGTGTTAAACTTACTAGCGGCCTCTGCTACCAACAACTTCATACGCGAGTTGCGGACAGATGCACGGGAGGTGAGTCCATCTAATATTTAGTGGGATAAAGGGGGACTTCTATGCATGTAGGCGTGGAGACAAAAAGTTCTTGAATATATTGGGCGCGCTGATAAAATTTCTGATGCGAGCCCACAGACCTGGCTGATAAAATCTATCTTCTGGATATCTGAGTATCATCGTGATGCGCGAGCATTGGAAAATGCGACATATTACGCTGATTCGTTACTTCGCAACAGCAACGAGATCTCGTGTAGTGCCAGGCTTGTGAAGGCTGCAATTTTGTTCCATGAAAAGAGATATGCCGATGCACTACAACTATACACGCGTGCTCTGCGCTCCGACCCCAGAGCAGCAGGTTCAAGTGTGCGTATTGGCATTGGGCTTTGTGCTTACCACCTTGGAGATACAAATACTGCCCTTGCTGCCCTTGAACGTGCTGTTGCTCTTTCTCCAAGATGCGTTCCAGCTCTAGTGGCAACTGCGTTTCTGCGACTCATACGTGCAAGTGAACTTGGCATTGGGGAGAACAGCATTAAAAAGTCAGCAGGTTCCCTGCGCCGAGTATGCGATACTTAATATATTCAAAATCAAATAGGCAGTGCTGCAAGATCCGCACCAGAGTAGGCAGGGGGTCTGGAATGAAGCGACACCATTGCTTATTCGCGCACGAGACTTGAATCCTGCATACTCTGTTGCCCTTAATCATCACGCCAACTACATGTTCTGGGAGCACCAAGAAGCCTTGTTCGTTGGCTACGCCCAATCGAATGTTGCATGCATTCTGTCTTACACTGACCCGAGAGCACTGCTCAAGTCTGACGCACATATCAGGGTAGCGTTCGAGCAAAATAACAAACAAGCACTTGAAACCCGAGTTTTGAAAATAACACTGGAACCTGGCTCAAAGAATTGGTGGCGAGTGAAGTTAAGTTCCACATTACCATTGCTTTCAAAAAATGAGATACATAAAGTAGCAATACGAATCATACGCACCCCTGAGATTGAAAAATTGGCAAGCCGAGCATATCACTGTGGTTTCCTGTGTCTACTAGTCCACGACCATGAATATTTCAATCCAGGCACCACGGTGCCTGAAATTCAAGCCGAGGCCTACTTCATTTTGGGTCGTAGCCACCATGGAAGTGGCAACATGAAGGTAGCGATGCCTTACTATACACAAGCCTGCAAATTGTCGCCAAGTTTTGCCTTGGCGCAGTATCGCCTTGCACAAGTAGTACTCGGCGTGATATTTTGCCCTGTCAGTAATTTTGACATGGTGCGCTTGACCTAGGTCCAGGCTGCATTGGGTGATTTGCCAATGGCCCTTGAAGCGGCAGAGACTGCCCTTGCGTTAGCGCCTCACGCACCCGAGGTCCTCCAATTGGCTGGGATTTTGCGTCTCGAATCACACGCTTTCCACACTTCTCACGAAGTCTTAAGTCTTGCTGTTGCCGCAGACGCTGATAACCATCTCACTTGGCTTGCATTGGCTATGTCGTTAGAACGCAGAGTTATAATGGGTAGTCGCGACCCGGCTGTGATTGCAAGAGTTGTTGACGCGTATTGTACTGCTGCCGACCTTCTGCGTGATCGTGGCATTCCAGTTCCATATCAAGTGTCAAACAACACTGGTGTGCTTCAATTTGAGCTCCATAATATAGTTTCTTCCCAGGCGGCCTTTTTGGCAGCCCTGCGTGATTGCAGCAGACGCACTCACTTCATTGGTGAAGTTCATTATGAAGATATGGAAATTGATCCTAATGTATTACTCGCTGTCGGTCTTGCCAAATCTCCTCGTGAAAACGCAAGGTCGTGTCAAATCTGGAAGTGCGTGGATGGGGAAGCATGGCTAGACTCAGTCGATTGTTGCAAATTGTGGACGACTGGTCATACCGTTCTTGCCTTGCGCATAGGTGAGCGCATTCGCATTGGAAATGGTGATGATGCCTGCATCGTTCGAGTAAGGGGCATCTGCGCACTGGAGATCACCGATGAAATGAAAAACACAAGAGATCTCAGCACCTTGCATTCATGTGGGCAGAGTTTTTCTATTGCACTTTCTGAGCCGTTGCGTCGTTATTCTGGAGCCAAAATACAAAGTATTAAAATTTACCACATTCAAGCACTTGAGCAACATTGTACTGATAAAGCAATTGCGTCTGTATATGCCAACCTTACACAGCTCCATGTCGCAGCTGGTGATGTCATCACTGCTGGCGAGCTCGCCACGAATGCAATACAGATAGTACCTACCAACATTCGCGGGATGCTGTTAGGTGCGAGACTGGCCCTCATTACCAGAAACTTGGATCAATGCCGTATATATCTTGATGAAGTCAATTCACTCGCCTTTGATCACCTTCAAAAATTGAACAACACTGCCTCATCAGGGTTGTTCGAGGGCAGCAACCGAGCGCACATAGTTGATGCACTTGTATTTTCAGGCGGTATTTGGGTCGAATTGAAAGAGTTTGGTAAGGCCCGTAGTTTACTAGGAGACTCTCAAAGACTCTGTGAAGATAATGAAGATAAATTCCTTTCACCATTGTATTCAAATGTTGCTATAAGCAAACTTCACCTTTTCACCAACCCTCATGGGATTGAACTTGCTGTTGATCGTGCCCTCGCAGCCCTGAAAGCCTGTGCCTCATGTGATGTGGTTCTAGAAAATATATCTCAACAGCTAGCGTCGTCTATTTGCGCAACTTTACATCTCATGACCACACTTTTCAGGCTGCGCGAGCCCTTGGAGTTGTATTGATGGGATTTTGTCAGCTTGACGATGCGGCTCATATTTTTGAACGGTTGCAAGATGGTGTCACAACACGTACCGTAGATGCAAGAATTAATTTGGGAAATTTCAACTGCACGCGTGGTCGATGGTTAGAAGCGGCAACAGAATATACTGCCAGTACAAACAGCACACCGACAACGCAAGACTCGACTCAGAACAGCCGAGCCGACCTACAATACTTGCTGTCTAGGGCATATTTTGGAGTGAACGACGTAAAAGCGTCACGGTGGACTTTGACAGCAGCAGTTCACTTGAATCCCAATAGTTTGTCCTTTCGTCGGCATTGCCACTAAGACATGGTCAAAGGATACTATTGGAAAATGCCCAGGCTATCATACTATAATCAGAACCATTAACTGTGACCTACAACGAGGTTTGATGACCTTCCCCTTCCAGGAGCACTACCCCCAGCACTCTCAGGCTATGGCTACCAGATGCCCACTATGTACGATGCGCATGCATTTTATTTATTTATTCAGTATGATAGTGTCGTCCTCCTAGGGCCCATAGGGGAAGAGAAGCCAGACTCGGAGCCCAAGGATTCCTTAGAGTATCCAAAAATGCGCACTTTTGGGGATGAAGGGACCTGGGACTGACACACCTCGGGGTGTTCTAAGGATGCGTCGACACTACTAGTTACTGGGGAAGAGGTCACCGTGACTGTCGAAGTACCCGGGCCGTGACCATATTCTGGCCTGTCATTTTGACCCCCCTTCTTTTTGAGTCTTGTTAAACGTACAAGTAGATTATCGTAGCTGGCATGTGCCACTGAGAGCGCAACCAGGTCGGGGGGAGTGTTCATGTTTCCTCGTCATGGCGTGTACGTGCATATTTGTTTTATTACATTTCTAAGCATACAAGTCTAATGATTTATGAGCGTGGCGAATACTACAGTACTAGTACGGCTGCCAGTGAAAATAGTCATGGCGGTCACCCTATATTGCTCGAAAACGGTGTACACTGGCAATGGTTTGACTCGGACCCGGGCCCTTTATCATCTTTGGCCGCCTCAACTTTTCCGTCGCACTTTAAGAACTACGAGAAGCCTGAGTAGTAAATTTTAGAATGAGGAGGCTGTCGAGTACAGACCACGACTCCTCCACTCCGAGAAACTAGGGTAAACTTGAACCCAAATTTCCGTCGCAAAGGGCGCGTACGCGTCAGCGGCTCGGAAGGCGTGGTCTAACGACGCGACAGATGAGGAGGCCAGTATATAAGGCTCCGAGTCAGCGTGACGCTGCTACCGGCAAGGACAGTGATATGCCACGATTCCTTCCCAGTGGCCCCAATGCAGGGAACTCTGACCAGGACCGGGTGGTCACCGTTTCGTTTAAAGGGGCTATTTAGGCATATAATTCCGCTAAGATACTCACAATGACAATAGAAGATTGATTGCACGTTTCTATGATAGTCTCAACAATCCAATGAACCATCCTCACAGCGAAATATTGGGACGACAAAGCCACAATCATCAAGAGTGCCCTTCCGCCCTTGCCCGTCGCTGGAACCAAAGCCAGAGAAGCAAGTACAGGAACCAGTTGTTTGGTCGCAGAGCCCCCGACCAGAGCAGACCTCGTCCTCCTTGGTTCCCTTTACATGCTCTTGAACAGAGGCCGAGTCTACATCAAGCAGGCTAACCTGAAGAAGCGGCACATCACCAGTCGGTGAGAGGAACTCTACAGTTGTAGAGGATCCACCCTCTGAGCAGATTGTCGTCTGATCTGAGCTCACAGCACCAAGACTTACATCTACAATCGTGCTCAATGATTCAAGAGCGACCTCGACTTCAACAAGATTCGCTGTTGACCTGTGGGTTTGGAAACCCCTTAATGAATCGATTCGTGAGCTTTTCAAGGACACCGCGGGGCGTTTGAGTCAAACGCGCAGTCTGTCAGCACATCAATTCCACAGTCGATTGTCGGCGAAAACGTAGAATCAGAGCCGCCGAAGGAAGAGATGCCTTGCAGTAGAGAGTTTGAATTTCGTTAGATTGTCCATTGGTATGTGGGTTATCTCCGGAGGTACAAGAAAAAAGTGAACAATCGTAGCCAAAAAATCCATCGTGGCACATGCAGCCCTGTACCTACATTAACACATAATAATTCGACCACTTGGGCAACACGCATACCATATCAAAATCCCAGGTCAGTTGATTATTTGGCGTAGATCCATAGGTGAAGAGAGCATCGTCCCCGTTGATTGTTGCGTGCTCAGCTAGTTGACCCATCGTGAGGCATTCCCCGCGGCCATTACAGGCAGGGCCATTGGGCTCTTTGCCCGGACAACTCATGACATTACATGCAGCACCTTCAAAACCCTCCATGCAAGAGCAGGTGCCAGTAACTCTATTGCAGGTACCCATATTTGAGCATTCTACAATGTCGTCTGTCATGTGTGCATAATCGTCTCCGGTTGTAGGCCGCCCAAACCAAGTCTTACCATACGGGCAAGTAAGCAAGGAACAGTCAGCGCCAGTCCAACCTTGCTGGCAGTCACAGCGATAAGTTGGTTTACCTTGACAGGTCCCTTTCATATTACACGGACTGTTTTCGTTTGGACAGTCAACTAGCTGCTGGCTGGCATATCCGCAGTCACCCCGTTGGCCTTCGTTACCATAACCATCCGATGTGGTCATATAGTCCATGCAGCTACAGACGCCTATCTCTTCATCACAAATTCCTCTATTTGAGCCTACATCTTTGTTCTGAAGCGTGCTAAGTACGTGTGGACACGTCGAAATCTTACAAGGTTCATCTTCCTTGGTCCCAGCGCGAACCTCGGAGACGGATACTTTTGGACTGGTACTAGCAGAAAGCGCCAGGCCATTGCCATCCGCGACAATCAGAGGCAAATTGCCAAAGTCTTGAAGGAAATCAATTTTTGTCAAAGTTGAGGAGGCAGAGCAAAATGCTTGGCCTAATCGAAAGAAAATCAGTACTTCATCACTGCACATTGTCATGATCCTTATAATCAGACACTGTGAACTATATAACCATTCATTTGGACGGACAATGCCGGTCCATAGTCACTTGAAATTGTCGAAAGGGCTTCGAGATAGCCCTGCACCTCGTTGTCACTCGCATAATACCTATTATGGGCATACTCATCACCACTGACCTCTAGTAACTACAGGAAGGACGTCAATTGTGATACGGAATTCGATCTGTATGCTTGTTTCGGAATGACAAAACAACATAGCCCGAATCTGCTTTGCATTCTATTTGCTGCTGCGCCGTCACTTGTAGCTCAGACCTGCCATCAGGTTTCCTCGATTTATGGTCATCTAGGCGCTGAATCGGGCGGATTATCAACGACACTCTCAGTGAGGGGGTCGTCCCCAGTCGGGCAAGAGCGTAGGGAGCAGTCAGGACCAAATATACCGTGATCACAGTTACATCCGTACATCATTTCCGCATCCCAGTTAGACAAGTATGTATAGACGGGACCTTCGCCTGGGTCTTTCAGGGAGGCGTAATACCTAAAAAAGTGCATTAAACATATTGAAATCGTCCTCGTGAAATTGGAGTACTTCATGTTTTGACATCGTCCTCGTCCATTACAGGCGTCTGGACAGGACTTGCGTTCACAAGCAGCTCCTTCAAAGCGCGATTCCTCACAAAGGCAGATCCCAGAAGTGCGATCACATGTACCACGATTAGAGCATTCGGCGTTATTGTGCGCATCGTCTGTGCCTGCGCGCGAAGGAGCCAAGATTCACTCTTGATTATAGATTACAACATATGTCCCAGTAGGGAGCATTGACATACCAATGATAGTGTCAGCTGCATCCGCCCAAGCTGAACCAAGAGGACACGTTTTCAGCGAGCAATCAGCACCTGTCCAGCCATTGAAACACCTATGCTGTGTAGTCGCGTAAAGTCTCAACATGGGACTGCACGCACTCGCAAACACGAGTGAGGGGGCAATTGCCATGTCCACTGCATAAATTGGGACATGGCGAGTAGCCCGCTCGTGCCAGCGGGTAGAAGGTGATCGCAATCACCACGATCTCGAGCGCGCGCTTCATCTCATGCGTCAATACATCTCATTCTAGTTACTACCTCGAGAAGCTCGGATACTGCGTCTGTATCCGGGATATAAGGTGAACTTAGCAATGTCGTAGCGGGTCCTAGGCAGCCTCGTGAGAGACGCCCCCGTTGGGATAAAAGTTGGACTAGATCTTGAAGGAACAGACTACGGTGACTGGCACTGGCACTCAGGGCCGGGCGGCGAGCCAGCCTGAGCCGCCTGAGCGCGTGCCCGGACCCGCTAAAACCCTTCCTTTTGCCGCCAATGGCACTTAGTTCCTCGCACTTGGCGTGATTTGGAGCCCCAAGGCCGGGCAAAAGAAAGACACCGTGACGCCCCCCGGCCCTCCAAAAGTGCCCGTCCAAAGTGGCCCGGGCCCGTCTCAGGCTTCAAGTCCAGCAACGTCTGCATCTAATTGAGCTTGTAGCTCATCCATGTTGTTAATTTGAGTTCGTGTGTATTATATTATATCATTTGAGTTCGTGCATCTCTATGTAATACGAGAGTGTGTCATAATTACGTTGATTGAATGCCAGTGTAGGCCCGGATACCGTGACCGTGACTCACTGGCAGGCTCAGGCTAGTATGTGGATAGGGGGGAGGGGAACCTACGAGGCCGGGCCCGGCCCGGCCCGGGCCCGGGGGGCCGCGGCGCGCTAGGGTAAGATTTCCCGCATTGGCCCGGGGTTTCAAGTTCAAGTTCAACTTGAATTTGCTTGCTATCATCATGATGGGCAAAAACTTAAACTGAGCAAAGGACAAATCGAGTTCCCAATAACTAGTCTGTGGGCATTGTACTAGGCCTTAGAGGAGACCAGGGCAACTGAATGAATCAATGCCTGCCAGTGTGCATGCTTCAAGTTATTCAAGTTTTCAAGTTAGGTATATGTACCGTAGGTATAAATGTAGAGTAACTAAATTGATACAAAATGACTGATTGTAACTTTACTGCAGAATCAGCAGCGCAGGTAAATGCAGTATTCGAATTCTCTCAGAAGGCTGTCGCTGTCAGCACCAAGCCGAGCTAAATGATTATCTGCAATCCAAGTCCATCAACCAGTTATTCATTCAGATTGGTACGTCCTAATTTGTCAATTAGTCTTTACTGGAGCCGTCAAAGTGGAGTCACTGTTGATCGAAAAGCCGGATAATCCCATTGGTTTTATTGTTGAGTTTTTACAGAAAAAGTAATCAATTAGAACTCATCCGCGCGCCAGAATCTTAGACGCAGGTATCCTGATCAAGTCTGTGAGAAAACATTGGTCGGTAGTGAGGTGTCAAACAGAGCCGACCTTTTGAAAAAACCAGAAGATTCGTTCGATGAGGATGACCTTGATCAAGAAGAAGACTCCGAGAGTCGAGTTCTAGAAACATCAATCAAGCTGGCAAGAGCCAAAAAACGCAAAGCAGTCTGCTCAGAGGTCGCTCTGGATGACCAAGACGAAATAGCAGAGTTCGAGAAGGCCCCGGATGCGAAACTGCGAATCCTCCAGGTCTTGCAGCAATATACCTGTGTCTGGCTTCATGTTCATGCAGTACTTGTGCAACATTCATTGCCATCCCTAGAGAACATTTTCTGTTTCGTCACCTCGAACAGGAGCAAAGAGAACTAGTGACGAAGGCAATGTCAAAGGTGGTGCTTAAACGTGGTGAAATCGCTTTCACGCAAGGAGAAGATGGCGACCATTTTTACGTGGTTGATAAAGGCAGTGTGGCATGTTTTGAGCGAAGAGACGGGTCAGAACACGAAACATTGGTCCATACTTACAATCCGGGTGGGACTTTTGGTGATTTATCTATTATGTATAACACGCCAAGGGCCGCAACTTGCCGAGCGACAACTGAGTCCAGACTATATGCATTGCCACGCAAAGTATGTCCCACAGTGAACGAGATCAACTTTTACCAGCAATTCCCCGCAAACAGGCATTTAAAGTGATTGTCATGAAGACAACTATTGAAAAGCGCCTACATATAAAGAGTCTCCTACAAAATGTACTTACATCCCACAAGAGCCAAATGCTGGCGGCGCTTACTCGTGATATACGCGCTAGGTTGAAATTTTCAAAGAGCTTAAGGACCATGAATTCTCGAAACTAGCGGATGCAATGCAGGAGGAAGCCTATGAAGAAGGCGATGTAATTTGCCGTCAAGGCGACGTTGGTCAGCTTTGAAACGTGACCAGGATGATTTTTATGATACAACAGGTTCAAGCTTTTTCATAATCAAGCAGGGTACAGCAACCTGCATCCAAGCGGACCCTCACGGAAACCAGCAAGAGGTCGCACAGCTCACCGCATGTTTTCTGTGTGCTTTCTCCACCATTTCATCATATATTTTGATTAGACTGGTGACTATTTTGGCGAAATCGCGCTTCTCGCTAGCAAACCCCGCCAGGGGACGGTCAAGGCCACGGAAAAAAATGGCACATTAAAGTACGTACCACATGCTAGGGCAACTCCCGCTTGCCAAGATTCATGATGCAATTAGGCTACTATACGTGGAGCGAACCACCTTCAATCGGATTCTTGGTTCCATCGAAGACATACTTCGTCGAAACCAGTCCTACTGAACCAGTGTATGCAAGAAAAACCAACGAAAATGCTATAGAACTATAGGGCAGCATACAATAAGTTTTGGGCCGCTCAGATCTGACATAGTGGACCTTCAGGTAAACGGTACCGTGCTCTTCACAGCAACCACGACGACGCCTCGCTGCCAGTCACTGAGTGACGGAAACGTCAGCGCCAACAGTCTTCAGAATTTTTCGGCCCGGAAAAAAGTCTAGGATACTCCCTCGTAGTGTATATTGCAGCGGCTGCTAGTGCCGGCGACCCTCGGCCTCTACGCGTCTTACACACGGGGGAAACTCCCGGGCCGTTGCCAGCGAGCCCGGGCCTTACTAGTATATCGTATACTAGTATAGATAGTACTAGCCTGAGCCTGAGTATGGGACGATAGCCTCAGGCTGACTACTCGGACTCGGAGGTAATAATTTGGTCGGCGTATGCGACGCTAAGACTCCTTGGAGACTTCAAGTTCGAAATTTATAGGGGGGTCGAGCGCAATAGTCGACGTTCAAGTTGGCAGGTTTTGGCGCAATGCATCGAGCGCGAGTCTACCGTGACACCGCCACGTCACGGTCACGATGACTCCGAGTTAGCCTGGCTCGGAGCCTGAGCCTGAGGCTCACTGGTAGGCTGTCACTGTGTCAGCGGCCTGAGTGCCAGTCGCGAGTCACGGTCACGGGTGATCACGTGACCCAGGATGCCAGTGACTCGGAGACCGTGACCAACTTCAAGTTTGCCAGGCTTTATCCCAACACTCACGCCGGATACTGGGGCAGTCCCTCACAAGGTTGCCTAGGACCCTTGTTACATTATACCGCGCTACGACATTCGCTTGCTACAGGTGACAGCCAGCTCGTACCAGACTCGGACTCTAGAGTATGTTACTACGCATGTCTGTCACGGTACG